>Ga0209008_1000010_pt1 | contig 146804 bp, 131 predicted proteins | sample JacPin_JW_Ref_O3_FD_187963 | JGI IMG/M metagenome (GOLD analysis project Ga0209008, IMG submission 187963) | Forest soil microbial communities from Algoma, Ontario, Canada - Jack Pine, Ontario site 1_JW_Ref_O3 (SPAdes) (version 2) | ecosystem: Environmental > Terrestrial > Soil > Boreal... | reverse complement strand
CCCGCCCCTACAACCGCATCTCAGGCTCGTCAGCAAGTACCAGGCACAATCAGCGCAAGCGACGCCGACGTGCATGTAACGTGCGGCGACGAAACCGCGCTGCGCGTGGAATTCGTGCAACTCGAAGGCCGCAACAAAATTTCCGCGCGCGAATTCGCGAATGGCGCGCGCCTGGTGCCCGGAGAGCGGTTCGGCTCGTGATTAGCCCCGCCAGAAAAATCGCCTACGAAGTCCTGCGCCGCGTCGAAGTCGAAGGCGCCTACGCAAGCGACCTGCTGCACTCGGAACTCGGCGCGCGCGTGAAGCCCGAAGACGCCGGCCTGGCGACCGAACTAGTAATGGGCGTGCTCCGCTGGCGCCGCCTGCTGGATTTTCTGCTCGAGCGGCAATTGAAAAAGCCTGTCGCCCGACTGGATCTCCCAGTAGCCCTCGCGCTAAGAATCGGGCTTTACCAATTGCGTTTCCTCGAACGCATCCCAGCACGCGCTGCAGTGAATGAATCCGTTGAACTCGTAAAGAGCGCGCGAAAAACCTCCGCCGCAACGCTGGTCAACGCCGTTCTGCGCCGCGCCGCAAACGATGCACGCGTGCCGGCCACCAAATTCGTTCCGCAAACCACGCCTCTCGCCGAGCGCCTCGGCATTCTGCACTCACATCCCACCTGGATGGTTGAGCGCTGGCTCCGGCGCCTGGGCGAAGCGCAAACCATCGCATTGCTCGAAGCCAACAATCGTGCCCCGCGCCTAAGCTGTGCACTTCACGACCTGAACCAACGGGAGGAAATTTTCACCGCGCTGCAAAACGCGGGCCTGCGCATCGAACCCGGAAATATTCTGCAATCCGCCTTCGCCGTAAGCGGCGGCAGCCCCACGCGCACCGAATCCTTCCACGCCGGCGCGATCTCCATCCAAGACGAAGCTTCGCAGACTGTCCCGCTGCTGCTCGATACAAAATCCGGACACCGCGTCCTCGATCTATGCGCCGCGCCGGGCGGAAAAACTCCTCCTCTCGCACGTGCCGCAGGCGCAAAAGGCGTCGTCATAGCTGCCGACCGTCACGCGCATCGCCTGCGCGCCATGCGCGAACAATTCAAACGGCTCGGACTCACGCAAGTGCGCCTACTCGAGTTGGACGCAACAAAGCCACTCCCGTTCGGCGTCCTCTTCCAGCGAATTCTAGTGGACGCCCCATGCTCCGGAACCGGCACCCTCGCGCGTCATCCCGAAATTCGTTGGCGCCTCAATCCCGGCCACCTCGCGGAATTTCACACGCTGCAAACTTCCCTGCTGCGTTCGGCGCTCCGGCAACTCGCGCCAGCAGGCCGCCTGGTCTATGCCACGTGCTCGATCGAACCGGAAGAGAACGAGCAAGTAGTAGAAGATGCGCTGTACAACACCAAGGAGTTCCAGCGCGACACCACAAACGAAGCAGCGCGCGCCATAAAAGATAAACTCGTCCCCGGCCGCGCACCCGAAAGTCTCTTCGATCGCGACGGATACTTCCGCACCACGCCCAGCGCGCTAGAAACCGACGGCTTCTTCGCGACGATCATCACCAAAACGTAAAGACGGCAACACGGCGGAGTTAACCGCGAGGGCGCGACAATCATCAGACGTGAAGTTTCAATCCTGTCACTCGTGTTACGCTCGTGGTGTTTCACACCCAGCCAAAAGATAAGAACCGAGGCAACCGAATGACCTTTCGCGCACGGCTCGAATGGATTTTCCGCATGGCCCTACTGGCCTTCATCCTGATGTCCGTCGCATTTCTCAGCGCGCTCACCGCCATGCGCTTTGCCATTCAAGGCCGCGAAGTGGCCATGCCAGACGTCGTCGGGAAAAAAGCCGTCGAAGCACAACAAATGCTCCAAGGCCGCGGCGTGGAATTCAAAGTGGAAGACCGCCTCTTCAATCCTCTTCCAGTCGATACAGTCGTGCGTCAAACGCCTCCGCCAGGCATGAAAGTCAAAATCGGCCAGTACGCGCACGTGGTGATCAGCCTCGGACCCAAGCAAGCCACGATTCCGGTGCTCACCGACCACAGCATCCGCGCCGCGCGCATCGAACTGCTGCGCTCCGGGATGCAAGTCGGCGAAATTTCCCAGGCATACGTGCCGGGAACTGAAAACGACGCAGTGCTGCAACAGGATCCCGCGCCGGGAACTTCGGATGTAACCAGCCCGCATGTGGATCTGCTGGTTTCGCTGGGCGCTCGGCCCGCGGCGTACGTGATGCCGGAACTCGTTGGCTACTCGCTCGCGGAAGCCGAATCGAAATTCGCAGGCTCCGGCCTGAAAGTCGCGAGGCTCACATTCGCAGCGGTCCCCGGAGGACTGCACGGCACAGTCGTAGGCCAGACGCCCCCCCGCGGCGCGCGCATAGACGCGAGCTCGACCATCGAATTGCAGCTCGCGGAGTAACCGAACGGTTCCCGCGAAAACGCCAAGCCGCCGAATCACCGGAAGCATCCTGCAAAACCCCGCCGGCCCCCTCCCCAAATCCGCAAACCACCGATAGCCTGTGCTAGAATTTGCAGGAAACCATGACCTACGCACGCGTTGAAATTGCGCCCTCCATCCTCGCCGCGAACTTCGCCAAACTCGGCGACGACGTCCGCATCGTCGAAGAAGCCGGCGCCGACGTTATTCACGTGGACATCATGGACGGCCACTTCGTCCCCAACATTTCCCTCGGAATTCCCGTACTCGCCTCCCTGCGCAAGGCAACCCGCCTGCCCCTGGATGTGCATCTGATGATCGAGCAGCCCGAACTCTATATCGAGGACTTCATTCGCGCAGGCGGCAGCCGCATCCTGGTGCACCAGGAAGCCACAGTGCATCTGGACCGCGCCCTGGCAATGATCCGCGAGCTCGGCGCAGAAGCCGGTGCAGCAATTAATCCTGCGACGCCGGTGAGCATGCTGTCAGAAGTGCTCGATAAGGTGGACACAGTATTGGTAATGACCGTCAATCCCGGGTTCGGGGGACAGAAATTCATCCCCAATACCTACGAGAAAATTCGCCAGCTGAATCAGATGCGGGCGCGTTATAATGCCAGCTTCCGGATTGAAGTGGATGGGGGCGTTGAACCGGAAAACACGGCCGAGCTGGCGCAGGCCGGCGCGAACACGTTCGTAGCAGGGACCTCGATCTTCCACACAGCTGATCCAGCGGCTGCAACGCGCCAGTTAAAAAAACTCGCGACTCAGGCTTTGAGCCAAAGGGCATAAAAACCTTGCGAATGTCTGACTGGATTAATCCGATGCCGGCGAAAAAATTGCGGAATTTCCGGAACGCGGCGTTTTTGTTGTTTGCGCTCGGCGTGATGCTGGTTGTGTGCCCCGGCGCGCGCGCGCAAGTGCCGACGCCACAAACGGGTGGCAGCAGTGATGGTCCGCCGCCTGCCACCCCCGCGGCAGACGCGCCGAAGCCCAAACCAAAACCGCAACCCAAAGCCAAGCCTGCCGACCAAACTGCCGCCAAGGAAAAAAGCGCTCAGAAGAAGAAGCAAACCATTGACGTGAACACCACCGCCGAGCCGGACAAGGTGCTCTACGATCGCGCGCAAGCGGACCTGAAAGCCGGCCGGTACATAGAAGGCCGCCTGGCTCTGCAAACCCTGATCAATACCTATCCCGACAGTGAATATCTCGCCAAAGCCAAGCTCGCCGTCGCCGACTCCTACTACAAAGAAGGCGGCACCACCAACCTCACCCAGTCCGTTCAGGAATATAACGACTTCCGGACGTTCTTTCCGTTTCTCGACGAAGCTGCCTACGCCCAGATGCAAATCGGCATGGCGCACTATAAGATGATGGAAAAAGCAGATCGCGACAAAACCCAAGGCGAAGCTGCGGAAGACGCTTTCCAGGCGTTCCTGCTCTCCTACCCCCAGAGCCCGCTCGTCCCCAAGGCCGAACAATATCTGCGCGACGTCCAGGAAGTCCTCGCCGACGGCGATTACAAAGTTGCGTACTTCTATTATGCGAAGTTGGACTATCGCGCCTCCGCGGCGCGCCTTGTCGAAGTCACCGATCGTTACCCGCTCTACAGCCAGAATGACGACGCGCTGTGGATGCTCGGAAATATCTACGAGCGCGCCAAGCAAGTTTCCAAAAACGAAGACGACAAGAATCACTGGAGCGATCTCGCCAGCAAATGTTACGACCGCATCGTGCGCGATTATCCGCTCTCCAAAGATGCTCCCGGCGCTAAAGCTCGCCTGAAAGATATGGGCCGGCCCGTGCCCTCCGCCGATCCCGACGCGATCGTGCGCATGCAGAAGCAGCAGCTGTATGAAAAGCAGCACCACCAAAGCGCGATAGTGAAACTTCCCATGGGAATGTTGAAGGGCAATCCGGACACCTCCACCGCTGCCCGCGGCGGCGCTCCACAGATGGCTCCGCCGAACGATGCAGTTTCCGCAACGGACGTGCTGCGTCCCGGCGCCGCAGGCCCGTCGTTTACGCTCACGGGCAGCGCAGCCGGCGCCAACACCCAAACCTCAGGAAGCAGTAGCGAAGTGGTCACGCCGGAAGATGCCACCACCGTGCCCGCGGGTTCTGACGCCGCGCAGACCGGCGTGGGCGCTCAAATCATTACGCCGCTTGACGACAAAGGCCAGCCGACTTCCGAGCAGCCCGCAGCTACCACTCCCGCTGCGAACGCGAACGCTCCGGCGCCAGCCGTCGCGCCGCCGCCTGCGACCAATGGCACTGTGGATGCAGGCCTCAACGGTTCCGGCACTGCGAATCCGCCAGCCGAAACGTCCACGCCAACCGCAGTCTCGAACTCGGCTAATTCAAGCTCCAGTTCCTCCAGCGCGGCGGCAACCGGCGCCACGGGCGACAGCGCGCCCGCCACCGCAACAACCGGCCAGTCCGGCGCACAAGCCGCGGACAACGCCTCGACGGCCCCCGCAAAACCCACACCCGTCGACACCAGCTCCGAATCCAGCAGCAAGAAGAAGAAGGGGATAAAGAAACTGATCCCTTGGTAGCCGCTACCCGGACGCTAGTTACTCCCTGCTAACAACTCAGGCACTCCTGTACTTCGACTTTGTTGACGCACCCGCCGCAGGGTGCTGCAATAGCTATGTTCAGGGCTAGGCGCGTCTCGCATGGAGGCTTGCCGCCCGGGGGATTACAGTGCCCAGAATTCTGGTTGCGGACGACAACACCAATATCCAAAAGATGGTTGTGCTCGCCTTTCAAGAGCGCGGCGTGGAAGTCATCGCCGTAGGCAATGGCGAAGCCGCCGTGCGCCGCCTGCCCGACGCGAACCCCGATCTAGTCCTGGCCGACGTATTCATGCCGGTCCGCAACGGCTACGAAGTCTGCGAGTTCGTCAAGAAAGATCCTCGCTTCTCGCACGTCCCCGTCATTTTGCTGGTTGGCGCGTTCGATCCGCTGGATGAGAAAGAGGCGCGTCGCGTCGGCGCCGATGGCGTGCTGAAGAAACCGTTTGTGCCACCCGATCCGCTGATCGCGATGGTGATGTCCGCGCTGGAAAAGAATCCCAAAGTTGCCGCCGAACTTGCCAAGGCCAAGGAAGTCGCCGCCGAAGCGCTTTTGCCGCCGGCGCTGCCGGAAGTTCCGCTGAAGGCCGAACCCAAGCCGCTGCCCGAATTCCCCGAGCCCACCGCCGAAGAGGCCGCCGTAATTTATGGCTTCGGCAAGGGCGTGCGCGCCATTGATCTGGACGACGCCGCGGAAGAGGACGAGGAACAATCCTCCAAATCCAAGAAGCTCGCGAAGCCTGTGAAAGATGCCAAGGCGCCGAAAACTCCGGCCGCTCCGAAAACTCCAGTCGTCGCGGCTATGGATGACGACGAGGATGATTTCGACGGCTCCGTCACTGCCAACGATTGGCGCCGCAACGCCGCCGACTTCGAAGTCCCCGAAAATGTCGCGGCCGATCCGGTTTATTCTTACGGAAAGGGTTTCGAGCCGATCACTTTTCCGTCCGAGAAAGACGTACCACCGCGCCGCCGCAAAACCGACGAACCCGGCGCCGAAGAAACCGCAGCCTCAGCCGATTCCAAAGTCGAAGCCAAGATTGATGCGGCAGCGACCGCGCCTGCGAAAAAATCCAACGACTGGGACGTGAAAGACCAGCCCGAAATCGAGCTGGCCGCCGGCTCGTTCTCGCGTGTTGAAGAGCCTGACACGCAAGCGCGCTTCAGCGCATCCGAAACGGCCAAGTCCGAAGCCGCGAAGTCGGCCGCAGCGCCGTCTGCGGCACAGCAGCCGCCCGCCGCCCTGGAACCGCCGCCGAGCCGCCCCACTCTGGTTTCACGCATGCGCGGCTGGATGGACATGCTCACGCCATCCTCGCCGGATAATTCCGCCAGCAGCGCAGCCGAACCCGCGGATAGCACCGAGAATCATTGGATGTCGAATCTATCTTCGTCTGCGGCTTCACCTGCTGCGTCTGCCGCAGAATCGCATTCAGCGCCGGCAACTGAGCCGGCCGCTGCGCCAGTCGAAGCAGCTGCTTCCGCCACTCCGGTTGTCGATCACGCCGCGGAGACGCAACCACTCGACGCGACGCCTTTCGTGTCCGGCGCAGCAGAGCAGCCTGCACCAGCTGCCACCGAATTCTTCGCGCCAACCACAAATTCCGAACTGCGTGACGAAGTACGTGATGAAGTGCGTGAAAATGCTAGCGCGGAACCAAGCGCCGCTGCCCGCCACGAATCACATGACGAAACACCCGCCGAGCCTCATGTCGGCGAAGCACAGCCGCGGCAATTCGGCGACGCCGCCGCGAGCGACGCGAAATTCAGCGGCTCGTCCTACCATTTCTCCGACGATCCGCATCACGGATCGCAGCGCGAAGTTCACGACGACGGCCTGGAGCTCGATCAAGCGCCCGCGCAAGATGCGGCCAGCGATTATTCCTCGAACGCCACAGTTTCCGAGGGACTCAATGGCGAAGCGGAACCTCAGCCCGAGCCTGTCACCGCTAACGCCGCTGATTTTTCGCCTGTAGATTCCGCGGAAATTTCTCCGGAAGTGTTGCCTTCTCCGGCCGACGTACCTGTAAACGGCAGCGGCGCGCTCTCCGGCATGTTGCCCGCCGAGCCGCTCTTCGGCAGTGAGCAGCGCGAGGAAATCGCTGACGACTATTCCCCGCGCGATGAAGAACCCTCGCAAGCCGACACGCGCGAGCAAGAAGTCTACGCCGAAGAAACTCATCCCGGCCAACTCCCGCAGCCTGCACCCAGCGAAGAATATTGGGACCGCGAAGCCGCCGCCCGCGAAGCGGAAGTCCTCGCGCAGTCCAGCGCTTCCCTGTTTGCCATATCCGAGCCGGAGCCGCCCGCGATGCAAGGCTTCGAGCGCATCCCGACTTTGCCGCCGCCGAATCGCGAAGCGCTCTCGGAAATTCCGTTCCTGATGCCGCCGGTCCTGCCCCCGCAAAATTCCGAGCAGCCAAGAGCCCGCTCCAGCGATTCCGAAGCAGTTGACGACATGGTCCGCAAAGTTATGGAAAAACTGGGACCGCATCTGCAAGAACTGCTCTCGCAAGGTGTGAAGCCTCTGGTTGAAAATTTGTTGCAGAATGAGCTGCAGAAGAAAGACCGCTAGTGAGTTGTGGTGCGTGATTCGTGCTCCGCGACCAGTGATCCGCGCAACGTAGCATCGGCAATCCTGCCTGTGCTCTTTCCTTTGTCTTTGACCTTGCCTCCGAACCTCGCACCTCATCCCCGCTCCTCGCGCTGGCGGAATCGCGGCTGAGGTCGCTCGCTTCGGGTCTGCCGCTTGCAAGCTCTCTGAGTGAACAATCGTGGATGCGGTTTCATATCTTAGTTTCCGTTGGAGCACAGCGCGAAGGGGCGGCGGAAACAGCTGTGCGCTGGCATAAAAATGGTCCAGAACCAGCACTAGCTGTACGAAATCGGGTGAAAGCTGTGCTGATCGCGACGGACGGGTTTGGTATGGGTTTTATCGGCGTGAGGGGCGCCGCTGGATTCCCTGAAAAGCTGATGCTCACGTGCCCAGGGTGTGGAAGGATGAGCCAGCAGCAACGCGGATGACGGAGGCGGAAGCATGACCAAGGGGCGGATGGAGGCGTTTAGTGATGGGGTGTTCGCGGTGATCATCACGATCATGGTGCTGGAAATGAAATCTCCGCAGGGGACCGACCTTGCGGCTTTGCAGCCGCTGCTTCCTGTTTTCTCGTGCTATGTGCTGAGCTTCGTTTACGTGGGGATTTACTGGAACAACCATCATCACTTGCTGCAGGCCGCGAAGCATGTGACGGGCAGGATTCTGTGGGCGAATCTGCATTTGTTGTTTTGGGTGTCGTTGACGCCGTTCGTCACGGCGTGGATGGGGGAGAACCATTTTGCGGCTTGGCCGGTGGCGTTGTACGGCGTGGTGTTCCTCTGCGCCGGAATCGCTTACTTTTTTTTGACGAGGGCACTGATCGCGCACGAGGGAACGGATTCAACGCTGGCGGCTTCGATTGGAAGTGACAGCAAGGGCCAGCTGTCTATCGCGGTTTACGCAGTGGCAATTCCGCTGGCCTTTGTGCGGCCGTGGATTGCTTGCGCGTGCTATGTGCTGGTGGCTGTGATGTGGTTGTTGCCGGATCCGCGGATCGAAAAAGCGATGGAACGATGAGGGGGATGGCGGATCGGGGACTGAGATGGAGGTTCGATGGAGCGGCTTGCACGACGGCGCGTCTAAACCCGCACACTTCAAAAACCGAAGGGATGCGGCCTGCCTGCCGCAGGCAGGAGCCCGGAAATTCACCTGCATTTGTTTGGGCAGTCTGGAAGCGTGTGCCAGGCGCGCCTCACCCGCCCCGCAAAGGTGTTCACAACGGTACAGATATCAAACATGCCTCCCGCTATTCTAGCATCCACCCAGAATTCTGGTAATGGAGGCAACACGCATGAAAGTACTCGGAGTCATCAGCACAGCGGCTATGTTCTTGTTTCTCGGAGCGAGTGTTCCGGCGTTCGCGCAGGAAGAGCACCAGGAAGAGGGCGCTAAGCCAGCGCAGCATGAGGAAGAGGCAAAACCTGCTCCGAAGCAGGAACAAACCAAACCACAAAAACAAGAAGAGCAGCCAAAGACTGCAAAACAGGAAGAGGCCAAGCCACAAAAACAAGAAGAGCAGGCCAAACCTGCAAAGCAGGAAGCAGCCAAACCACAACAACAAGAAGAGCAGGCCAAGCCTGCAAAGCAGGAAGCAGCCAAACCCGCGAAGCAGGAACAGCAACAGCAGGCCAAAACTCAACAGAACGATGAGAGAAATCAGCATCCACAAGAAGCCAAGGCTCAACCGCAACAATCACAGGGCCAGTTCGCGCGCAACGGCCAGAAAGACAGCTCCGGACACGTGTACAACGAAAGTCACTTTGGTCCAACCCATCATGCTCGCTTTGAGGCAAATGGCGGGCGCTTCACCAACGGACGCCGCGAGTACTCCTACGGCGGCTATTGGTTCTACGCCGGATCGTACCCAGCGTGGTTTTACCAGCAGGACGTGTACTTCATCATGGGAGCAGATGGCCTGTGGTACGCAGTGTCATACGCCAATCCCTCTCTGATGTTCCAAGTCAATATCGGGTAATCAACCGCCGGGAATTTTGCTCTCGGAGGAGGCTGCAATGTTTGGATATGGGCTTTTGGGCACTCTACTAATTATCTGTCTGATCGTTTGGCTCATACGGTCTTTGTGAGAGTGGGGGAGATTCGTTGAGCGATCTGAAATTCGTATCCTGGAAAGAAATATTGCTGAAAACTCTGGATGAAACTGATCCTGAGAAGCTAGCTCGGCTTCTGCCGGAAGCCGAGCTAGCCATGTTCAAGCGGCGGCAAGAACTGCCTGACAGTGCTCAGAACAGCGAAGAGCTGAGCGCGATGCCTATAGCGTCCGAAGCCTTGCGCGTCGTTAAACGCAGAATCATAAAACGCGAAGTTCTTGGGCCGTCAAGAGGCAATAACGCGCGATTTGCGAATTTCGTTCGACGCTCCGGGACTGCGTAAAGTGACGGCGGCCGGTCGCCCTTTTCTTGCGGCGCGATTCTTTTTCCCGTACATGGATGCTCCTGGCGCAGCGCGCGGCACCCCGCGATGTACGAAGGAGCCTATCCAACTACCGTCACGAACGTGCTGTCTCAGATAACGACTCACGTTTACGATTTTAATTCCGGGCGCAAAACATCAACGTCCCTTCCACGGCCTACAACGGCTGCCAAATAGAGAGCAGCCTCATCCTCGTCGCCAATAGCAACAACCAAATCACCACCGCTAGCTATGACGCTTCCGGCAACACTCCCAACGACACCCACAATTCCTACACTTGGAATGCCGAGAGCGAAATCAAAACCGCCGCCGGTGTCACTTACGATGGCGACGGTGACCGCCTCCAGAAATCCAGCGGCAAGATCTACTGGTACGGCGCCGGCACCGAAATCCTCGACGAATCCGATTGCTCAGGCAATTTCACCGACGAGTACGTTTATTTCGGCGGCAAGCGCGTCGCCCATCGCGTCGTCAGCGGCAACAGAATCTATTATTACGGCGAAGATTTCCTCGGCACCTCGCGCCAGATTTTCACCTCTGCCAGTGCTCTCTGTTACGACGCTGACTTCTACCCCTTCGGCGGAGAGCGCGCGTACATCACTACCTGTACGCCGACGTATAAATTCGAAGGCAAAGTACGCGACAGCGAAACCAGTAACGACGACTTCGGCGCCCGCTACTATTCCCCATCCTTCGGCCGCTGGACTTCGCCCGATTGGTCCGCCATCCCCGCGCCCGTCCCGTATGCCGATCTCACCAATCCTCAATCGCCAATCCTGTACCAGTCTGTGAAAAACGATCCTGAAACTTTCGTGGACGCTGACGGCCACAGCTGCGACCTCTCGGACGTGATAAATTTCGTCACCGGCGCTGCGAATGCCTACGGGAGCGACAATTTGGGAGGAGTTGGTAGACAACAACAGGACTCGAACGCGGGGAAATTCGGCCAAGCGGTAGGGGACGCCATTGCCACTTTTGACGGTGGTGAAAAAATGGTAACAGGGGGCGGCGTAGTTATTGCGAGCGTCGCCGCCGACAGCACAGGTCTCGGTGCAATCGCAGGCGTGCCCGCCGGGGCTGCTGGCGTAGTAATAGCCGGACAAGATGCCGTGGAAGCTTATGAGGGAAGCGTAAATATCGTCAAGGACGTCGTTAATGCACCGGCCGAGAGCCGCAGAACTGGAGATTTGACACCCGGCGAGAAGAACCAAATGGATCAAGAGAACGCCGCCCAAAACGGACGTCAGAACAAATGCACGGAGTGCGGTCAGAATGTGGAGAAAATTCAAAATAAGCGCGGGGAATCCGTGCCAGGGAATCAGCTACAACGCCATCACGACCTAATGTTATCAAAGGCACGGAACAGCAGGTCCCTAAAAAATGGGATCGTCTGTAAGAATTGCCATGCGAAAATCCATCAGCAGCAGCAGCCACCTTAGGGCTCAAAATGAGCGGCCTCAAAACAGACAACCCAGTCGTTGAGGTCTGGTTTCCTATCGAGAAAGATGCCGAAGGCTACCCGAAATCCCGCGAGCTAGAGGCACTTTTGTATAACCCACTCAAACCGGATTGCTCGATCTGCACCGTTGCGAGCATACCGTTTTATGTACAGGCTGTAGCTTTCGGGGACACAATTACCACAATAAGCAAGACAAGGGGCCAGCTTGATTTCGCGGAAATCGTAAGTCGAAGTGGCTATAGTACCTCCCGAATTCTGCTGCGTAGCCTAGCGCAAAGCGACGACGTGCTAAAAAAGCTTCTGGATTTCGGTGTGATGATCGAGCGCGTCGGCAATCTCGTCGCAATAGCAGCACCACCTTCTGGTGATGCGGATGCGCTCGTCGATTACATTCTTGATGGAAAGAAGCGAGGGTTGTGGGGCGCTCAGGACGGATACATTCCCGAAGGCGCTTAAGCTGAAAGGGTTGATTAATTGACGAACTGGCGATGGGCGGGTGTTACTCCCTTCACGATCACCAAATGAACGCCAGAGAACTTTCGAGTGGCGGATCGCTTGAGTACTTCAAGGGTGCGCGTTACACGCCACATTTTCGACCACAGCAGCGAACTACCACCCCCAATCTTTCTCGGCCGGCAAGTCCACTCTCGAACTTCGCATGTTAGCTTTGAAATGGGAACACGCATTTACCGAGGCAAACTATTCGGGAGCACGCACATCTGGGGGCGCGAATGGCGGGTGGCACACCCCTCCACACCACCCAAACGAACGCCGTTGAATTTGCGGGTGCCGGCGGGTGGCCTACCCGTCCACACCATCCAAACGAATGCCGTTGAACTTACGGGTGGCGGGAGGCACATCCTTCCACATCAACCAAACAAACGCCGTAAAATATTCGAGTGCCGCATCCCTCCGGTCCCGGAAGGGTGCGGGCTTAGACGCTAGACTTTCGACCACCGCAGTAACGCGCATCCTCCAATCCATTTCGGCCAGTGAGTACTAGTTCTGTACCAGTTCTGTACGAACGTACAGCTGTGCTCTCGACACGCGCATGATAACGTCGTGTAGGACTCAAAAAAATGAAGCATCACAAAAATTCGCGCGACGCAGCCAGCCCCGCACCGCCGTCGCAGCAACAAACTCCAATCACCGGCGCATTAGTACCCGCGCCACAGCAACAAGCTCCGTTCAGCGTCCTCCGCAACTCCGCACCAACGCTCCCAGCCGCACCCCATACATCCCCATGCTACGTAGTTCTACGCACGCCAGCACTAACAATCGAAAAGTTTCTAATCAACGTCCCAGCGATTAGAAATCCCCGTAATCAATTGAGAACAATAATCAACACCCATTTCTAATCGCAAATCTTTCATGGAATTTCGCTCCGCCGAAAAACGACGCGCGCAACTAATCCACCCAACGCACCGAAAATCTGTCGAGTGATGAGTACTCTTACTGCGCCGCTAGCAGGGCGGCCCAGAATGCGCATTTGTGGTTGGTGGCGAAAGTTGTTTCCTGCGTCGGCGATGGGGGAATCAGCGACTGGAAATTTCCCTCGACAGCGTTGAATTCCTGCCACGGCGGCAGCCCGGTACCGTTGGGCGAGCCGGATTTCGCGAAATTGGTCCAATAATGCTGCATGCTGCTCGAAAGCTGCAGCTGCTGCGCACTCAGCGCCGGTCGCGGCACGGTAATCGGCAAATTGAAAAGGTACTGCAGCTCGGACGCGTGCGCCGCGCCATAAGGGAAAGTGACCGGAGGCAGGAAATCCTGCGGCGCGTTCTCGTCATTGAATTCATAAGTGGAAACCGGAACGAACTGAGACATGGACAAGTCCGCCCCATAAGCTGGGCACGCGAAGACGACATCCGTCCCGGCGGTGGCGAAAGCAAGATCGGCCGATGGAAAACTGGCCAGCGGATATTCCGCGGCGACGATCGGTGCGCCGGGTCCGACCAGCGAAGCCAGCGCCGCTTCATACGCCGCCTCATTGTTGCCGATGGGCCCGATGGTCAGATCGAAATCCAGCGCCGTGAACAGCCGCCACTCGTCGTGATTGCTGCCCTGGATGATCGGGACGTGGTGGAATTGGCCGGTGGCTAGCGCGGTGCCCAGCGAAAGCGGAAGAAAATTGCTGTCAATATTGGGTGTATAGCCAGCGGGATTTTGATTCGCGAGCAGCGTGCTCACCGGAAGCGCGCGCAGGCACGCCGCGGTCTGACTGCTGCATCCGGCGGCAGTGGCAAAAGCGGTCCCGGCGGCCTCGGCCGTGGCGAGCGTCTGGGTGGTCTGCTGATACGCGCCACTTTCGATGATGGCTTTCTGAAACAGGTTGGCGGCCGAAGGTGAAGCGAGCTGCGAGAACACGCTCAGGCCGCCGGCGGATTCGCCGAAGATCGTAACATTCAGCGGGTCGCCCCCAAAAAACACGATGTTGTCGCGAACCCAGCGCAGCGCCAGCTGCTGGTCCATCAGTCCATAATCGCCCGCGGAACCGGCCGCAAAATCTCCGTCGTGATCGGGATCGGTTTTCTCCGCTGCGAACGCCGGATGCGCCAGAAAGCCGAGAATCCCTAGCCGATAGTTAATGGTCACCACGATCACGCCGTCCTCGACCATCGCAGTCGGATCGTAGTCGTTGCTCTCGCCATCCACCAGCGCGCCTCCATGGATCCACACCATCACAGGGCGCGGCTCGCCTATACCGCCGCCGCCATTCGACTCAGGAGTGAACACGTTGAGGAACAGGCAATCTTCCGTTGTGGACGCGATGCCAAAGGGCGACGGCGTTTGCGGGCAGTGATGGGCGAACTGGGTGGCGTCGAGCGTCTGGAACCACGGTGCGTGCGGCACCGGCGGGCGCCAGCGCAGGTTGCCCACGGGCGCGGCGGCGTACGGAATTCCCAGGAATTCGCGCACGCCCGCCGAACTCACCGTGCCGCGCACCAGCCCGCTGAAGGTAAAGGTCAAGGGATTCGCCGCGGCCTGCGCCTGTGAATCGGCAGGCGTACAGCAAAACACCACCGCAGCCGCGAGTATCAACAGCACTGCTACATTGAATTGGCGCTGATTATGAAAGGCCATCGCAACCTCCAGGACGTCCCAAATCCGCGACCCTGCGCGGGCTGGCACTAAAATAACGTGTGTTTAAAACATTTGTGGGTAACTGTCAAGAAAAAATCAAGCGAACCAATTCGCCAGCATTCAGCACGATTGTCAATAATTCCCTGCTGCTAGCATGGGGAGGCGCTTTGGGGGATGCGAGATCGCTTGCAGCGTGGCGGTCGCGTTTCCGCGCGTACTTTCCGAACTGTCTTCCGGACGGCTGGCCCAGTCGACGGGCGGCCTTACCCAGTCGCGCGGTCGCGACAAACCAAGGCGTGCGACCGAAAATTCTAGCGTGTTCGTCTCCGTGGCTTGGGTACGTGGGCCACTCGCCAGCATTGAATGGTCCACGCTTACCTTCCGCGATAAAACACCAATTTATGAAGAATAGTATGAAAAATTGTAGTGTTCCGGTGAGCGGGGCAAGGGTGACTAAAGCTATTCCACTCTAAACAATAGAGATAAGCTAAAAATTTTGCAATTCATACCGTGACGATAGTATGGAGTTTGAAATGCAATGGCACAGATAGCGATTGTACTGTCCGGACGGCGTCCACCGTTTCGGAGGCCCGATTTCCATTTTTTTGAGAGTTCGATGGGTACGCGGGTGGGGGTGTTTCTACGAAGCCGAATTTGATCAACGCAAATCCATCCTGCAGATCCCCTAAGCAAATCGGCTTATTGCCAAGGTCCGTCAAGAATTGTGAGTTCGTTTGGTTATATGGACGTGAACTAACCAGGAGGATTTCGATGCGTCAAAGTATTTCCAGCGTAGTGCTAGCGGCCATTCTGGTCTGCTTGCTTGCCTTCCCACTGTTTGCGGGCATTACCGGTGACATACAGGGCACTGTTGTTGACCCCAGCGGCTTGGCAATCGTAGGTGCCAAGGTCACGGTCACGAGCGTGGACACGGGACAAAGTCGCGTGCTTACCACTGGATCAAGCGGCGAGTTTTCCGCCTACCTGCTGGACATTGGCTTCTATCAAGTGACGATCGAAATGGCTGGGTTCAAAAGCTATACCCAAACCGCTGAGGTAAGAAACGGTGAAAAAACCCGTATCGATGCCACCATGACCATCGGGACCGTCGGACAGTCAGTCACGGTCGAATCGACCCAGATGCCGACTCTTGACGTCTCCACTGCCCAACTCAGTGACTCGCTGAGTTCCGAGGAAGTGCAGTCCCTGCCGAACTTGAGCCGCGACCCCGTCGCGTTTGCGACCCTTGACCCCGGAACGGTTCCCGTCACCAAAGACAATCCCTTTCTAGGCGTCGGAAGCTTCAACTCGAACGGCTCGCGTGGCCGTGCGGATAACATCACTCTGGATGGCGTAACCGCAGCGGACGTTTCAACAACTGGTGAATCAGGATCGGCTTTCACGGACCAGGACGTCCTGGAATTCAAGGTTATCACCAACAACTTCGACGCCGAATTCGGGCGCAATTCCGGCGCACAGGTTCAGATCATCACCAAGAGCGGAACCAATCAGTACCACGGCGAAGCCTATTACTTCGCACAGAACACTTTCTTCGGAAACGCGGTGGATTACTTCACTCCGGCTACCGCTCCGGGTATTCCGGGCGAACCCACTCCGATTATTCAGAATCAAGGGGGCGCCAATTTCGGAGGGCCAATCATCAAGGACCATACATTTATCTACGGGTCTTGGGAGATGGATCGGACGCGTGGTCTGGGCGCAACGGTCATCGCGAATGTGTTGACGCCCGCGCAGGCTGCGGCCATCACCGATCCCACAGCCGCGGCGATATTCGCGTCCGATGGCTCGCCCACTTCTGCCAGCGGCACGCTCCCAGGTTCGTCGGCCAACTCGCTAAACGCGCACACTTGGACGATTCGAGTGGATCAACTGCTGCGCGGTGGAAAAGACTCTCTGTTCGTAAAGTACGGCCAGAGTCCCTCCGTCGCGATCAGTCCGGGCCTCACCTTCATCAGCAGCAACCTGGTGGGATTTGGGGCGTCCAACACTGCTTCACCCAAGGATCTGACCGTTAGCTACACCTCCACCTTTTCGTCGAACCTCGTGAACAACTTCCGGTTCGGCTTCGGGCGGTCCAATCCGATTTTCCCGATCAACTCCCCATTCCCACAAGGTCCCCAAATAATCGTCAATGGGTTCGACAGCTTTGGTGAGTCGGACATCATCCCCCAGGGACGCACGCAAAATACATTCCAGTACGCCGACACCGTTTCATATACGCGGGGCCGGCATACAATCAAGTTCGGCGTGGACATCAACCGCTACCAGGCGCCCAGCTTCTTCCCAGCCTTAGCGGATGGCGAGTACGTATTCGGAGACTTGGCCGGATTCCAGACAGGTAACCCCGTTGCTTTCGAGCAATTCATCGGCCCCACGGCACGTCACAATTTCGCCCTCGATGCGTTCGGCTTCGTGCAGGACGATTTTCGTGTAACCAGATCGCTAACCCTGAACCTTGGCTTCCGTCTGGAGTCATCCGGCGGAGTATCGGAGCTGAACAATCTGCTCTCGAATCTCGATCCCAATAACACTACACCCATCGGAGTTCTCGGCACTGGTCCTCTTGGTGGCGTGCAAATTGGCGGAACGGCGTTCCACCGCAATTGGAACCCTGCACCGCGGTTGGGATTCGCCTGGAACCCCGGCGGCGGCAAATTCGTGGTGCGAGGCGGATACGGCATCGCGTACGACTTCATCTACCAGAATCCAATCACAAACCTGCGGTTTTCCCCTCCGTTCGTGAACGTATTGCTGCTGCAAGGCACCCAGATCGGGGGCGCCAACAACTTTGCGGCTTTGGTCGCCGGTACCTCACCGGCGCAAGCAGCCGCGGCGGCAAGCTTGGGTGCATTCGACCCGACTCAAACCGACTTCGGAGGGTTCTCCCCGGTTGATCAGAATCTTTCCAATCCGCGCAACCAGCAATATGACTTCGGTGTCGAGTATCAGGCGCCGCACGACCTTGTTTTGAAGGTCACATACGTAGGTACCAGAAACGACCATTTGCAGGTGAGCCAGCCGATCAACCACGTGAACCCGGCGGACATTCCCCCGCCGCCGACCAGTCTGGCGGATCAAAACGCGCGTGAGGCTGATTTTCTTAATACTTTTGGCAACGAAAGCGGCCCGGCCTTCGGACCAACACTGAACAACCGCCTGGATCACAGGTTCGACAGCGTGGTTCAAGTTCAAAGCACCGGAACTTCAAACTACAACTCCCTGCAGATACAAGGCATCCGGCGCTTCAAAAACGGACTGACCTTCAATGCCAACTACACTTGGGCGCACAGTATTGACGACGTCTCGGACGCTCTGGGAGTGTTGATCAATGACAGTGCGAATCTGCTGGATCCGACAAAGCCGCTATCGTTCCAGCGTTCCAACTCGCAGTTCGATATCCGCAGCCGCGTGGTACTGAACTACGTTTACGATCTCCCATTTGGCAAGGGCGACACTGGCCTGAAGCGAATGGCTTTCGCAGGCTGGCAAACCAGCGGCATTTTCACTGCGCAGTCAGGGCTGCCGGCCACGCTTCCATCTCCGCCGGTCGTGTTTCCAGACGGAGCGAGCATCAGTGATCTCCTACTGGACGGCGACAGCAACGTATCCCTTAACGGAAATGCCACCCTGCTCAAACCGGTTCCCGACGGTCACCCGCAGATCGTAGATCCCACCACGATCGTCAGTCAGCCGCTGCTGGAATCGGAAGGAACCAGTGGACGCAACCACCTCCGCTTGGCTGGGCTGATGGACTACGACATCGCGGTCACGAAGAGAATATCGTTCACCGAGAGATTCTCGCTGCAATTGGGATGGCAAGCGCTCAACATTCTGAATCATCCCAACTTCGGCGGCTACGTGAACAATTTCGCAGCGTCAAACTTTAACACCTACACGAACACTTCAACCTTTAACCGGCAGTTCCAGCTGTTTGCGAAGTTCATCTTCTAAAGCAAGAAGCGAATCTAACTCGAATTAAGCAGATCGAAACATAAGAGCCCTCCGGATGTCTGGAGGGCTCTTATCGTTTATGTGCCCCACGGACTGAATGCGAAATAGGGGCAGCAATCTTGATGGCTCTAGATGCCACCATTGCGGCGCTTGTAGGTGATAGACTGTTCATCACGGAGTAGGAGCGAAAGCCGATGCGCGAATTTCCCAAACTAGAAAAAACACCTAAGTTGGCTTACTTTGTCGCGTCGTTTGGGCTTGCTTGCGCTGTGTTTGCATTCTCGTACAGCCACTGGCACACAATAGCAGTGTTCTTCCACAAGTAGGAAAACCACCACCCCCCTCACCCGGCAACAATCCCGCGCTAGGCTAACGATTGTTTTTGGCGCGCGCGAAAATTTGCAGCTGTACGGAGGAGTCATGTCGAATTTTCCCATGTGGCAGTGCGGGGCAGTTTCGGTAATCGTTGCCATGCTCGCGGGCATGATGGCCGCGAAGGGATCGGCGCAAACACCCACTCCCAGCGCCCAGGATCTCGATCCCAAGGTGCTCGCTTACAAACTGCCGGACCAGATTCCGTGGCAGGACGACCCCATTGGTGCCAAGACCGCCGTCCTGCTGGGCGATCCTTCCAAGCCGGGCCTGTACATAATGCTCGTCAAATGGACTCCGCATCGCATGAGCCATCCGCACTGGCACCCGCACGACCGGTTCATCACCGTAATCTCCGGGACGTGGTGGGTGGGCACGGGTGCGAAATTCGATCCGGACAAGACGGTTCCCCTCCCGGCCGGGAGCTTCGTCACGCATTTCGGGAAACAAATTCACTACGATGGAGCAAAGGATTCGGAGGCGGTGCTGGAGATCGTAGGGGAAGGGCCGGCCACAGCCACGCCCGCCGAAGCAAAGTAAGCGTCGCCAGATTACAACAATTTTGCGACGAAGCGCGACACTTAGCCGACAGGGGGCGCGTCAACTCCGGAACATCACAACACCAGGTAGCTAGCCGTGTTCCACGCGCGCCTTTATATCCGCGTACGCCGCACTGATCAGCCTGCTTAGCGCCGCGGCATTTGTGACCGTTCCCCGCCGCAGTTTCACATGACGCATGAACTTGCCGCTGCCTTGCAACAGGCCGGCCGGATCCGGCAGTGCTGCGCCGTGAAAGAATCCCACGTTTACGTGCGAGGTGAAAACATTCACATAGCCGAAGGGCGCATCTCCTAGACACGCTACCGGACAGCCGTCATGCACCAGCTCCCGGAGTTCGTCCCCGCACCTTCGCATCACCTCAAACCACTGCTGCGCCATGGCTCCCAATTCACCTGCATGTTCTTTCATCCACACATCAATCGCAGGATCCCGCTCCACAGCCCCGTCGAATCGCAGCAAGTCCGCCCTCATCGTCGCTCTCCTTTCTGGCGGTGGCCCGCCCGTAGCAGCTTCGTCGATTCTCTAATTGTGCATAGTGGACTTATAACTATAGTAGGGCGGCTGGTCCACCCGCCAGTGATGGAGTTCGATATGAATGTTCGTAGCAGGTTGGACCAGTTCAGGATTGCCAGCGTGGCGCTTTCCGCATTGTTTTGGTTCTATGTCCGCCTGGGCTTCGGGCCAAACGTATTCACACAAAGTCCCCACGTCGAGTTTGTTTTGTGGCCGGGTATTCTTATAGCGGCGGCGATTGTCGCAGTTGTTGCAACGTTAAAGGGCACAAAGTGGTGGCTGCTGGCCTTGCTCGGCCCGCTTTCGGGAGCCGTGCTGATTCTGAGCGCTGGTGCCTGACGCTACACCGAGAAGTGAATGGGAGTTGAGGGCATGCTTATCGCAATAACCACGTTCATCGTAGCCATGGCCGCTGGATGGCAGTTGCTGGGAGGGCAGTTGCTCGCTTCTGGCCTGCTCCTGCTATGCGGCCATCAGGACATTCGCTTGGGCACTCGTATGGGAGCGGGCTTCTGGTTTTTTATGGCTTTAGCCTTCGGCATCTCGGCGCTGGTTACTGCTATCTCCGCGAAAATTTCGTGGGCGCCGCGATGTGCGTTGTGGCGCTTTGCTTCGAAACATGGCTGATCTTACGCTGGTGGAATCAGACGACTTCGGCGTAGGCGTGCGAATTCCTACATCGGCGCGTAGAGCGGGCGATCCCGAGCGAAGATACTTTGTCGTGGCCATCGGTCGCAGGCATCTTAAAACGGTACGCATAGTACTCACTATTTAATTTGACACCCTTCCGATCGAGGAGTACGTTCTGCCAGCCAAGGTGAGCTGCTGGGAGGATTACTTCATATGAAACGACATTATTTCATTATCGCTTTGCTATTCCTGGCTCTCGGAGCGCCTGCCGCATTGAGGGCCGACTCGACCTACTTTGTGATCGCTCAGGACATAAATGGAGAGACCATCTCGGGCACCATCACCACTGACGGCAATTTGGGGTCATTGAATTTCACAGACGTCAACTCGTTTTCGTTCGGCCTCCAAAGCCCATCGAGTGCCACGGGAGGGACAGGGTCAACGACCAGCGAGGGGGGCAAGACTCCGGATGTCAGCAGTACGGGGTCTGGATTGACCGCCACGGCGAGCGGCCTATTTTTCAATTTTGACAACACCGGTCCATCGACTCTAATTTTTCGAAACGCGCTTGACGGATTCGAATGGTGCCTCTTTACGGACGAAGGCTGCGACCCGCCGGGAAGCGGTGAGTCGTTTTCGCTAGGGGGTAGTTCTGGCGCTGTGACAGGCCTCTCCGGCAATGTGATGATTGCTTCCACTACCCCGGCACCCGAGCCCGGTACATTTGGCTTTGTGCTGGTCGGAATCGTCGGGTTAGTGTTGGCGATGCGACGGCGACTTCTTCCCGGCGATTCAGCGGCGAGTTGAGCGCCGCGTTCCCCTGTCACGTTTTCCACGCTTTTGAGCAGTCAGCTCAGTCTGCTCGATAGCATCCTTCATGTAAGCGTTGTGCGGGAGCGCCGCCAAGTCCGGATACAGCCGCCCCGCGCTCCCATGCTGGTCGACCACGAACTCGTCAAGCGAGATGGTCATCCCCACAATTACTTTCGCCACAGCTCCTCCGCCGCCGATTATTTCACTTCATAATTTAACGATTATTTCCAATATGTGTGGCGGCGTTTGACAAACTCTTTACATTCTCCCGCGGCTCCCTGAGCGTCCTACTTTTGTGGGGCGAAGTTGGGCTCATAGAGAACGGAAGAATGCGGGGGCCGTTGTGAACGAAGGTGCAATCGTCAAACCAGTTGCTCTCCCTGGGTCCCACGGAGAGCATGAGCTTCAAGAAAAGTATGATTCAGCATCACGCGCGCAGGCTTTTTATCGGAATCAGGTACTCGGCTACCTCAACCCTTCGATGCAGACTTTCCTCGCCAAGCAGGAAATGATGTTTGTCGGGACTGCCGATAAGCACGGAGAAGCGGACACTTCTTTTCGCGCGGGACTGCCTGGATTCGTTCGTGTGCTCGACGAGAAAACTCTTGCCTATCCTGAGTACCGAGGTAACGGAGTGCTGTCGAGTCTTGGCAATATTTCCGAGAATCCGCACGTGGGACTGCTCTTCGTGGATTTCACCGAGCAGATCGGGCTGCATGTGAATGGACGCGCCCAGATCGTCGAGAATGACGAGTTCCTGCGAGATACGGCTGCGCCCGAACCCGTCCGGGAGAATATTCCTGCTGCGAAGGGGCGCGGTCCGGAGCGCTGGGTGGTGGTATCCGTGGTGGAAGCGTACATCCATTGCGCCAAACACATTCCACGCATGCGCAAGATCGACGAGGAAATCGATTGGGGAACCGATGATGTGCGGGCCAAAGGCGGCGACTATTTCAGAGCGAAAACCTCTTCGCGGACAAAGTAGCGAAGATACTTAAATCATCACTCGTCACTCGCTCCAAGGTTGGCGCGGAGCCACGAGGCAAAAGCGGATTCATCGAGGGTATCCTCTGCCAGGCTTAGAACGGCCTGCGCGGAGTCTTCCTCGAGGGCGGTGAAATTGTAGCCATTGATTTCGAGGAACAGCACACCGACCACGAAGCCGGTGCGCTTATTGCCGTCGAAGAACGGATGGTTGCGGATGATGCCGGCGGTGTAAGCGGCGCCGAGCGCTGCGAAATCCGGGTTGTCGCCACATGCCTGGAGTTGCTGCGGTCGAGCGAGGGCGGATTGCAGCAGGCCGCGGTCGCGCACGCCCGTCAGTCCCCCGTCGAGCGCCAGCAGACGCCCGTGGATGGCCAGAGCGTCGTGCTCGTCAATCCATACCGGCGGGCGTAGTGGGCGCCTCAGCTGACTCCGGTGACTCAATCGCCGGCGCCGCGTCGGTCGAGCGCGCTTCTTCACTTGGCAAGTACGTGCAGCGTGTTACGGTAGCGCCCGATGATCTGCTCGGTCTTCTCCATTTTCTTCTCGAACGACGGATCGTATGGCGTCAGTTGATAGGCGCCATCCGGGCCTTCGATCAGAAACAGCCGATCGCCATCGCCCGCGCGCAAACGGCTGACCGCCTCCTTGGGCAGCACCACGCCGAGAGAATTGCCAATCTTACGAACCTTCAGTTGCAGCACAGGAGCTCCTTTCGTTGTTATAACAATTGTAGCAACTCCGCAAAGGGCGTGCAATCCCCACCTCGAAGGTGTGAACCGCACTTGTCCTTCCGGGCAAGTACGGGTTTTGACCGATTTCGTGCAGCTAGTACTGGTTCTGGCCCTTTTCTAGACCTTTTCTGGCCCCCAGAACACCTGTTTCCTGCTCGTCCCCGCGCTACACTCCAGCGACAACATATGAAACGCCACAAACCAAGCCGACCCGGCCCAACGCGTCCGCAGGAGGGCCTGCCCGGCGCAGTAGGGCCCTTGGCGGCGACGATCCGAAGCGCCACGCGGTGTCCAGGCTAGCAGACCGAGCATGGAGCCGCTGCTGCCGCTGGAGCCCGGCCACAAGGCGCCAGGCACCGCAAATGAATCGCGCCCAGCCCCACACTCGTCCCTGATCACCAGTCACTCATCACCAATAGCTGATCATTTTCCGGCCGTATTTCTTCTCACGCATCCGTATCCCCGCCAACCATTTCTAATCAACGGCACGCCGATTAGAAACCCCCCGTAACTCGCTGAAAACAAATCCAACTCGCCAATTCTAATCGGCTATTTTTCAGCATATTTGGCCCCAAACCAAAAACGCCAATCAAGATCTAGCCCTTCCCAAGCCTCTGCTCCCTTCCCCCTCCGTTGACGGCTCGCTTCCTTGACCATATATTGATTGATTCTCTTAAGTCGCGATGTCGCCGTGTCGCCGCAAAGTCACATTCACACCGGGGAGCAGATGGCGCAAGAAATACCAAAGGCTTACGAGCCGCAGGAGATTGAGGAACGCTGGGCAAAGGCCTGGTTCGACGAGAAATTATTTCGTGCGGAAAATTCCGGAACGCCGGACGTAGCGAGTGATGCGCAGCCGCGTTTTTCGATCGCGCTGCCGCCGCCGAACGTGACTGGATCAATTCACATCGGGCACATGCTCGAGCACACGCAGATAGACATGCTGGTGCGCTGGCATCGCATGCGCGGCGAACGCACGCTGTGGCTGCCGGGAATGGATCACGCCGGAATTGCAACGCAGTTTGTCGTCGAGAGGATGCTCGCGAAGGAAGGAATCAGCCGCAAGGATTTGGGGCGCGACGAATTCGAGCGGCGCGTGTGGAAATGGAAAGCGGAAAGCGGCGGAGTGATCAAGCAGCAGATGATTCGGCTGGGGGCTTCGTGCGACTGGACGCGCGAGAAATTTACGCTGCAGCCGGCGCTGTATCGCTCCGTGCTGGAAGCGTTTCTGCGGCTGTATCGGGAAGGATTGATTTATCGCGGGCGGTACATGGTGAATTGGTGCCCTCGCTGCCAGACGGCGATCAGTGATTTGGAAGTGGTGCACAACGAACGCGTGGGCAATTTGTGGTTCATACGTTATCCCGTTCTTGGCTCGAAGGAATTTCTGGTGGTGGCGACTACGCGGCCGGAAACGATGTTGGGCGATACGGCGGTGGCGGTACATCCGGAGGACGAGCGTTACCGGCATTTGGTGGGCGGGGGCGTGCTGCTGCCACTAACGAATCGCGAGATTCCGATCATTGCGGATGCTTATGTGGATCGCGAATTCGGCACGGGTGTAGTGAAAATTACTCCGGCGCACGACCCGAACGATTTCGAAGTGGGCAAACGGCATGGGCTCGAGCAGATCGATGTGATGACGGACGACGCGCATATGAGCGAGGCCGCGGGGAAATATGCTGGCCTAGATCGATTTGTGGCGCGGGCGCGAGTGATTGCGGACTTGGAAGAATTCGGGTTGATGGACCACATTACGGAGCACACACATTCAGTGGGGACTTGCGACCGCTGCAAGGCGATCGTGGAGCCGCGGGTTTCGACGCAGTGGTTCATGAAGATGAAGCCGCTGGCCGAGGACGCGCGCAAGGCGGTGACGGGAGAATTTGGGCCGGCAGCAGAAATTGAGGTGGTGCCGGACAATCAGCGGACGATTTTGCTGCAGTGGTTTGAAAATATTCGCGACTGGTGTATTTCGCGGCAACTGTGGTGGGGACATCGCATTCCCATTTGGCATTGCGCGGATTGCGGGGAGATGGTGCCGGCGACGGATTCGAGCGTGGAGATTGTGGATGGACATGCACGGGCAGCGGGGGTGCCGACCGCGTGCACGAAGTGCGGCGCGGCGGGCGCTGGAAAATTGGTACAGGATCCGGATGTGCTGGATACCTGGTTCAGCTCGGCGCTGTGGCCGTTTTCCACTTTGGGCTGGCCGGATTCGACTGAGGATTTGCGGGCCTTTTATCCCACGAGCTTGCTGATCAGCGGCTACGACATTTTATTTTTCTGGGATTCTCGGATGATCATGATGGGGTTGCGTCTGACTTCGGGCGCGACCGAAGCTGAGCGAATTCCCTTCCGGCGGCTCTATTTGCATTCGCTGGTGCGGACGGCGGAAGGCGCGAAGATGTCGAAGACTAAGGGGACCGGCGTGGATCCCTTGAAACTGACGACGGAGTTTGGGACTGATGCGCTGCGTTACATGCTGGTGAGCATGTCCGCGCCCGGAACGGACATTGCGCTGAGCGAGGACCGGATTTTGGGCGCGCGGGCATTTGCCAACAAGATTTGGAACGCGGCGCGGTTTTTATTTATGAATTTGGAGAAGGCAGAGGTGGCGGCGGGATTTACTTTGGACGAACTAGCTGCACCGGAGGTGCGTGCCGCGGCTCCTTATGCGGTGAAGGGCGAAGGCGAGTTGGTGCATCGTTGGATTTTTTCGCGTCTGGCGGCGGCTGCTGGAGAAGTGGACAAGGCGCTGGATGAATTTAGGTTTCATGAGGCTTGCCAGACGATTTATCACTTTTTTTGGGGGGATTTTTGCGATTGGTATATTGAGTGGGTGAAGCCGCAGCTTTCGGCGGGTGATCGCCTCGCGGCGCTGGCGGCTTGGCGGAATATCTTCGCGGTTTTGGATGCGGCGCTGCGGTTGCTGCATCCGGTGATGCCATTCTTGACTGAGGAGTTGTGGCATAAGTTGCCGCAGCCTGCGGGAGCGCGGTCAATTGCGCTGGATCGGTTTCCTGCACGGCGGGAGGACTGGATTGATGCTCGCGCGGACGGGGATATGGCGTTGATCCAGGAAATCATTGCGGCCGCACGGAATATTCGCGCGGAGATGAAAGTGGATCAGAAGAAGAAGGTGCCGGCGGATTTTTCTACGAGCGACGCCGCAGTGCGGAAGCTAGTGGAATCGAACCTGGAGCCTTTGCTGCGTTTGGCGAATCTTTCGGGGCTGGCGATTTCTTCGGCGCGTCTTGATTCAACGGGCGCGGCGGTGCGTTCTACGGCGCGATTTGATTTGCGGATTGGGTACGACGAGGCGGTCGACAAGCAGGTGGAGATTTCGCGGTTGAAGAAGGAAAACGAGCGGCTGGCCAAGGATATTGAGTCGAAGAAAGCGCGGCTGGCGGATGAAACTTTTTTGAGTAAGGCTCCGGCGAAAATTGTGGAGGATTTGAAGGCTACGCTGGCCACACGCGAGATCGAACATCAGAAGGTGCTCGATCGCCTTTCACAGCTACAGGAATCTTAGACGCAGAACAATTCATATGGCTACTAAACGGATGGCTAATTTGCCGGGGACTACCGACCGGCGTTTGGACGCGTTGCTTACTTTGCTGGCTGAGAATTCTACGATTGTGATCAGCGGGGCGAAGATCGCTAAGGAAATTGGGGTGACGCGGCAGCAGGTGTGGCGCTGGATCGAGAAATTGCGAGAAGTGGGCGTACGCGTGAAGGGGCATGCGGCGACGGGTTATCACATCGAGCGGGCGCCGGATATTTTGGCGGCGCAACTTTTGAGTCACCGGCTTTATGGGACGCCTTTTGCCCGGCGGATTTATCACTTTTTCAAGCTTGATTCGACGAATAGCGTGGCGATGCAGCTAGGGGAGCAGGGCGAGCCGCATGGGGCCGTGGTGCTGGCGGAAGAACAGACTGCGGGGCGTGGGCGGGCGGGGCGGAAATGGATTTCGGAGAAGTCGGCGGGGATTTTTTGCTCCGTGTTGCTGCGGCCGGCGATACCTCCGGCGCATGCGCCGCTTTTGACCCTGGTAGCGGGGCTGGCGGCGCGCGACGCGGCGGCGGAAGAACTTGATTCCGCGCCGGACATACGTTGGCCGAATGATTTGATGGTCCGCGGGCGAAAATTTTCCGGGATCTTGACGGAGATGCACGCGGAGCCGGACCGCATGCATTACGCGGTGGTGGGCATCGGGATCAATGTGAATCAGACGAAGATGCCGCCGGGGCTGGAGGAGATTGCGACCTCGCTGCGGATGGAGACGGGGAAAATACATTCGCGGCTGGAAGTGCTGATACGGTTGCTGCGGCACATGGACCGCTACTACAATCAGTTCCTCAGCGAGGGAGCGACGCCCATTCTGCGGCGGTTCGCGGAAGTGTCGAGTTATTTTCAGGGGAAACGGGTGCGCATTACGACGGCGCGGGAAACTTTTACGGGAAGCACGGCGGGTCTGGAGCCGAGCGGCGTATTGCGCGTGATGCGCGACGACGGCGGCGGGATCGAGCAGGTGCTTTCGGGCGACGTGGCGGAGGCTGATTGATGTTGCTGACGCTGGATGTGGGGAATACGAATACGGTGCTGGGAGTTTTTCGCGGGAAGGAGTTGGTGGCGAACTGGCGGCTGACGACGGCGCGCGAGCAGACGGAAGATGAATACGGAATTCTGACGCGCGATTTGTTTACTTTGGCTGCGCTGGAGCCACGGGAAATTGGCGGAGTGATCATCAGTTCAGTGGTGCCGCAGCTGAATTCGCGCCTCGCGGGAATGGCGGAAAGATACTTCAACAAGACGGCGCTGTTTGTGGAGCCGGGGATCAAGACGGGGATGGCGGTGCATTACGACAATCCGCAGGAGGTGGGCGCGGACCGGATTGTGAATAGCGTGGCGGCGTTTGAGAAATACGGCGGGCCATGCATTATCGTGGATTTCGGGACGGCGATTAATTTTGATGCGGTTTCGGCGCGGGGAGAATATTTGGGTGGAGTGTTGGCGCCGGGGATTGGGATTTCGGCGGACGCGTTGTTTGCGCGTGCGGCGCGATTATTTCGCGTGGAGATTAAGGATCCGGGGAAAATTATCGGGACGAATACGGCGGCTTCGATGCAGGCGGGACTTTTTTATGGGTACACGGATATGGTGGATGGGATTTTGGATCGGATGAAGAAGGTGATGGGGGCGAAGACGAAAGTGGTGGCTACCGGGGGGCAGGCGGCGTTGATTGGCGGGGCTTCGCGGCATATTGAGACGGTGGATGAGTTTTTGACTTTGGAGGGGTTGCGGATAATTTGGGATCGGAATCAGGAAGCGGCGGTGAAGAAGGTAGCGCCGGTTGGGCGGACGCGGAGTTAGGGTTCGTCGCGTTCGCGGAGATCGTTTCGTGGGTGAGGCCGAATCAAACACGCCCGCCTGAAAATAAAAAGCAGGCGGCCTCTACAAATTCAACGGCGAATTCGAAGACGACGGCTTGCGGGGTAAGCTGGTGCACTCCAAGATAGGCTAGGGCTTACTGGAATTTATCTCTCCTCATGGAATCGTTTAACTACTTTAATTATTTTACGGAGATTGAGGAGTATTTTTGGCGGAAGCGCGGGGCGCATTTGCTGGTTTCGCCTTTGGATTGGGCGATTTTGGAGACATGGCAGAAGGCGGGGATTCCGATTGGGGCGGTGCTCAAGGGGATTGACCGGGCGTTTGAGAGTTGGGCGCGTTCGCGGAGGGCGGCGGGCGGACGGCAATTGAAAAGTTTAGCTTACTGCGTGGATGCGGTTTTGGATGCGGCGGCGGAAGCGGCGGAGGCGGCTGCAGGCACGGGGCCGGAGGTGAAATCATCGCGCGCGGCGGTGGAACCTTTTTCGCGGGACGAGTTACGGAAATATTTGGAGCGGAATGCGGGACGTTTGCGGGCTGCGGCTGGTAAGTTGCGGGCCCGGGCTGGTACTTCGGCGACTGCGGCGGGATTGGCGGGGCGGTTCGACGAGACTGCTTCGAAGCTGGATGATGCGTTGCCTTTGCTGGATGTGGCGGGGACGATGGATTTGGAGGATTTCGAGCGGCGGATGACGGTGCTGGAGGAAAAATTGGCGGCGGCTTTGGCGGCGGACGCGGAGGAGGAGGCGATGCTTGCGATCCGGCGGGAAATGGACCGGTCGCTCGCGCCATACCGGCGTAAGATGTCTGCGGACCAGCTGGCTCAGCTGGAGAGGCAATATACGCAGAAGCGGTTGTTTGAATATTTTGCGGTGCCGCGGCTGAGTCTTTTTTATCTGACGTAGCCGGCCGTGCGATGAAACGGTTGGGGAAGAAGGCAGTGGCAAGTGATTCGTGATGAGTGGCTAGAAAAACCTGCAGAGAATTTCGAACCGCGATACAAACTTTTCCAGGTTGGGCTAACTTTTGCTGCGCCAGCGGCGCTTGGCAGCGGCTGTTGAGGTGAATTCGTTTGGACATTACCATTGAAAAATTGATTTATGGCGGGGAGGGGCTGGCTCATCACGACCGGGCGACCGTCTTTGTGCCTTTTGTTTTGCCGACTGAGCGGGTGGCTGTGGAGGCTGTGGAGCAGAAGAAGAAATTTGTGCGCGGGCGGGTGGAGCGGATTTTACAGGCGGCGCCGGAACGTGTGGCGGCTCGTTGTCCGCATTTCGGCGTTTGCGGCGGATGCGATTACCAGCACATTGCCTATGAGGCGCAACTGAAATTCAAGAGTGAGATTTTGCGCGAGACTTTGCGGCGGATTGGGAAGATCGAGTGGACTGCGAAAATTACGGCGCACGGATCAGCTGCTTGGGCTTATCGCAATCGGGCGCAGTGGAAGGTGCGGCCGCTGGAAATTCCTGGTGACGACGGGGCGGCGGCTTCGGGAAATGTGGCAGACGGCGGGACGAAGCTCGCGATCGGATACTTTCGCGCGAATTCGACGGCGCTTTGCGCGGTGGAAGATTGCTCGATCATTTCGCCGCTGTTGCTGAAGACTTTGCTTTCTTTGCGCGCGGCGCTGGCGGCTGCGTCTTTGCCGCGTGGTTTGCGAGAAATCGAGGCATTTGTGGATGCGGCGGACGCTCGCGTGTTGCTGACGGCTACGTTTGCGGGATTTCCTTCGCGGGCGGCGGAGCATGCGGAAACTTTCCGGCGCGTGGTTCCGGAGATTGCGAGTTTGCTGTTTCACGATCCGAGTCATGACCGGATGGAATTGTACGGGCCGGGATTCGTGGAATATGTCGCGGGGGGAATTCCTTATCGCGTGGGGCATTTTTCATTTTTTCAGGTGAATCGGTTTTTGGTGGAGGAATTGGCGCGGGAAGTGGTGGATCGCGAAGAGGGCGGGCGGCTGGCGCTGGATTTATTTGCTGGCGTGGGATTATTTTCAATTCCGCTGGCGCGGAAGTTTGCGCGGGTGTTGGCGGTGGAATCGAATCCGGCGGCGGCGCGCGATTTGGAAACGAATATGCGCGGCCAGGGGTCGATCGAGGTGCGGTCGGCGGAAGTGGAGCAATTTTTGAAGCGGAACAAGGAGCGGCCGGAATTGGTGGTGCTGGATCCGCCGCGGGCTGGGATGACGCCGGAGTCGGTGGAGCGGTTGGGTAGGTTGCGGCCGGAGCGGATTACTTATGTGTCGTGCGAGCCGCCGACTTTGGCGCGCGATCTGGCGTTATTTGTGAAGGCGGGGTACGAGTGCGCGGAAGTGCATCTGTTTGATCTGTTCCCTCAGACTTTTCATATGGAGACTGTAGTTCGGTTGCGTAGGCGCGGCTGAACATCGCACAGTTCACGTTCGCTGGGATGGCCCTGTCTTTTCAACCGATCTCCCTCGTCCGTATTTCTACGAATGTTCCGCGGCCGCCAAGTGTGTCAGCGTGTGTCGGAAACCTATCGAAGTCCCTATGAAGTTACCAGCATTGTGGATACTGACTGCGTTTGCGGCGGGCATCGGGGTAGCGGAGCGATGGCCGGCGACGCCGAAGTCGTGGGCGGTGGTTGCGGCTTCGGGACTTTTGGTTGGTGGAATTATGTTCGCGGGATTTTTATCGTGGCGGGTCTCGGCTGCAGTGGAGTGGGTTTTCGCGCTGGTGGCGTGGACAGCGATTGGCGGGCTGGCTTCTAGCGTCGAACGCGCGACGGTTCCCGGGAATCACATCGCGCGACTGATTGCTGCGGGACGAGTGGATACAAGCATCGCGCTGCGCTGGCGTGGGCTATTGCGCGAGGATCCTCTGAGACTCCCTTGGGGGCAGCGCTTCGAGGTTGATCTGGAACAAGTGGAGGCGGCGGGCGCGGCGCTGAACACTTCCGGCGGATTGCGCGTGAATTTTTATCCGGAGGCGCGGGTTGCGGAGCCTCCGGCGGGATTGCGGGCTGGGGATCGCGTGGAGATTTTGGTGAAGGCGCGGGCGCCGCGGGATTATCTGGATCCGGGCGCGTTCGATGTGAAGGGATTTTTGGCGCGCGAGAAAATTGATGTGTTGGGTTCGCTGCGCAGCGGCGAATTGCTGCAGCTGGTTGACCGGCCTCCTCCTACAATTTCGCAACGACTGGCGCGCGAGCGCGGAAGTTTACTGGCGCGTCTCGATTCGCTGTTTGTTGGGCATCCGGAGCGCGGAGCGGTGGCGAGGGCGATGTTTTTGGGCGACCGCAGCTTTGTGGATTCCAGCATGGTGCTGGCGTTTCAGAAAACGGCGGCGTATCACGTGCTGGTGGTGGCGGGGCTGCATGTGGGCGCGTTGGTGATTTTCTTGTGGTGGGTGGGCAAGCGGTTGCGCTTTTCGATGCTGGCGATCAGCGCGATGACTCTGCTGGCGCTGACGGCTTATGTCGGGATTGTGCAGGATCGTCCGCCGATCTTGCGGGCGGCTTTGATGGCGGCGCTTTATTTGTGCGCGCGGCCGCTTTTCCGGCGCGTGGATTTGTTGAATACGATTGCCGTGGCCGCGCTGGTCTTATTGATTTGGAAACCTTCGTCGCCGGGTGATTCCAGTTTTCAGCTTTCGTTTTTGGCTGCGGCGGTGATTGCGGGTCTGGCGCTGCCGTGGATGGAGCGATCGAGCGCGCCTTATCGCGCAGGGCTGAATCATTGGGGGGATGTGACCCGGGATACTGAGCATGCGCCGAAGATTGCGCAATTTCGGATCGAGATGCGGGCTGCGGTGCAGTGGCTGGCTGGTCGGATGCCGGCGCGGATTGCGTCACGTGCGGGCGATTTCCTGGTGCTGCCGGTGCGGGTGGGATTGCGATTGTGGGAGATTATTTTGCTTTCGGCAGTAATTCAGTGAGGGATGTTGCCGCTGCTGGCCGAGGATTTTCATCGCGTGAGTTTGGCTGGGCCGGTGAGCACTATTCCGGCGGTGTTGCTGACGGGGATTATTGTGCCGTCGGGATTTGTGACTTTGGGGATGGCGATGCTGTGGACGCGCGCTGGGTTGGTGCTGGCGAAGGCGCTTGGGTTTTGTGTGGGGCTGCTGATTGCTTGCGTGGAGTGGTTCACGCGGTGGCCGCGGCTGACTTGTCGGATTCCTGGGCCGCCGGCGTGGTTGATGATTTTGTTCTTCGTGGGTTTTATTTTTCTGGCGGGGGTGGCGCGGGCGATTGCGGCGAGACGGCGCGATCCGGCGCTGCGGCGACAGTGGTTGCCGGTCGCGCAGCCTTTGGAGTGGATTACGGCGTTGGTCGTGACGGCGCTTGCGGTTTTGCTGGCGTGGCATCCGCTTGCGCCATCGCTCTATCCCGGGAAGCTGGAGGTGAACGTGCTGGACGTGGGACAAGGTGATTCGATTTTCGTGGCGTTCCCGGATGGGCGGACGATGCTGGTGGACGGCGGCGGGCAGGCGGGGGCGGAGGTGGTGGACGGTTTCCGGTCGGCGCCGGACGTGGGGGAGGAAGTTGTGTCGCCGTAATTGTGGTCGCGCGGAATGAAGAGATTGGATGTGGCGGCTTTGTCGCACGCGCACCACGATCATCTGGATGGTTTGCACGCAGTGATTGCGAACTTCAAGGTAGGCGAACTGTGGATTGGGCGGAATGAGGAGACGCCGGCATTTCTGGTGCTGCTGGCGGAGGCGCGGGCACGGGGAGTTCAGGTGGTACAGGAAATTCTGGGCCGGACTTTTGATTGGGACGGCGTGCGCGGGGAGGTGTTGTGGCCTGCGGATGTGTCGGAGGTGGACAAGGCGGCGAACGATAATTCGTTGCTAATGCGAATACAGGATGGTGCAGAAAGTTTTTTGTTGCCCGGTGACATTGAGAAGAAAGTGGAGAACCAATTGGTGGATGAGCACGCGCCGCTGGCCGCTAATTTCTTGAAAGTGCCGCATCATGGGAGCAAGACTTCTTCGACGGATGCGTTTGTGGGAGCTGTGGCGCCGCGGGTTTCGGTGGGAGAGGGCAACCAGTTCGGGCATCCGGTGGAGAGTGTGGTGGAGCGTTATGCGCAGGCGGGGGTGAGATTTTTGCGGAGGGATCGCGATGGGGCGGTTACGGCTTTGACGGATGGGCATGAGTTGGTGGTGCGGAGTTTCGTTCAGGAGCATCCGCAGTAACCCGGGGATGCGCGTGGATATTTTGGCGTGCTTGTACAGTTGATTGATTTCTCGAGTGAGCGACAGGCTGACTTTGTGGCAAGCTGGGGCGCAGCAAGCAGCGCTCCTACCGTGGCTGCACAGAGAGATGTCAACAGCGCGCGCGAGTTCTAGTTGTTGGAATCGGCGGGGTCGTCGGACTCTTCCAGGGAGACGTTGTTGGCGGACTGATATTCGGCGATGATTTTTTTGGCTTCGTCGGCTTGGGATTCGAGGACGAAGATTTCTACGTTGTGAGGGCCTTCGGGACTTTCGGGGATTGGGAAGGGGTCGGTGGAAACGGAACCGGGGGACTGGATGCCTTTGCTTTCGAGCAGGCCGCGGATTACGAGCGCTTCGGTGGCGTTTTCTGCGACGTGAGCGATGACTACCTTTTCGTTGGAGTATTCCTCGGCCATTTTGGCGCTCCTCAAAAACAGTGCGACAGTACTATTGTGCGCTTCCCGGTCTTGGGTCCATACTAGTTTTCGGTAGCCACGGTCAATATATGGACGACCCCTCGGTTCAGCCCACGCAGCAAGAGATTGACGAAGAGAGCCGCCGCATACGCAGGCTGCGCATCCTGGTGCATATTACGCTGGAAACGATTGCAGGGGGAGATTTGTCGCCGGAAGATGCGGCGCAGATGATCGCGGAGACGCGCAAGATTGCGCTGGATATGTTTCCGGGGAAGGAGCGGGCGTTTGATTTGATTTACCGGCCGCAATTTCAGCGGGTGATGCATGCTGTTTATCGATTGCAGTAAGCCCTGCCAGTTGGGTCGCAGTTCTCTCGCCAAGTAACTCGAAGCTATCTCACTATCAAGTTGGCGCAATCGAAAGCCGCGGCTTCACGGGCTAAAGCCCCCACTCTTTGTGCGGTTTTACGCCCGGGCTGAGGCCCCACCCTTCGGAAAACCGTTTGTGAGATGGCTCCTAATATCCGTAGCGGCGTTGGAGGTACATGCGGAGCCAAACTGCTGCTAGGGCTGCCAGGGTGCCGATCAGGGCTTTGTATTCGCGGTTGCGGCGGTAGAGTTCCCAGCTGAATGGCTGGGCGGATTTGGTTTCAGCTTGTTGCATGTAGCCGGAGCCGAAAAAATCTGGCAGGAAGAGCGGGACTTTGGCGGCGTATTCATCGAAGACGGTGCCGAAGCGGGCGCGAAGATCTTCTTCTTCGTTGCGCATCACTGCGTAATAAAACACCACAAAATAAATTGCGATCAGGCTGCCGGCGTACCAGGAATGTCCGGCGATGGCGAATCCCGCGGCTAGAAACGCGCTGCCCAAATAAAGTGGATTGCGTGTTCGAGCGTACGGGCCTGCTGTCGCTAATTCGCGATCTTTGCTTAAGTGCCCGGAGGCAATCGCGCGGATCAGGATGCCGAATCCAGCGACCGCCGCGCCCATGGCGATCCAGTGATGCGTAGGTTTGGCGAGGAGCCAATAAAGGACGGCGATGGGATAGCCGATGCGGACACGCCAACGCATCCAGAATTTTCTGGGTTGAGCGGCAATGAGTTCGTGCGATTTGGTGGTCACTCGCGGGGCCTCACGATTTCGCGTTCAGGAGACGCGCTACGGCGTCGGCAACTTGATCAGCGGTGATCGAAAGCATGGGCGGAGAATAGGACGCGCCGCGACGGTAAGTCGTTTCGCTCTTGGCGGGATTGCGGGTGACGATAGAGCTGCCACCGAAGGGACCGTTGCGCGCAGGATCGGTGGGGCCGTAGAGGCCAACGACGGGCGTGCCGAGCGCGGAGGCGAGATGCAGCGGGCCGGTGTCCGCTGAGACTACAAATTTTGCACGGCGCAGCAGTGCCATCAGTGGACCGAGGCCGAGCGGTAGCGCAACGGGCGGCGGACTCCCTGCTGCGCTGACGAGTTCTTGGGCCAAACCTTCTTCTCCAGGACCGAAGGTGATAATCCCACGCCAGCCGTGTTGCGCGGCGAGGCGGTGATGCAACTCGCCGTACCGTTCAGGCGGCCAACATTTCGAGCGCCAGCCGCCGCCGGGATTCAGGACGAAAAAATCTGTCAGGTTGTGGCGGGCGAGTTCCTGCGTCACCTGTTTCTCATCTTCCGGGCGCAGGGTCAAAGGAAATCGCGGAGGAGCGGGGCGGGCCCCGGCGGCTTGGGCCAGGGTGAGATTGTGGTCAACTTTATGTGGGCCGCGGGGATTGATTTTGTCGGTGTAAAAGATGGAGGCAATACCTTCGCGCGCATAGGTGCTGGGGAAACCGATGCGGCGGGGGGCGCCGGAAGCGAATGCTGGAAGCGCGGATTTGTAGAGGCCTTGGAAATCGATGGCGCAGGTGTAGTGGACGGCGCGCAATTTGCGGATGGTGGTGACGAGGCCGCCAGCGGTTTTCTTTTCGAGCGGGATTATTTCGGTGAGATCGGGATTGCCTTCTAGCAGGCGGCGCCACTTGGGTTCGATTAGCCAGTCAATGCGAGCTTCGGGAAAGGTGTCGCGCAGGGCGGAGGCGGCGGGCAGGGCGTGGATTACGTCGCCAAACGAGCCTAGACGGACGAGGAGGAAGCGGGCGTCAGGCATTGCCTTGGTGACGCAGGCGCGCCAGGAGATCGCGCGTCGAATGTTGCTTGGGATCGCCGACGATGGCTACGCGGATGCCGAGCAAGGCGGCAAGTTCGCGTTCTGGGACGGTGCCGGCGGTGTAGTCGGTGCCTTTGGCGTGGACGTCTGGTCGGAGTTCTTTGAGTAATGAGTTCACGTCGAGCTCGTCGAAGATGACGACGTAGTTTACAGATTTTAGTGCGGCGACTAGGGTGGCGCGGGCGCGTTCGGTGAGGACGGGGCGGCCGGGGCCTTTCAGTTTTCTGGTGCTGGAATCGGAATTGATGCCAACTACCAGGACGTCGCCTTCGGCGCGGGCGGCTTCGAGGTAACGGACGTGGCCTACGTGGAGGAGATCGAAGACGCCATTGGCGAAAACTATTTTGCGGTTGGCGCGGCGATGTTCATCGAGGATGGCGGTGAGGCCTTGGCGTGAAACAATTTTATCGCGGGTGTCCATGCTGGGATCAGCTTTGCTGCGCTGCGGCTGTCGTTGTGGCTGTGGCTTCTTGGCGAAGAGCGGCGGTTAGTTCGGCGCTCGTGACCGTGGCTGTGCGGCGCTTCATGACTACGATACCGCCCGCGTAATTTGCCAGGTGCGCGGCTTCGAGATAGGTTGCGCCGGCGGCTAAGGCGAGCGTGAAGACCGCGATTACGGTGTCGCCGGCGCCGGTGACGTCCACGGGAGCGTCTGAGCCGTAGATGGGAATATTGCGCGGGACGCGGGTGCGTTCGAAGAGGGCCATGCCGTCTTTGCCTCGGGTCACTACTAGAGCTTGGAGATTTAGGTCGCGGAGGGCGCGTTGGCCGAGGTCTTCGAGCTTGCGGGTGTCGGTACCGACGCGGGAGTGGTAGGCGGCTTCGACTTCGGGTTCGTTGGGAGTGGCGGCGGTGATTCCCGCGTCGCGAAATTCCAGTAGGCGGTAACGGGAGTCGAGGGTTAGGAGTTTGGCGTTGAGCTTTTTGATCATCGCGGGGGACACTGCGCCGAAACCGTAGTCGGAGACCAGGACGGCATCGGCGCGTTTTGCGATTTTCTTGGCTTTCCGCGCGACGGCGTTTTCGGTGCTCGCGGAGATCGTTGCTTGCGGCTCGCGATCTACGCGGAGTACTTGCTGTTCGGTGGTGTGGGTCCATCCGGCCAGGTAGCGTGTTTTCGTGGCGGTAGTCCAATCGCGCGCGCGGAGGATGCCGGAAACGTTGATATGTTTGCGGCGGAAATGATCGAGGAGCTGGCGGCCAGCGGGGTCGTCGCCGACTACTCCGACGGGCAGGACGCGGGCGCCGAGGTCAGCCAGGTTGAATACGGCGTTGGCGGCTCCGCCGGGATACGATTCAGTGCGGCGATGGCGGATGATCAGGACCGGAGCTTCGCGGGAGACGCGGGAAATTTCGCCGGAAACGAATTCGTCGAGGACGAAATCACCTACTACGGCGATCGCTTGGCGGGGGAAGGTGGCGACGATGTCCAGGAGGCGGGTTAGGTCCACGGTGGCGTCGGACTTGGCGTCGGATTTGTGAAGGGCGCCCGGTGAGGATTTGGGCGGCGTGGAACTTTTGCGCTGCTTGCGTGCGTTGGTCAACCAAGCTCCTTGATGACTTTGTATTTTCGTTTGAGCGCCGCGTCGAAACGTATCACAGGGGCGTCTGGTGCGGCAATTAGACGCTCGTTGGCGTTTTTAAGGTTGCACCCTTACGGTCTATGTCGCGATTCCGCTGTGGAAAGCACGGTGTGCCAGAAATCGTCGGGGTTGTCTATTTGCATGGAGATGGAGCAGTAGAACGTCGGCAATTTTCCATAGTGAATCGCGTGAAGATTGTACAGGTCCTTCTCAGTGCAGATGAGGCCGCTCGCTCCCGCTTCGCCCGCCAGTTGCAGAATCTCTTGGTCGTCGTGATCGGTGTAGCGGTGATGGTCGGGGAAAAATTTGTGGCCGACGATATCCAGGCCCCAGGCGCGCAGGTCTTCCAGGAAGGCGGTGGGGTTACCAACGCCGCAGAAGGCGACGACCTTCGGCAAAGCTTCGGCGGCGACGGTGCCGGTTATGTGGCCTTCGCTGAAGCTGTGAATCGCGTCGAGCTTGGGCCGCGCGTAGAAAATCGGGGCGCTGGAATCGCGTTGGATGGCGGATTCGATGGCCGGGGCGCGGGTGCTCCGGGTGATCACGATAATGTCCGCGCGGGCCAGGGAGGAGCGCGGTTCTCTCAAGTGGCCGGCGGGAAGGAAACGGCCGCCGCTGAACGGATTGCTGGCGTCGATCAGAACGATGTCCACGTCGCGGGCGAGTTGCAGATGTTGGAAGCCGTCGTCTAGAACGAACCAATTCACACCGCGCCTCGCAAGTTCCTTGCCGTGTTCATAACGATTTGCGCCGACGCCGAATTGGACGCGCGTGCCCAGGCGGGATTGGAGCAGGCGGACTTCGTCGCTGGTTGTGGTGACGACGTTCTTCGCGCTGGCGTCCTTCGCTACGGCGTCCTCGGAATTATTTTTGGTCGCCGGCGCGATTTTTTCGCCGCGATATCCACGGGTTAGGATGCCGACGTTTTTTCCTTCGGCTGACAGATGTTCGGCGATCGCGAGGACCATGGGAGTTTTTCCGGTGCCGCCGGTGGTTAGGTTGCCGACGCTAATCACTGTTCCATCTAGATGCTGCTGCTTCAGGATGCCTTTACGATAGGCGCGCGCGCGCAGATGTGCCGCGGCACCGTACGGCAGCGAGAACGGCCACAGGAGTGATTGCTTCAGCGTCATGCGCTGCGCTCCTTGGCGTCGCGCTTGTTCCACACGGCGGCGATGTGATCGAGGGAGCGTTCGGTTGCGCCGCGATTGCGTTCGCTGATCGCGCGCGCGGCTGCGCCTAGGCGCTCGCGCATGGCGGTGTCTTCGATCAGCTGAATCCAAACTTTGCCGAGGCCGGGGCCCGTGGTGACTTGGACTCCGGCGTGCGCGTCGAGAAACTGGTCGGCCATTTCTTTGAAATTTTCCATGGAGGCGCCGAAAACTGGGGGACGCGCGAACCAGGCTGGCTCGAGAATATTGTGACCGCCGGCTGCGACGAGCGAGCCGCCGACGAAGGTGGCGTCGGCTAGCGAATAGAGGCCGGCTAATTCGCCGATGGAGTCGAGCAGCAGGATGTCGGCGGCTTCGTCAAGCGTGGCGGTGAGATCAAGCGCGCTGCGGCGCACCACTTTCCATCCGCCGGATGAGGCGATTGCGGCAGCGGCATCGAATTGGCCGGGTTTGCGCGGGGCGAGAACCAGGAGGGTGCGGCGGAATTGACGTTGCACTAGATCGTAGGCGGCCAGGACGGATTCTTCTTCACCGGCGACGACGCTGCCGGCGACGAGGATCGGCCAGCGTTCTTGTTGGCGGATCTGCTGCTCGAGCCACGTGCCGAAGCGGGAGATTGCGGGGGGCGCAGCGTCATATTTTAGATTTCCGGTGACGGCAATGCGTTCTGGCGCGGCGCCCATGACTTGGAGGCGGGCGGAATCTTCGGGCGATTGCGCCAGGAAAAGTTCGGCGTCCTGCATGGTGCGCTGGAAGAATGGGCCGACTAGAAATTCCCATTGTTTGAAGCGCGCGAAGGATTTTTCGGAGATGCGGGCGTTGACGAAGACTACGGGGATTTTGGTGCGATGGGCTTCGCGGAGGAAATTCGGCCAGATTTCGGTTTCCATGATGATTACGAGAGACGGCTTAATCACGCCGAGGGCGCGGCGCACTGGGACGACCCAGTCGAGCGGAAAGTAGAAGATGCCGTCGGCGGTTTGCAGGCGTTCGCGGGCTAAGCGCTGGCCAGTTTCGGTGGTGGTGGAGACGAAAACTACTGCGCCGGGGTAACGGCGTTTCAGCCCGTCAATTAATGGTTGGGCGGCTAGAACCTCGCCGACGGAAACGGCGTGGATCCAGATGGCGCCGTTCTTCGCGGCGGTTGTCGCGGCGGCGGTCGCTGCGCGCGCGGCAATTATTGCGGACAGACTTCCGAGACGTTCGCGCAGGGCGCTGGACGGTTCGCCGGCACGCCAGCCGCGCAGCGCGAAATACGGCGCGAGGAGGAACATGCCCGCAGCAGTGAGGATGCGATAGAAAAAATACATTCCGTGGGTGTGGCGCACAAACGGCCGGAAAGGGCCTTTGCCGTGCGCGGACCCGGTATTATAGTGGCAGCCGCGAGAAAACGCGCACAACTTCCGAGGCCGCGGAGGCATCGCACAGCAGAATGACGAGACGATCATTCAGTCTATTGGCTATTGCGATGATGCTGCTCAGCGGCGGCCTTGCCGCTCGCGCACAGAACAATCCCGCGGCGACGAAGGAGAAACAAGCTACGCCGGATCCTCACGCGGCGCTGGCGCACGATCATCATGATGGGTTGACGGTGACGGCCGATCCTTATACGGACAAAGCGCGCGGCAAGGAAAAATTCGGGAAGGCCAATCCGCTGGATGCGGGAATTCTGCCGGTGGAAATTTTTCTGCGCAATGAGACGAACGAGCCGATTCGCGTGGACATCAACACGATTCAGCTGGAAGTGCAGTTGCGCCGCGGAGGCAAGCAGGAGATTGATTGGTTGCCCCCCGAGGATGTGGCTGGCTTGGTGGCGCATCCCGGCGGAGTGACTCCTTCGAACCGGCCGCGGATTGCAGGAATTCCCTTGCCGAGCGGCGACAAGAAGACGGATAAGCTGGCGGAAATCTTGCGCCCATTGACGCTGGACGCAGACGTGGTGCCGCCGATGGGTGCGCTGCACGGGTTTTTGTATTTCAATGTGAATAACGAGATGTCGCTGGCGGATACGGCGATCTTGTATGTGCCGGACGCGACGGTGATTGCGTCGAAGAAGGCGTTGATGTTTTACGAAGTGCGGTTTGGAAAGGCGGCGGCCGCGCCTGCTAGCTCTCCTCAGTAGGTCGCTCTCCAACACGGATATTTGAGGTCTCCTCCCGCTAAGCCCTTCATTTCTTGACGTAAGCTAGGTTTCCTGATACAAAAGGCCATTCTAGTCTGTAACTTCTCGCTGTCAGCAGGCTCCCCGATTAAAGGAGTCTTCATCCGGAGGAAGAATGTCAGTACAAGTACGGGGTTACATGTGCGCGAAGGTGCGTAAGGCGGGGGGCAACTAATGCTGCAAGTGCTGCAAATTCTGTGGAAGCTGGGATGTCGCGCGGGGAGGGTGGGCGCGGCAGGGTGTACCGCGATTTTATTGAGCGCGACGGCGGCGTATGCGCAGGCGGCGCCGGAAACGGCTGGCGGCGAAGCGAATCTGAAGCTGCCGGATTTATCTTCGGTAAATTTTCTGGGAATAAATGGGCACAAGCTCTTGCTGTTTGGGATTTTGTTCTGCGTATTTGGGCTGGCGTTTGGCCTGGCGATTTACACGAAGCTGAAAAACCTGCCGGTACATCGCGCGATGCGCGAGATTTCCGAATTGATTTATGAGACCTGCAAGACTTACCTGGTCACGCAAGGAAAATTCCTGCTGTTGCTGGAAGCGTTTATCGCGGTGGTGATCGTGCTGTACTTCGGCGTGCTGCTGCACTACGAAGCGGCGCGGGTGATTATCATTCTGGCGTTCAGCATGGTTGGGATTATGGGCAGTTTTGGCGTGGCGTGGTTCGGGATTCGCGTGAATACGTTTGCGAATTCGCGGACGGCGTTTGCGGGGCTGCGCGGGAAGCCGTTTCCGATCTATCACATTCCGCTGGAAGCGGGCATGAGCATCGGGATGATGCTGATCAGCGTCGAGTTGCTGATGATGCTTTTCATTCTGCTGTTTATTCCGGGAGATTATGCGGGGCCTTGCTTTATCGGATTTGCGATTGGGGAGTCGCTGGGTGCAGCGGCTTTGCGCATCGCGGGCGGCATTTTCACGAAGATCGCGGATATTGGCTCCGACTTGATGAAGATTGTGTTCAAGATCAAGGAGGATGACGCGCGGAATCCGGGCGTGATCGCGGATTGCACGGGCGACAACGCGGGCGATTCGGTGGGACCGAGTGCGGACGGGTTTGAGACTTACGGAGTGACGGGCGTCGCGCTGATTACGTTCATTTTGCTGGGCGTGAAGAATGCGGACCCGACGGTGCAGTCCACGATCCAGGTGCAGCTGCTGGTGTGGATTTTCGTGATGCGCATCGCGATGCTGGTGGCAAGCGCGGGTGCCTATTTCCTGAATGATTTTATTTCCAAGGCGCGGTTCAGCAAAGCGGACAAGATGAATTTCGAATCGCCGCTGACATCGCTAGTGTGGATTACTTCGCTGGTTTCGATTGCGATGACTTATGCGATCTCGTCGGTGATTGTGCCGGTGCTGAATGGTGATACCAGCCTGTGGTGGAAACTTTCCACGATTATTTCCTGCGGGACTCTGGCTGGCGCGATTATTCCGGAATTGGTGAAAGTGTTTACTTCGACGGAATCGCGGCATGTGCGCGAGGTGGTGGCGTCGGCTGAGGAAGGCGGCGCGTCGCTGGGGATCTTGTCGGGGTTCGTAGCTGGCAATTTTTCGGCTTATTACATCGGCCTTGCGATGGTGCTGCTGATGTCCATCAGCTACCTGGTCAGCTTGCAGGGGCTGGGGAATTTGATGATTGCGGCGCCGGTGTTTGCGTTTGGTCTGGTGGCGTTTGGATTTTTGGGAATGGGGCCGGTAACGATCGCGGTGGATTCTTATGGGCCTGTGACGGACAACGCGCAGTCGGTGTACGAGCTTTCGTTGATCGAGACGATTCCGAACATCAAGCAGGAATTGAAGCGTGATTTCAATATGGATGTGAATTTCGAGCGGGCTAAGGAATTGCTCGAGGAGAATGATGGGGCGGGAAATACTTTCAAGGCTACGGCCAAGCCGGTGCTGATTGGGACAGCTGTGGTCGGCGCTACGACAATGATTTTTTCGATCATTATGGCGTTGACCAACGGAATTACAGAGAACGTGGATAAGCTTTCGCTGCTGCATGCGCCGTTTTTTCTGGGGCTGGTCACCGGCGGCGCAATGATTTATTGGTTTACGGGGGCTTCGACGCAGGCGGTTACCACGGGAGCTTATCGCGCGGTGGAATTCATCAAGGCGAATATCAAGCTGGAGGGCGTGGAGAAGGCGTCGGTGGAAGACAGCAAGAAGGTGGTGGCCATCTGCACAAAGTACGCGCAGAAAGGCATGCTGAACATTTTCATCGCGGTTTTCTTTGGGACGCTTTCGTTTGCGTTCATCGAGCCTTTCTTTTTTATCGGGTATTTGATTTCGATCGCAATTTTTGGATTGTATCAGGCGATTTTTATGGCGAATGCGGGCGGGGCCTGGGACAACGCGAAGAAAATCGTGGAAGTGGAGATGAAGCAGAAAGGTACGCCGCTGCATGACGCGACCGTGGTGGGCGATACGGTCGGGGATCCGTTCAAGGATACTTCATCGGTGGCTTTGAATCCGGTGATCAAGTTCACCACTTTATTTGGATTGCTGGCAGTGGAGTTGGCCGTGCAGTTGACGGCTGAGACCGGCGGGAATTTGACGCATATTCTGGCCGCGGCGTTCTTCTTGGTTTCGTTCTTCTTTGTTTACCGATCGTTTTATGGGATGCGGATTAAGGGGTCGGAGTAGCGAACCCGAACCGTCCATCTTCGGGCATTGATGGCTTCTGCAACGTAACCGTATCTCATATACTAACGCCTATATGAACCTAAAGCTCCTTTGGATGAGAGCCGTGGTTCTGCTTCTGACGGTCGTGGCGGTCTGCAATGCTGCGGGCCCTGACGCGCAGAAAAAGCGCGAGGCTGCTTATCAGGCGACGCTTGAGTCATACTCCGATGTTCTTAAACCTGGAATGACGCGCAAGTACGTGGAAGACTACCTTCGATCGAAGAGCATAACGTGGCAACAGCTATGTTGCATTGGGGAAGGGTCTGCATTTGCGGATCTGTTGAAAATCGGGACGGAGAAACATCCCTGGTACTGTAGCGAGAACGATGCCTACGTAGCGTTCCAATTTGTCGCGACTGAGCCCCACTCACTTCCGGTTGCGCACGATTCGGACACGCTAAAGAGCATTACCATCTTCCACAAACTCGAGGTCTGCCTCTGACTAAGGCTGTTCGCACCGCGAACTCAAATGCATATTTGCGAATAGCTAGGCTCTGACGAGGCCTAGGAATTGACGGGGGTCATTGGCAAAGCCGGGGAACACTGTGCTTAGGTCGCGGTCGCCTAGGTGTTTGTTGATGATTTCGCCCAGGACGCTTCGATAGTCCGTCGTGACGGCGAGGTCGCGGCCCTGATTTAGCTGACCTTCGGCCAGGCCCGGCCAGCGAGTGTAGACTCTGCCGCCTCTGATATCGCCGCCCATTACAAACATGCAGTTGGCGTGGCCGTGGTCGGTGCCACGGTTGCCATTTTCGTGAGCGGTGCGACCGAATTCCGACATGCTGACGAATACGACGTCGGCCATACGTTCGCCCATGTCCTGATTAAATGCGGCGACTCCCTGCCCTAGATCGCGCAACAGATTTGAGAGCTGCCCCTGCACGCCGCCTTCGTTGACGTGATGATCCCAGCCGCCGCTATCTAAGAACGCGACTTCCAGGCCGACATCGGCTTTGAACAGTTCTGCGATTTCCTGCAGGCTTTGGCCGAAGCGATTTTTCGGATATTGCGCGCCATTTTCGGGTTGGTACTTATCGGGATTTATTTTTTTGAGCTGGTCAATGGCTTCGAACGTCTCGTTACCGACGCCGCGCAGGGCGTGATCCACCGTTTGCGCGTACATGGCTTCGAAGCCGCCTTCGGTGGTTTGTTGCGGGCCGTTCATTTTGAATTGTTTCAGGTCGGGAATGGCGATAGCGGATGCGCTACCCTGCAGCGTGCGCGGAAGATACGGGCCGAAGGCCACCGCGCGGAATGGCGAAGGTTTTTCTTCGGGCATGGTTTGCAGGGCGCGATTAAGCCAGCCGTCGTCAGTGGCTTTGCGGCCGGGGGTGCCGGATTCCATGAAATCTTGCGCGTCGAAATGCGAGCGCGTGGGATCGGGCGAGCCGACGGCTTGGACGATAGCGAGTTGTCCGTTACGGAAAAGTGGGAGCATCGGCGACAGGCTGGGATGCAAGGCGAAGAATCCGTCGAGATCGAGCGCGGCATCGGTGCTGCCTTGGCGGGGCTGAGGAATCGCGATGGTGGGGCGCATGCGGTAGTAATTTGGTTCAGCGAAGGGGACGACCACGTTGAGGCCGTCCATGGCGCCGCGTTGGAAGAGGACGACCATTTTCTTTTGGTTGGGCGCGGGGGTGCCGGCTACGGCGCGTTGTAGAAACGAGGGCAATGCCGCCATGCCTAGCATGGCGACGCCGCCGTTTTTGAGGAAATAGCGCCGGGAGATGGTCATTGTGGTGCTCCTTGTTGCTGGGCGCGCGTTTTGGATCCCGTACTTCAGCGGCTGAAGCCGCGTGCATTTCGCATCATTAACGTCGTGGCTAAAGCCACGACCTACAAAGCAACTTCAACGGCGCTGAAATTCTGGCGTGCCTAAGACCAGGCCTACTATCAGACCTTCGTTCACTTGTTTCACTGGATCGTCTAGGCGCGCTTGCAGAATTTGCGGATCTTTCAGGCGCGCTTCCAGCGTTGTTTGCGTGGATGGCGAAATTTGGCCATCCAGGAACACTTGTATCGAGCGTGCGAGCGCAGCGTTGGGATCTTTGGCGGCTTCTTCGCCGAGCATGTTATTCAGATCTATCGTGGCGCCGCCCATTTTGTCTGCGGCGAAGGCCAGGGCGAAATTCAGGCGGTTCAGCAGGGCGCCGGTGTTCACCCAGGTTTCGGATTTATCGGAATATCCGGTGGGCGGCTGGCAGAGATAGAGCGGTTCGCCCATGCGTCCGACCCATTGCGAGAGCGGAAGAGTGATGGTGACTTCGGAATTCAGGGCGCGCGTGGTGCTGGCGACGAGCTCGAACGGGGTTTTCACTTTTGCGCGATAGGCGTCTTTGGACCAGAACTCCGGCGAATAGATCATGGTGTGCAGGACGGCGCGAATGTCGCCATTGCTTGAGGTAAAACTTTTCGCCATACGGTCAATCAGAGATTGCGGCGGATTGTCGGAAACGAAGTGGCGCGCCAGTTCGCTGGAAATAAATTTCGCGGTGGCGGGTTTGTTGGCGAGCATTTTCAGGGCTTCTTCGCCGTCTTTTTCGCCACCGTAATTGAAGGTGCGGCCCATGACGACTTTCTTGCCTTGGCCGTGAATTTTTTCGTCGAAAAAGAATTCGGGATCTTTGCGCGGCTCGTGGATGGTCCAGCCGGTGAGGCATTCGGCCATTTGAATCACGTCCTGCTGGGTGTAACCGGCATCCACGCCGATGGTGTGCAGTTCCATCACTTCCCTGCCGTAATTTTCATTGAGGCCGCGATCGGGTTTCTTGGGTGCAGCGACGCCACTCGCTGCGGGAGGACCGCTGGTGGCTGGTCCCGGAAAGGTGCCGGGAGTGGGCAGGGAGCCGCCGGCGAAGCCTCCCTGGTAACGGGCGCGGCGAAAAGTTTTCTGCGCTTGCTGGCGCGCGACGGCGGCGGGATCGGCGCTCAAATAATTGTCGAGAAAGAAAAGCATGGCGGGACTTTTCGCGGTGGCGAGCAGCAAATCCTGAAATTTACCCATAGAGTGCGGGCGGATGGTGTCGCGCTCGTAGGAGGTGAGGAACCACTTTTCGTCGCCTTTGTTGGCGAAGACATTGAAATGATTGAACCAGAAATCTTCCATCACGGCCTGGAGCTGGCGATTGCTGTAAACCGCGCGATCCACTTTGGCCATGGAAAGCTCGGCGATGATGCGATTGGGGCCTTGGAGTTTCGCGAGTTGTTGCTGGGCTTTATCGAGATTGTCGTTGCCGGTGACGATGATTTGCGATTCTGCTTCTTGTTGTTTCGCTTTCAGCTGCTGTTCGTATTGGTCTTTGGCTTGTTCTTTGCTGAGGCCCTGTTGCTTGGCATTCTGGTCGGGGCGCGGAAATTCTGCCAGCAGGCGCTTGGACGACATCGTTATGGACGGATATCTTTGCAAACGCTGATTCAGGTCGGCGTCCTCGATTGTCTCGGGATGGAGTTGCTGTTCGATCCATTTTTCAAGGCCCGTCTGGCGGATTTGGTCGACGTCGCCGGGACGCGGGCCGTAGGCGAGGCGATTCATGGCGTGAAGGACGGCTTCGTCTTCGGTAAGTTCGGTGATCGGGAGTTTGCCTTTGAATTTTTTGTCGAGGGCGATGCGTTCGGGGGCGGTGGCTGCGCTGGGGGCCACCGTGGATTGGGCGCTGGACTGGGCGTCGTTGGCGGCGCGGGCGTGCGGGACTGCGGCGGTGAGTCCGAGGAACAAAGCGGCGCCAAGAATGGCGGTGCCGGAAGCGTCGAGGCGACTGTTGGTGTGAGCGATCCGCTTTTTGTGCACTGCTGGAGCCTCGGAGCGCACGGTGCGCTGAGAGATACGAATGGCTTTTGTTGCGTCGTTCTAGTTTAACCCTGGGATCGGGCAAAAGTTGCGGTGGGGGCCTAGTGGTCAACAAGCACAGGCGGAATGTGCGCGCCAGCGTTCGCTACTGAAGCTAACCGAGCAGGGTCTGGCTGAGCCGCGTTTGGGATTCGATGGAGGCTTGAGATTCAGCGTTGTAGGCCGCGCCGATCAGGACTACGACGGCCGTCAAGTACATCCAGAGAAGCAAGCCGATCGCGGCGGCGAGACCGCCATAGACGACATCGTAGGGCATTTTGCGCACGTACACGCCAAAGACTACGTCAACTACCCACCACATAATGGTTGAGACCACGGCGCCGGGGAACAGGTGCATGAATCCGCGATGGCCGGGGCGGCCGATGCGATAGAGGAGCACCAGAGTGATCATCGAGAGCAGAAACACGGTGGCGGCCTGGCAAACAATTTCGAGTTCGTGAATTAGAAGGGGCTGTCCGTATTGGCGGACCAGCCAGGCGCGGGCTTGTTTTCCAAATACGGTGAGGATGACCACGACGGTGGTGGGAAGAATTGTGAGCAGCAGCAGGAGGAGCGCGCGCAGATGCACGCGCCAGTAACCGCCGCGCAGCGGATCGCCTTCGATGATGCGGAAACCTTCGATAAAGCCGACCATGACTTGCGAGCCGGCGACCAGCGTGCCTCCGAGGCCGAGCAGAAACCATTTCCAGGGATGCTCGCCTTTGCGCACGAAATATTGGGCGACGACGTCGTCGCTGCCGGGAGGGAGTATGAGTCTGAGGCGGTCGGGAACTTCGTGGAGCGCGCCGTGGAAAGAGGCGGTGCTGCTGATGATGCCGAGGGCGAGAAGCAGCATGGGGAAAAAGGCGAGGAACATGTTAAAGGCGATGGCTTGGCTGAGGGTGATGCAGTCTGGAAAGACGCGGCCGAGGCCGCGGAATAGATTTTTGAGTATTCGATCCATGAGGCTGTCGGCGGGATTATACGGTTAGTGACTGCTAATCGTGCGAAATATCTGCGAGGGCATGGGCAGACTAGGAGGTTCAGCGCACATTGTGAGTTGCGAGAGACGGTGAGGGCTTGCTGCTCGCTTGCCGCATTTCGTGGTGCAGAGTAAACTTTGCAGACGATTGGCGCGAATTAGGCGATTTGCGGCGTGCGGGAGGAATTTGATGTCTCGTATGGTGCGTTGTGGGTTGATTCAGGTGCATTGCGAGTGGTCGCCGGAGAAATACTCGATCCGCGACATTTCCAAGAAGCTGGTGGAGAAACACGAGAAGCTTATCCACGAGGCGGCGAAGAAGAAAACTCAGATTTTGTGTTTGCAGGAGCTTTTCAATGGGCCTTATTTTTGCGCGGAACAGCAGGCGCGATGGTATGAGATGACCGAACCGGTGCCAGATGGGCCTACCGTGGAGCGAATGCAGAAATTGGCCAAGAAATATGGCATGGCGATGGTGGTGCCGGTGTACGAGCGGGAGATGACCGGTCTTTTTTACAATACGGCGGCGGTGATTGACGCGGACGGGAAATATTTGGGGAAATATCGCAAACATCATATTCCGCAGGTGGCGCCGGGATTTTGGGAGAAGTTTTATTTCACGCCGGGGAATACGGGGTATCTGACGTTTCAAACGAAATTTGCGCGGATTGGCGTTTATATTTGCTACGACCGGCATTTTCCTGAGGGGGCGCGCGTGCTGGGGTTGAATGGGGCGGAGATTGTGTTTAATCCGTCGGCTACTGTGGCGGGTTTGAGTGAGTATTTGTGGGAGCTGGAGCAGCCGGCGCACGCGGTGGCGAATGGGTATTTTGTGGGGGCGATCAATCGCGTGGGCAAGGAAGCGCCTTGGAATATTGGCGAATTTTATGGGAAGAGTTATTTTTGCAATCCGCGGGGGAAGATAATCGCGCAGGCTAGCCGGGATAAGGATGAGGTGTTGGTCGCAGACTTGGATTTAGACGAGATGGATAAGGTGCGGCAGACTTGGCAGTTTTATCGCGACCGTCGGCCGGAGTCGTACGGGGAAATTACACGGACGCATGCTGCTGTGAAATCGGTGGATGCAGCGGACTAAGTCAGAGGCACCACAGATGAACGCAGATGAACACAGATAAAGGCTAAGATAAATAGGGTGGGCACATAAAGGCAACAAAGGCCGCTTAAGGCCATAAAAGCTGATACGAACTTGGACATTGATATTCAGCCCGAGTACCCTGAGCGTGAACTTACTGGAAAGATTCTTGAGGCTGCGTTTGATGTGCACAATACGCTTGGCTGTGGATTTCTGGAGCGGGTTTACGCCAATGCGCTGGCAATTGAGTTACGGCGAAATGGACTTGATTGTGCGCAGCAGAGTCCGCTAAAGATAAGGTACCGGGACACGATTGTTGGGGACTATGTCGCTGATATTATCGTCGATAATCGAGTCATTATTGAATTGAAGGCGTGCGCACCTTTGGATCCGAGTCACAGCGCCCAAGTCATGAATTATCTGCGGGCGGCTGACGTCCATGTAGGATTGCTGCTGAATTTTGGGCGGCCGAAATTGGAGTATCGCCGTTTTATTTGTTGACCGGGCCTACATACTTGGGGCTGGTTTGGCGTTGTTATTTTGCGCTGTCGGTTTTGTCAGGTTTATCAGTGTTCATCTGTGGTGATTTTGAATTTCACGAGGGCCAACTGAGATGACTACTACACCGAAAGTGGTGCCGACGCGGAGTGACGAGGTGGTGCGGAAGCATAAGGAATTTATTTGGCCGTCGGTGACGAACTACTACCAGCACCCTTTGGTGGCGGACCATGCTTCGATGCAATACCTGTGGGACATCGAGGGCAACAAGTATCTGGATTTCTTCGGTGGGATCGTGACCATTGGCGTGGGGCACTGCAATCCCAAGGTAACGGAGAAGATCAAGGCGCAGGTGGACAAACTGCAGCACACTTCGACGCTGTTTCCGAATGAAGCGGTGGTGGCGTTGGCGGAAAAGTTGGCGGAAATCACGCCGGGAAAACTGCAGAAGAGTTTTTTCACCAGTTCGGGGACGGAAGCGAACGAAGCGGCGATTATGCTTTCGCGGATGGCGTCGCCGAGCTACGACATTGTGGCGCTGCGGCATGCTTATTCGGGCGGGTCGGCACTGGCGAAGTCGGTGACGGCGCAATCGGCTTGGCGGAAGGGCGGAGTGATCAGCGTTGGCATATCGCACGCGGTGAATCCGTATTGTTATCGCTGCCCTTTGCATCTGACGTACCCGTCTTGCAACGTGGCTTGCGCGAATGACGTGGAAAGCGTGATCCAGACGACTACCAGCGGATCCATTGCCGCGTTTATTGCCGAGCCGATCCAGGGCGTCGGCGGATTTATCACGCCGCCGCCGGAATATTTCAAGATTGTTTATCGCATCGTGAAAAATTACGGCGGGCAGTATATTTCGGACGAAGTGCAGACTGGCTGGGGGCGCACTGGGAAGAAATGGTGGGGTATCGAGCAGTGGGAAGTGACGCCGGATATTATTACGTCGGCGAAGAGCATGGCGAATGGAGTGCCGGTTGGTTTGACGATCACTACCGCGGAATTGGCGGACAAGTTTCAGGGATTGAATATTGCCACGTTCGGCGGAAACCCTGTGACGTCTGTCGCGGCGCGGGCGGTGATTGAAGTGATCGAGGAAGAAAATCTGCGAGAGAATACTTTTGTGGTGGGTGGATACTTCCGCAAGAAATTGGAAGAGCTGCAGCAGAAGTATCCTTTGATTGGAGATGTGCGCGGGATGGGGATGATGCAGGCGATGGAACTGGTGAAGGACCGTCAGACCAAGGAGCCTGCGCCGCAGGAGACCAATCAGATTTTGGAACGCACGCGGGCGAATGGTTTGCTGGTGGGCAAGGGCGGGATGTATGGGAACGTGATTCGCATGGCTCCGCCGATGAATATTTCTAAGGCGGATGTGGACGAGGGGATACGGTTGCTGGATAAATCGTTTAGTGAGGTTGCGGTGAAGTGACGGTGCACGCTTGCGAATCCCATTCGTTGTCACCCACGAATCCGCGAGATAACCGGTGGGGACCTCTTCTCGGGCGGATGATGGTGGTGGTCGGGGCGCTGTTCGCCGTGATTTTCATCGTAGTCGTGATGACCGACGCGTCAAGCATTCGCTGGGTTTGGGTGATCGAAGCGACGATTGAGCCGGCGCTTCTGATCCTCACGGGTATTCTAGTGATAGCAAGAGCGAAGTTGGGGCTCTGGCTGATGTATCTGTTGACTGCAGACTTTGTGTATTCTCTAATTTTGAAGTTCCTGCATGCCCTAAGAACCAAAGGGTTCGACGATATTTACATTGCATTGTTTGATGCTTGCGTTCTGAGCATTTGGTTATGCATCGTTGCTTACCTGTACAGTCGGCGCGATATGTTTACGGGTTTTTGGGGCAGCATCGAAACGGATAAAATTCAGAGCGTGGACGCGCGGAATCACGCTCTCTGACAGGACCATACATGGCGACGGCGATAACGACGGAGCAGCTTTGTCGGAATTACATTAATGGGGAGTGGGTGGAGTCGCGGTCCACGAAAATTGTGGAGCGGCGGAACCCCGCTAACACCGATGAGGTGGTGGCGCGGATACCGCTTTCGACGCGGCAGGAAATGAAGGAAGCGATTGTGGCAGCCAAGGCTGCCTTCCCTGCCTGGCGGGAGATGCCCGCGCCGAATCGCGGCAAGATACTTTTTACAGCTACGCGGATCATGCAGGAGCAAAAAGAATCGCTGGCACGTTTGCTGACGCGCGAGGAGGGCAAGGCGCTAAAGGATTCGCTGGGCGAGGTGCAGCGTGCGATCAATATTCTGGAATTCATGGCGGGCGAGGCGCGGCGGTTGAACGGCGAAACGCTGACGAGCGAACTGCCTAAGAATTTTTCTTACACGATTCGGCAGCCGTTGGGAGTGGTAGGAGCGATCACCCCGTGGAATTTTCCGGTGGCGATTCCGGTGTGGAAAATCGCGCCGGCGCTGGTGTGCGGGAATACGGTGGTGTTCAAGCCGGCGACGCTGACGCCTCTTACGGCGATGAAAATCGCAGAGATATTCGAGCAGGCTGGGTTGCCGGCGGGCGTGCTGAATCTGGTGATGGGTTCGGGGCGCGAGACGGGGGACGAGCTGGTGCAGAACCCGCACGTGCACGGCCTTTCGTTTACTGGATCGAATGAAGTGGGTTGCGCGTTGTACGCTTCGGGCGCAGCGCATTTGAAGAAAATCCAGTGCGAGATGGGCGGAAAAAATCCGGTAGTGGTGCTGGCGGACGCGGATTTGCATCTGGCGATGGAGTCGGTGTTGTCTGGCGCGTTTGCTTCGACGGGACAGCGCTGCACGGCTACGAGCCGGGTGGTGATTGAGGAGAGCGTGGCGGACAAATTCGTCGAGATGCTCGTCGAACGCGCGAAGAAATATGTGGTGGGCGATGGGTTGGAGGCGGGGACGGACATGGGGCCGTCGGTGGATGATAGCCAATTCAACACGGTGCTGAAATATCTTGAGATCGGGAAGGGCGAAGGGGAACTTTTGTGCGGCGGGGAGCGGTTGACTGGATCGCGATACGATAAAGGCTGGTTTGTGGCGCCGACGGTGTTCGATCATGTGGCTTGGGATAGCAAATTGGCGCAGGAGGAGATTTTTGGGCCCGTGCTGAGCGTGATTCGAGTAAAGGATTTTGACGAAGCGCTGCGGGTGGCGAACTCCGTGCGGTATGGGCTCTCCAGTTCGATTTATTCGACGGACTCAAACAAGATTTTTGAGTTTGTGGATAAGATTGAGACGGGGATGACGCATGTGAATTCGCCGACGGTGGGAGGAGAGGCGCACGTGCCGTTTGGCGGGGCGAAAGATAGCAGCGTGGGGCCGCGGGAAGTCGGACACGCGGCGATTGATTTTTATACTGATCTCAAGATCGTTTACATTGATTACACGGGGCGGAAGCGGGAGTCGAGTCTTTATTAGGGCGGGCGCCGACATCGACGCTGCAATTCTGCGTTTCGGAAATGCTTATATTCACCGCGCATCGCGCTGCGAGACGATTCATCAACTCGAGATCCAGAGCAACGGCTGCCCGGTTCGATAAACCTGAACCGGCCGCTACAAATTCAAATTCCGGGCCACCGGAAACGAGAGGACACTCACCTGGCTGGATTATTTGATCGCGAAATTTATTTGGACATTGAGACTTTGCGGCTTTCCAGTGAGGTAGATGGAGGCTGGGGAAACATCCGCGCGTTTGGGCTGGCCGTGGCGATCACTTGGGACAAGGAGAATGCGTTCCGGCGGTGGTATGAAGAGGATGCGCTGAAATTAATCACGGAGCTGGAGCAGTTTACGCACGTGGTTACGTTCAACGGCAATCGGTTTGATATTGAGGTGCTGCGGGCTTACGCGCCTGTCGAAGGGTTGCGCAGACGATCGCTGGATATTCACGAATTGCTGCACAAGCAGCTGGGGCATCGCGTGAAGCTGGACCAATTGGCGAAGGATACGTTGGGAACGGCGAAGAGCGGCGACGGGCTAGATGCCGTGAAATGGTGGCGCGCGGGGCAGAAAGAGCGCGTGGCCGAATATTGCGAGCAGGACGTTGCGATTTTGCGCGATGTGGTCGAACACGGGCGAGCTAAGGGATTCGTGGTGATTTCGGCGAAACAAGTGCGCGTGAAATGGGAATGACTTTGCTGAGGGCAGTGCCGCGCTCGAGATATTTTCGGTTGAGTGAGCATTTTCCAATCGATCGCGCGGCAGTGCGCATCATTGCGGCGATTTGCGCGATTGCGTTCTGCGCTTGTGCGGGGGCACGCGGCGACGGCGGATATTTTTTTGCGGGCGCTGCCGATACTGGGCGCTTTTTGTGGAAAGGGGTGGGGCGCGCGCAGCTGAAGCTTGAGAATAAGACGCCACTGCAGTGGAACGTCTATCAAACAGAGAAAAAGAAGGAAGCGAATCTGGTGCTGGTGCAACTGGGGCGGCGCTATATGGCGCTGGATATCAGGGGAAAGGTTGCCTACTACGTGTTTCCTTCGGATTTGCAGGCTAAGGGAGCGGATTTTGAGAGCGGAAATTTATTTGTGCAGTCGCGGGTGATGCCGACGACTGCGTGGACGGTGCGCGACGTGGGACCTGCGGAGATGATCAAGTTGACGCTCGGAGACTATGGGCGCGCTCTCGACGTGGAATTGCCGCACATGCCGGACTTGCGCGCGTTTTACTGATTCGCTCGCGCGGTTTTTTGTTTCCAGGACATCGGCGGCTGGCCGGTGTGGATTTCCTCCATTGTGATGCAGCCGTGCACGGGGCAGACTAATGCGCACAGGTTGCAGCCTACACATTCTTCTTCCATGATTCGCGGTACGTGAACTTCCATGCCGTTGGCATTGTGTTTGCCTTTGGCGTTGTGCTCCGGGGCGCGTTCGATGCATTGGTGCGCGCCATCTTCGCAGGCTACGTAGCAGAGTTGGCAACCGATGCAGAGGCTGGCGTCAATTTTGGCAATGATTTTGTAATTTAAGTCGAGGTCGCCCCAGTCCATTACATTGGGGACGGCGCGGCCGCGGAAATTTTCCGTGGAGCGATAGGCGTGATCGTCCATGTAGGCAGCGAGGCCGTCCGCCATGTCTTCGACGATGCGAAAACCGTAGTGCATGGCCGCGGTGCAGACTTGCACGCAAGTGGCGCCGAGGGCGATGTGTTCAGCGGCGTCCTTCCAATCACCGATGCCTCCGATGCCGACGATGGGAATTTTTACTTTTTTCGCGACGCTGGAGAGCAGATGGAGTGCGATGGGTTTCACGGCGGGGCCGCAATAGCCGCCGTGGGAGGACTTCCCTGCCACGTTTGGACGCGGCGCGAAAGTTTCCAGATCCACGCCCATCAGCGAATTGATCGTGTTGATGAGGCTGACGGCGTCGGCGCCGCCGCGTTCGGCGGCCAGCGCGATGTGTGTGATGTCTGTGACATTCGGCGTGAGTTTTGAAATCACCGGAGTCTTCGCGACCTCCTTGGCCCACGAGGTGATCATTTCGGTGTATTCGGGAACTTGGCCGACGGCGGCGCCCATGCCGCGCTCGCTCATGCCGTGGGGGCAGCCGAAATTCAGTTCGAGTGCGTCGGAGCCGGCGTCTTCGGCGCGGCGAACGATGTCGTGCCAGGTTTCGCGTTTGGATTCGACCATGAGAGAGGCGATGACGAGATTTTTGGGATAGCGCTTTTTCACTTCGGCGATTTCTTGCAGATTTACAGCGATGGGACGATCGCTAATTAGTTCGATGTTGTTGAGGCCCATCATTTTTACGCCGTTGAGATCTATGGCGCCGTAACGCGAAGAAGTGTTTTGGATTGGATCGCCGATGGTTTTCCAGACTGCGCCGCCCCAGCCGGCGTCGAACGCGCGCATTACTTGGCCGCCGGTGTTGGTCGGTGGGCCGGAGGCTAGCCAGAAGGGGTTCGGAGAGCGCAAGCCACAGAAGTTTACGGACAGGTCGGACATTTTACCTCCCCACTTCATTATTGGGTGACGGGACGTCGTTTACGCCGCGCCAGATCAGCCAGATTACTACGGCTAACATGCCGAGCCAGCCGATGGCGCGGACGGCGCTGGCGATTTGGATGTCGTGTTCCAGGACGCCCAGTTTGCCGAACAGATAATTCCAGTCATGGATTACGTATTCGGAATCGCCGACCGTGAGCAGCGGCAAATCTTGGGCACGGGCGTCGGCCATGTAAGTGGCGATGGGGATAAATTGTTCGAAAAAAAAGAAGAGACAGAAAGCGACGGCTTGCGATTGGCGGCGGAAGAAAAAATAGGTGGCTAGCGCGAAGGGAGCGAACAATTGCAGGAAGGTGCCGCCGGCGACCATGATGAATTCGCCTCCGAGGCGGAAGAGCAGGTGGCCGCCTTCGTGGATGGGAACGAAAACGCCGTCCATCAGGAGGAGAAGGCCGGTGCCGCGGGCGCGCTGGTAGAGGAATAGCGCGTAAACAATAATCCAGACTATCAGGGCGGCGCGCGGGACAGGTTCCCAAGGTTGATCGAGTTCTTCCAGGGCTGGGAGGCGCTCGATCCATGATTCGGGGACGCGCACGGCGGTTAATTCTTTCCGCGCGGCGATTCGAGCCACGCGTCAATGCCGCGGGCAGCGGCCATGCCTTCGGCGACGGCGTCCACTACTTCTTTGCCGCCGTTGACGCAATCGCCGGCGGCGAAATATTTGGCGTTGCCGGTTTGAAAGCGCTCGCTTACGGCGATGGCGCCGTTTTCGCGGACAGTAATTCCCTGCACCGCGCGCGCGAAGTTGGTCACCGGCTCTTGGCCGATTGCGCGAACGACCATGTCCACTTCGAGTTGGAATTCGCTGCCGGGGATGGTGGCGATTTGGCCGCGGTTTTTGCCGGAGCCGGAGCCGGACTCCGTGCGGGTGCGAATACATTCGATAGCGGCGACGTTGCGGGTGGCATCGCCGATAATTCTGATCGGTTGCGCGTGCCAGTGAAAATTGACGCCGTCTAGTTTCGCGAGATCGTATTCGTAGCGGAAAGCGGGCATGTCCTGTTCGCCGCGGCGATATATCAGGTGAACGACTTCGGCGCCGAGGCGCTTGGCGGCGGTGACCACGTCAATCGCGGTGTTGCCGGCACCAATGCAGGCGATGCGGCGACCGATGCTGAGTTGCGCGAAGGGATGGATTTTCGTCGGCTCGATGAATTCCATGGCGCCGACGACACCTCGCAGATTATCGCCTGGGACTTTGAGAGCGCCCGTGTCGCCGAGACCGACGCCGATGAAGATGGCGTCGAAATCTTTTTCGAGTTGAGCGAGGGTGATGTCGGCGCCGACAGTGGTCATCTGGCGAAATTCTACGCCGATTGAGCGGACGAGTTCGATCTCGCGCTGAGCGTCTTTGGCGCGGAGTTTGTAGGCGGCGATGCCGTAGGTGTCCAGGCCGCCGGGGAGTTCATTGCGATCGAAAATCGTGGTGCGGTAGCCGAGCTTGGCGAGTTCGGCGGCGCAGGCGAGCGATGCAGGGCCGGAGCCGATGAGAGCGACGCGCTTGCCGTTAGGAGCACCGGCGCTAAAAAGTTGGAGGTTGCGATCGAGGACGTGGTCCACGGCGTAGCGTTGCAGGCGGCCAATTTCGATGGGCTTTTCTTCCTTCTCGTGCATCACGCAGGCGCCTTCGCAGAGAACTTCGGTGGGGCAAACGCGGCCGCAACTGTGTCCGAGGATATTGGCTTCGAGAATTACGCGGGCAGAGCCGCGCAAATTGTCTGTCGTGATTTTTTTTATGAAGGACGGGACGTCAATGTGCGTAGGGCACGCGATCGTGCAAGGGGCGTCAAAGCAGAACAGGCAGCGGGCCGCTTCGACGGCGGCCTGGCGCGGGGTCATGCGCGGGGAAATTTCCGCAAAATTCTTTTCGTATTGCTCGGGCGAAAGCTTGGGAGCCGTCTCGCGCAGCGTCATGAGCTTGCCGTCGTCCCTTAGGCTGGAAAAGAGACGCCATTCTAGCACTAGGGATTGCAGCGACGGTCAAGGGATTCGCGCGACCGTTTGGAATTGGACAACGCGGCGGCCCGATACGCTGCCAATCTAACTGCGAAGTTGCATTCGGCTGATGTCGGGTATACTTTCGGCGGCGATCAGAAATCGGCAAGGCAAATTGCTGATTATTTCTTACACGGAGAAACAGGTGATGCGAAGACTTGTTTTGTGGATTGGTGCACTGACGATCGCAGCTCCCGCGCTGCCGCTGGTGGTCGTGCACGCTCAGGTGAAAGAGGAGGCGTCCGCAACCAAAACTGACGCCACCAAGCCGGAGCAATTCAAACCGGAGCAACAGCCGAGCAAAGGCTCTGTCACAGTGAGCGGTACAGTAATCAATTACGACGCATTCGCCGGAACCCTGGTGGTGCATCCAAAGGGTTGGGACGACGTGCCGCAGAACGCGGACAAGGACGACAAGAGCCAGCCGGCGGAAGCTAGTATGTTCTATGTGGCCTACTTCAAATCTGATGGCGCGAACACGCAGCGGCCGGTGACGTTTCTATACAACGGCGGCCCGGGATCTTCGACGGTGTGGCTGCACATGGGAGCGTTCGGGCCGCGGCGCGTGGTGACGGCGGACGATTCGCACACGCCGGCCGCGCCGTACACGCTGGTCAACAACGATTTCAGCTTACTGGACGTGAGCGATTTGGTGTTTGTGGATGCGCCGGGGACCGGTTTTAGCCGCATCGCTGGAAAGGACCGGGAAAAAGCGTTTTACGGCGTGGATCAGGATGCGCAGGCCTTCGCGGATTTCATTACGCAGTTTCTGGGGAAATACGGGCGCTGGAATTCGCCGAAATATATGTTCGGGGAGAGCTACGGGACCACGCGATCGGCGGTTCTTTCCAACGTGCTGGAAACGGAACGCGACGTGGACTTCAACGGCGTGATTCTGCTTTCGCAGATATTGAATTTCAATTTCAGCGCGGACGATCCGCAGTTTAATCCCGGTGTCGAGCTGCCTTACCAGCTGGCGCTGCCCACGTACGCCGCTTCGGCTTGGTATCACCACAAGCTGCCGGATACGCATACGGAGCTGGCGCCGCTGCTGGCGGAAGTGGAACATTTTGCGATGGGCGATTACGCGCAGGCGCTGGAGGCCGGGTCAACGCTCACGGCGGACCAGCGGCATGCGATCGCCGGGAAGTTGCATCAGTATACGGGCCTGCCGGTGGAATACATCGAGAAGGCCGATTTGCGCATTAGCGCGGGGGAATTCGAGAAGAACCTGCAGGACGAAAGTAATTTGACGACCGGGCGACTGGACTCGCGGTTTTCCGGCCCTACATTCGACCCGCTGAGCAAAGAGGCGGAGTACGATCCGCAGTCGGCGGCGATCAGCTCCGCTTACGTTTCCGCGTTCAACGATTACGTGCGCAAGGAATTGAAGTTCGGCGAAAACCGGGTGTTCAAGCCGGAAATTGAGATCTGGCGATCGTGGAATTTCCTGCACCAGCCGCCTGGGGCGCCGCTTCCCTTACCGCTGGCGACGAACGTGATGCCGGATCTGGCTATCGCCATGAAATATAATCCGGACCTGAAGGTCTTGTTAAACGCGGGGTATTTCGATCTGGCTACGCCGTTTTACGAGGGCGTGTACGAGATGCAACATTTGCCGATACCGGCTAGCTTGCAGAGCAACATCGAATTCAAATTCTACGAGTCAGGGCACATGGTTTACGCGCATCAGGCATCGTTGAAGGCGCTGCACGATAATGTCGCGGCGTTTATCGTGAAGACTGAGAATTCAAAAGCGAAGTGAGTGTGGATGGCTGCACGCAGCTGCTGCGACGTGGAGTCTAGGATTGGCATTCTCGCTGCAGGGCCATGGAGCTATAGCGAGTTCGCGAACCCTGACTGGCCGCAGAAGGCCGGCCGATCACAGTGCTCTTTATTTCTTAGGATGAGACACCGCGAGGCTTGAAAAAGAAACCAGATAGCGGGCTTCATCGCGATTAGTTTGCGCGAGATCGATCTGCGGCAGTCGGTTCGACGACGGGAATCGTAGTCTGAAGTAATAGACCTCACCGGATTCCGCCGTGAAATTTGCAAGCGCGTTGAACGTAGAGTATTTGTCCCTTCGCAATTGCCAGTTCGCGCAGAGATGATGCTCTCCCGGAGACACAGCGAACGAAATAAAGCTTCTGCGCTTGAGCGCACCAATCCACGTGCCGTCGAGTCCTATGCGGAACGTAGGACTGGATATGCTCGGGTAGTCGCCCTGCCCAAGGTCCTCGATAACGTACACGAGTGCCTTTCCCGCTAAAGGTGCCTGCGCGGGTACCACGTCTGCAGGAGGCGACACCGTCACGTCAAATGTGGTGGCAGCTGGACCGCACGCCCATAACGGGTTGTTTGTGTCGGGTGCCCCTTGCGCGAAAACGGGTGACGCGAGAAGAATCAGCAGCAGCGCGACGGTCTTCATCGTTTCTCCGGGACGAACAATTCACGCGGCTGACGTCCGCCGCTGAAGCCCACCGCAGAACTCAGTCCCGTTGACTCAGACGTATGAGGCCGCAGTGAGGGTACGAAACTCGAAATATTCGCGTCGAAAGAAAATGTTACGGCGTTTTACAATGACGCCGAATAGGCACCGTCGAAGGAGCTCTGAACGGAAACTGTTCCAGGATTCGATCGTTCCCGGCCTGCAAAGAAATGTCGAAGAGGTGTAAGCTACAACGCTTCGCGAGATTGTTTAGGAGGATTGAGGGCCATGCGCTTTGACACTTTGATTCGCGGCGGGACGGTTGTCACGGCTACGGACACTTCTGTTAGCGACGTGGGGATCGTCGGCGGGAAGATTTCGGTGATTGGATCGAATTTGCCGGCGGAGGGCGCGGGCAAAGTGATTGATGCGCGCGGGATGCTGGTGATGCCGGGCGGGATTGACGTGCATACGCATTTGGATATGCCGTTCGGCGGGACGACCAGCGCGGATGATTTTGAATCGGGGACGGTGGCGGCGGCTCATGGCGGGACAACTACGCTGATCGATTTTGCGATTCAGTACAAGGGACAGACGCTGCGGCATGCTTTCGATACGTGGATGAAGAAGGCGGACGGCAAGGCGGTGATTGATTATTCGTTTCATTGCATCATCACGGATATTGCAGGGGCGCAGCTGGATGAGATGAGGGCGTTTGTGCGCGAGGGCGTGCCGACATTTAAATTGTTCATGGCGTATCCGGGCGTGTTCATGCTGGATGACGCTTCAATTTTCAAGGCGATGGGAGTGGCGGCGGACTGCGGCGGAATGATCTGCATGCACGCGGAAAATGGCGGGGCGATTGATGTGATCGTGCAGCGGGCGCTGGCGGAAGGAAAACGCGCGCCGAAATATCACGCGCTAACGCGGCCAGTGACAGCGGAGGCGGAAGCAACTTCGCGGGCGATTGCGCTGGCGGAAATGGCGGGGACGCCGGTGTACATCGTGCATTTATCGTGCAACGAGGCGCTGGAGAAAGTGCGTGAGGCGCGGGACCGCGGATTGCGCGTGTATGCGGAGACCTGTCCGCAATATTTATATTTGTCGCTGGAAAATATGGACGGCCCGGGATTCGATGGCGCGAAATATGTGTTTACGCCGCCGCTGCGGGAGAAGTGGCATCAGGAGAAATTGTGGCAAGGATTGGCGAAGGATGATTTGCAGGTGGTTTCCACGGACCATTGTCCGTTTTGCATGAAGGAGCAGAAAGAATTGGGGAAGGACGACTTCACTAAGATTCCGAATGGCGGGCCGGGGATCGAGCATCGCATGAGTTTGATTTATAGCGGCGGTGTGCATGGTGGGAAGTTTTCGGCGAACCGATTCGTGCAGCTGGTGTCCACGGCGCCGGCGAAATTGTTTGGGTTGTATCCGCGCAAGGGGACCGTCGCGGTGGGGTCGGATGCGGATTTGATTGTGTTTGATGCCGACGAAGAGCAGACGATCAGTGTCGACACGCATCATATGCGCGTGGATTATTCGATGTTTGAGGGGACGCGGGTGAAGGGCGTGACGAAGACGGTGTTGTCGCGGGGGCGCGTGATTGTGGAGAATGGCAAGTTTGTGGGGAAGGTTGGGGCGGGGGAATTTGTGAAGCGGGAGAATCCGGTGAGGGTTTAGTTGAGGGATTGCGGGGCCGCGAGATTGCGACGAGGAAAAAGAGCAGATCCCTCTCTGCGTCCCGCGCCCGTCCCGCAGTCGCGGGACGGGAAAGAAAAGCGCGGGACTGCGTTCGGGATGACAGTCGTCGTTTTTTTCAGTGAGCCCTAAAGATGTTTCTGCCCGCGGGAACCTCAGTCGCGGAAGACACCTGCTACCCAAGGGATGCTTACCAGGCCGTCTTTCACTTGGATGTCAACGATGTCGCCGGTGGTGAAGCGGTCGAAATCGCTGCGATCTACTGGGATGCGTTCGAAGCGATGGCCTGCGCGCCAGGACGTGACGATGAGGCGGCGGCTGGGGACAGGGCCGCTCATCGAAAATCTGCTGATTACTCGGGCTTTTTCGATGTGCGCGGGGGAATGATCGAGCGCGCCATTGCCGTAGAGAAGCAGAGCGAGCAGCCAGGGCAGTGGAAGCAGGCCGTAGTACACGCGCTTCAGAGATTCAACTTCCTGATGACGAAGCGCGCGGCGTTCGACGATCATGGCCAGGCCGAGCGTGAGAAAAAATACCACACCGATAAAAATTACGATGCCATCGAGCTCCAGGGCCGGATAGCGACCGCTGGCGACGATGAAGGCTATCGCGCCGACGAGAAACAGCGCGGTGCGATTGAGCAGCGAGCGGCGCAGCGAAAATTCGGCGGCGGAGGAACTGAGGCCACAGGCATCGCAGGTGTCACTGAGCCGTTCAGCCCCACAGTTCAAACAACGCGTCATCTTTAAGTCTGTCCCCCGAATTGCAATGGTTTGATGTTATGAGGCGGCCGATTGTGTGTCAAATCGCTCGCTGTGACGGCCGCCGCTTCGATTGCCTGGCGGATCTGCTGGGCGCGCGTCCGCTTCACTCATTAGACACCGGAACGCGATGAAATGGTTCTACTTCACCTGGCGTTCGCTGCTGGGAGGCGTGTCGAGGCAGACGATGTTTTCGTCGCGGCCGTTAGCTAGCATTTCGCAGTCAATTCCCTGGGCGCTACGGATGGCTTCCTGGGAGGTGGCGCCGGAAGCGGTGGCGCAATGCAGCGCGCCTTTGAAGGTGACGCAGACTTCGTATTCGTTTTTGGTTTGTTGGACTGAGGAATAGAGCAGGACGCCGATGAAGATGGCGGCGCCTAAGGTTACGATTACGCGGATTTGAGTTTTGCGATTTGGCATGGGGCCTCTTTTATTTTCCACGGCAATTCGTGCGTTTTTATTTTGCGCCAGGCCTCCGCGATAACTCTTTTTGAATATAACGCCGAACGTGTGGCGAGAGACCTTCAAGTGTTGCGAGATCTTTCAGGTCGCGCAGCGTGAGATTTGGCAGAAACGCCAGGATTACTGGAATGGGCGTGTGCTGGTTGCGGACCAGCGCGACACGGATATTGTACTGGACGGCCCAGCGCGGATGCTGCGAGATGGCGGCAACTACGCGTTCTGGGACGCCAGGCTTCGCCAGGACTTTCAGGATTTGGCTTTCGGTGAGAAAAGCATTGGCTAGCGCGAGCTTGATGGCTTGCGGATGGCCTTCGGCGAGAAGCGCGCCGACTACGCGAGCTGGGCCGCGGCGCGCAAGAGTTAATTTCTGGCCAACGGGGAGTTGCGGGACGCGAGTGATCATTAATTCTTCGGCGATGCGGCGGATTTCGGCGGGCGTGGAAGGCAGCAGGCTGAGACGAACCAGGTCGAACAAATATAGCTGGCGAAGAAGGGCCATCGCGAAGCGGCGCGGCGTGCGCGGGTGGCGCGCAAGGCGCAGGCGCACGCCTTCGCTCGCGGTCCACTTCCCTTTTTCAGCGATGGCGGTGAGGACGTTTGCGGAAAGATCGAGGCGTTCGAGCATTTGGGAAATGTGCGGTTCTTCGATGTGAGGATTTTCGAGAAGCGCGAGGAGAGTCTCTTCGTCGGACTCGTGGATCAGCGATTGCAAGTCTTCTTTGGGAGCAGACTGCGCATTGTGCATGCGTGTGGACAGTTCATCCGGCATGAGCCTTGCGTTTTCCTAGGCCAATCGCCATTTTGGCCGCCGCTTCGGCGGGCCTCATTTGCAGCGCGACGACGTGAGCGTGAGGCGCGAGTTCGTGCAGGCGGGCGTCAATCGCGGCGTCGAAGAATTTGCTGCGCCCGTTGGTACCGCCGGCCTTGGCGATGGAAATTTCGCGGTCTTGCATGGCGAGTTTTCCGATGACGCTGTGTGCAAGGTCGCCGAGCGATGCGGCAGCAGTGGTGAGAATTTCGCACGCGACGGCGTCGCCTTTGTCGCCGAGTTCGCCGACCAGAGGAAAAATGCGCGGAAAGACGTCATCTGGATTTTTCACGACCCAGTCGAGCACGCGAGTCCACTCGGTGCAGCCGAGCCACTTCAACATTTTCGCGGAGAGAGCGGTTTGCGGGCCGCGGTTTTCTTCGGCGCGGACAACGGCGGCGAGCGCGCGACGGCCGATGTCAAAGGCGCTGCCTTCGTCGCTGAACCACGGGCCGCGTCCGCCGGCGCGCGCGGTGTGGCCTTGGGCGTCGCGACCATATGATGCGGAGCCTGTGCCGACGACCAGAATGATGCCTTCGCCTTCACCGACGGACGCGTTTAGGGTGATGGCGAGATCGGTGGTGACAGTGACAGCAGCTTCGGGAAAAGCGCGTTCGAGAAAAGTGGCGATGCGCTTCGCAACGGATTCGCGGCCGGCGCCGCCAATGCCTGCGCAGATGCCGCGAATATCGGTGGCTTTCAGATGATGGCGCTCGAGGACAACGTCGGCCGCATCACTGAGCGTGAACCAGGCCTTGGCGTATCCGGCGCGGAGCGGATTCGATGGTCCCGCGGTGGCGCGTGCGAGGACGTTGGCTTCCGCGTCCATCAAAATGCAGTCAGTTTTTGTGCCGCCGCCATCGAAACCGAGATAGAAAGAAGTTTCGGGCGCGGCATTTTGCTCAGTCATTTGTTTCACCATGCTTGACAGCGTTCAAAGCGGGCAGTTAGCATCGCGCGACCCACAGCCGCGAACGGAAACTAGATCAGCGCAATGCAAATCAGTCCAATCGACCTCGGCATTCTGGTGCTCTATCTCGCGGGCATCACGCTTTTTGGCGCGCGATTCCGGCGTGGCCAACAAAATCTGCGCGACTACTTTTTGGGCGGCCGCACGGCGCCATGGTGGGCGCTGGCTTGCTCGATCGTCGCGACAGAGACTTCCACGCTCACCATTATCGGCACGCCGGCGATTGCTTACGGCGGAAACCTGGGATTTCTGCAACTGGTGCTGGGCTACCTCGTGGCGCGAGTGATTCTCTGCGTGGTTCTTATACCACAATACTTCCAAGGAGAATTCTATACCGCTTACCAGCTTCTGGAAAAGCGATTCGGCGGGAGGATGAGGTCGGTGGCGGCAGTGGTTTTCATGGGGACGCGGGCGCTGGCGGAGGGCGTGCGAATATCGGCGATTGGGAAAGTGGTGAGCGTGGCGTTTGGCACGGGGGATCGCGCTTCGATTTTGATTATTACCGTGCTGACGATGTTTTACACGTTTGAGGGCGGAATGCGGGCGGTGATCTGGACGGACGTGGTGCAATTCTTTTTGTATTTGACGGGATCGGTGGCGGCATTTTTTCTTTTGCTGCATAAAATTCCTAGCGGTTGGCCGGAAGTGACTTCGGTAGCCGCTGCGTCGGGCGGAAAACTGCGCGTTTTCGATTTTGCGTTTAGTTTGACGCAGAGTTATACGTTCTGGTCAGGCCTGCTCGGCGGAACTTTTCTGACGATGGCGAGTCACGGCACGGATCAGACGATGGTGCAGCGTTTGCTGGCGGCGCGAAATGAAAGGGATAGCAAGAAGGCGCTTTTGGTGAGCGGCGTGATTATTTTGGTGCAGTTCACTTTGTTTCTAGTGATTGGCGTGATGCTTTTTGTGTACACGCGCAACGGCGGGATGGTGGTGCCGGGAGGCGATGCGGATCGGATCTATCCCTGGTTCATCGTGCACCGGATGCCCGTGGGGCTTGCGGGAATTGTGCTGGCTTCTATCTTTGCGATTGCGATGTCGAACGCGAGCGGCTCGTTGAACTCGCTGGCTTCATCGAGCATGATGGACATGGGAGCGCGGCGTTCCGGAAATGATGTCGCGTCGCTGGGGCGTTCGCGGCAGATGACTTTGATCTGGGGCGTGGTGCTGGGGCTGCTGGCGCTGATTCCTTGGGGGCCGGTGCTGGTGGCGGGGTTGACGATCGCTTCGATTACTTACGGTGCGCTGCTCGGCGTGTTTTTATTGGGGACTTGGAACGCACGGGCGAATGAAAACGGGGCGCTGGTGGGTTTTACGGCTGGGCTTGTTGCGATGATCGCGGTGAATCGGTTCACGCCGCTGGCCTGGACCTGGTATGTGCTGGCTGGGACGAGTGTCACTTTTGCGGTCGGTACGATTGCGAGCGAAATGGCGCGGGGTTCGGGAAGTGTTGCGCGCGTCGTACCGCGGTAGTTTTCTTGCGTTGTGAGGGAGAACTTTTATCGGGATCTTTGCACAGAAGGGCGAACGGCTTGACCTGATACGTGCGCTGGGGCCATGGGCTGCGGCGGCCATCGTGATTGGCACGATGGTGGGCACGGGAATTTTTTTGAAACCTGGCGAGATGGCCGCGGTGGGCGGGTCGGTCAGCGTCGTTTATGGCGCGTGGATTGTGGGCGGGCTGCTATCGCTGTTTGGGGCGCTATCGTTTGCGGAATTGGGCGCGGCTTTGCCGGAGGCTGGCGGGCAGTATGCTTATTTGCGTAAAGGGCTCGGGCCGGTGTGGGGATTTCTTTTTGGGTGGATGCACTCGACCGTGGGCGAATCGAGTTCGGCGGCGTCTATTGCGGCGGGCTTCGCGCGATTTTCCAGTTTTTTGATCCCGGTGATTGCTGCGCCGATTTTTACTTGGCATCTCACGAGTCCAATTTCCGGCAAGCCTTACGAATTCGAGTTCACCTGGGCGCAGCCTTTGGCGGTGGGGGCGATTGCGCTTTTCACTTTTATCAATTATTTGGGAGTGCGGCTGGGCGGGCGCGTGCAGATTGCGCTGACGATTTTGAAGATTGCTTCGGTGCTGGCGATTGTGGCGGCGGGATTTTGGTTTGGACATGGGAGCTGGGAACATTTTCATCCGTTCTGGCCGGAGGGTGCGGGTATTGGGACGATGGGGAATTTTTTTGCGGCGCTAGCGGCTGCGTTGTGGGCTTACGACGGCTGGGAGGATTTGAATCGCGTGGGTTCGGAGGTGGAGCAGCCGCAACGGAACATTCCATTGGCGCTGATCGGCGGGACAATCCTGGTGGGCGGAATTTATTTGTTGTTTAGCGCGGTGTGTTTTTATGCGCTGCCGTTTGCGAGTGTGGCGAGTTCGTCGCATGTGGCGTCGGACGTGGTGGCTACGTTTGCGGGGCGCGGTGCGGCGGACTGGATTACTTTGGCGATGGTCGTGGCGGCGCTGGGCACGCTGAATTCTTCGCTGCTGAGCGGGGCGCGGGTGCCTTATGCGATGGCGCGGGACGGATTGTTTTTTCGCGTTACCGGGATTGTGCATCCGAAATTTCGCACGCCCGGCGGGGCGCTGATTTTTCAAGGGACTTTGGCGGGATTGATGGCTTTGACTGGGACGTTCGAAGAGTTGACTTCCCTTTTTGTGTTTGCGGCTTGGATTTTTTATGCGTTGTCGGTGGTGGCGATGTTCCGGCTGCGAAGGATTGCGCCCGAACTTCCGCGACCCTATCGAACGTGGGGTTATCCGGTGGTGCCGGCGCTTTTTGTGGCTGGGGCGCTGGCGCTTACCGTAAACATTTGGATCGAGAGGCCGGTGCGGTCGTCTATTGGAATGGGGTTGATACTTTCAGGGCTTTTGTTTTATCGGGCGTGGCGGGATCGAAGCGCGGGAGAGAATAGTTAATCGCGTGCTTCAGAGCTTTACGTACGCGGCTGCGGGCGGATGCGCCTGGGATCTTTGTGGATTGAAGAGGTGCGCGAGAAGTTCGACGCCGTCGGCCAGGCGCGGGCCCGGGCGGGAGAAGTGGCTGTTGGCATCTACTGCGAAGATGCGGCGATTACGGATGGCTGGGAGGTTCTGCCAGCTTTGGGGAATTTTCGCGGATTGAAATTCGGCGGCGTTTCGTTTTGCGTTGTAGCCGCAGAGCATTACTACGATCACGTCCGCGTTACTTTGCGCGACGTCGTCTGCTGATACTTTGAAGGACGGGTGCCCTGCCCGGCCGAGCACGTCTTCTCCTCCTGCAATTGCTACCATCTCCGGAACCCAGTGGCCGCCTACGTACAGCGGATCGAGCCATTCGAGGCAGGCTACGCGCGGGCGGATCGCGGATCGCGCGGCGGCTTGCGCGACGGTTTGCGGCGCGGCGGACGCGGCGGCTTGCGCTGCGCTGGACGCGCGCACGGTTGTTGAGGCTGTGATGGACGCTATGGCTTGCACTCTCGCTTTCAGTTCGGCGGCCAGCGATTCTGCGCGTGGACATGTGTTGGTTACGTCGCCTGCGCGGATGATGTCTTGCCACACGTCATCGAGCGAGTGCGGAGTGAGAGTGAGCACGCGGGGCGGGCGCGAGAAACGGGAGAGCGCTGTGGCGAGATCGTCGGGCGACGCGGCACAGACGTGGCACAGGTCCTGCGTGACGATCAGGTCGGGCGCCAGGGACGCGAGCAAGTCGGCGTCCACCGCGTAGATGCTTTCTCCGCGCGCGACCAGTTCGCTGACCTGGCGATCGATTTCCGCCGGCGCGGCGGTGGGATCGACGCGCGGCTTGATCAGCGCGGGCTTACCGGCGGCTTCGGGCGGAAAGTCACATTCGTGCGTAATGCCGACGACTTGGTCGCCGACGCCGAGCGCGTAGAGAATTTCGGTGGCTGACGGAAGCAAGGAGACGATGCGCATGCAGATATTTTAGAGCACGCGGGCGCGGGTTGCGGCTGCGCGGCGCGCGACAGTTTTACCCCGTTCAATTGTAGAGCAGATAACTGGCACGCAGCGTACGGAATTGCGCGAGGTCGTCGGCCCAACTAGCGATGATTCCGGCGGCTGGTTGGTAGGCGATCAGCCCGTCCACGGTGGTCTGCGAGGCGAGCAAATCCATCAGCTTCGTAACTTCAAATCGTTCGGGGTGGAGGCGGTGTAGCGAGTCGGCGATTTCGAGGCCGGTGCGCATGGAGTCGAACGCGACGGCATCGGTGATTTCGAGTTTCACGCCGGCGCAGGCTTCGCCTTTGTAGAGACCGTCGGTGGGAGTGAAGCTGGCCGGAGTGAAACGCACTCCGGGAACTTGCTTCGCGTTCAGAGAGTTCAGCAGCACGTCGGCGTGAACCCAGGGCGCGCCGAGCTGTTCGAATGGCGCATCGGTGCCACGGCCGACCGAGACTCCGGCGGGTTGCAGAATTTCGACGCCGGGGTAGAGGAATGCTTCATTGAGCGTGCGCAGATTGGGCGAAGGCGGAATCCAGGTGAGACCAGTCTGATCGAACGTCTCGCTGCGACGCCAGTTTTTCATGGCGATCACGTGCAAATCGAGGCCTAGATTATTTTCCGCGTTGAACATTTTGGCCAACTCGCCGAACGTCATGCCATAGATGACCGGCAGGCGAAAATATCCGACGAAGGAGATGCGCGAGGGGTCGAGCATCGGACCCTGGATTTTTTCACCGCCTAGCGGATCCGGGCGGTCGAGGACAAAGAATGAAATTTTGTGTTGTGCCGCGGCTTCCATGGAATAGCCCATAGTGGTAATGAAGGTGTAGAAGCGCACGCCGGCGCCTTGAATGTCGAACACCAGGGCGTCGAGGCCCTGCAGCATTTGGTCGGTGGGACGGCGCGTGTCGCCGTAGAGGCTGAAAATTTTCAGGCCGGTGACGGCGTCGATGGCGTTGGCGACGTTGGCGCTGTCGAGCTGGCCAGCAAGGCCGTGCTCGGGGCTGAAGAGCGCGACGAGCCTTACGCCGTCGGCGTGCGCGAGGACATCAATCGTGCGGCGCCCCTGCGAATCAACACCGGTTTGATTAGTGATCAGGCCGACACGTTTGCCGCGCAGTGGAACGAAATTTTGTTGTTCGAGGACGTCGATGCCAGTTTGCGTGTGCTCGGCGGCCTGCGCGGGCGATGATGGCGTTGGCAACGCTGAGGGCGCTGAATCGCGAGGCACGGGGCGGAGTGCAAGGCTGCTTACGCCGATGACGCCTGCGCAGACGAGCAAAATCGGAACAAAACTGATACGAAACATCGTGGAGGAGGATTCGTTGTGCGGCATGATACCGTGTGTTATATACAGCCGCGGGATGCGAGCGTCAACATGGAAGGTTCCGAATGGGTGCGATGCGTAAACTCGGACTTTCCGCGCTGCTCCTGCTCCTTTTAATGACACCCTACGCCCGGTCGCAAAAAACTTCCGCCACGAAAGCACGGAGTTCAGCCGCAAAAACCGCCGCCGCCGCTGGACCTGCTGCCGCGAATTCCGCATGGGTGGAATCCACGCTCAAGAAAATGACCTTGCGCGAAAAATTGGGGCAGATGCTGATGCCCTACTATTTTGGCGTGTTCACTTCGGCGGCGAGCGCGGACTACAAGAATCTGGTGCATGAGGTAGAAGAAAATCATGTAGGCGGCTTTATTGTGGGCACGACGCGCGGACCGCTGGGGATCGAGCGCAGCCAGGTGTATCCCACGGTGGAGTTGACGAACGAGCTGCAACGGCGCGCGAAGGTTCCGCTGCTGATCGGCGCGGATTTCGAGAGCGGGACGGGGATGCGGCTGGAGGAAGGGACCTCGTTTCCATCGGCGATGGCGGTAGGGGCGACGAACGATCCGAAACTGGCGTACCAGATCGGCAAAGTGATTGCGCTGGAATCGCGCGCGGCGGGCGTGCACTGGATTTTCGCGCCGGACGCGGACGTGAACAACAATCCCGACAATCCGATCATCAACACTCGTTCGTTTGGCGAGAACCCGAAGAGTGTGGGCGAGTTTGTGGCGCAGGAAATTCGCGGGATTGAGGAAAACGGCGGGTTGGCGACGGCGAAACATTTTCCAGGGCATGGCGATGTGAGCGTGGACTCGCATCTCGCGCTGCCAACCGTGCCGGGCGATCGCAAGGAGCTCGAGGCGACGGAACTGGTGCCGTTTCGCTCGGCGATTGGCGCGAGCGTGGGATCGGTGATGCCGGGGCATTTGGCGGTGCCGGCGTTTGAACCGGATGCGAGCGTGCCGGCGACGACTTCGCGGAATATCTTGACGGGATTGCTGCGCGACGAATTGAAATATAAGGGGCTGGTGGTTACCGATGCGATGGACATGGGTGGCGTGACGTCGCGCTACCCGCCAGGCGAGGCGGCAGTGCGCGCCGTGGAGGCCGGCGCGGACGTGCTGCTGATGCCGCCGGTGCCAGATGCGGCGATGGCGGGGCTGGAACGCGCGGTACGCTCCGGACGCATCACTGAAAAGCGCGTGGATGAATCGGTGCGGCGGATTTTGCAGGCGAAGTCGCGGTTGGGGCTGGATCGCAACCGGTTGGCGGACATTGAGCATTTGGATGAGAAGTTCGCACGGCCGGAATTTGCGGCGCAGGCGCTGAGTATTGCGGATCGTGGCGTGACTTTGTTGCGCGATACGGCGCACATGCTGCCGCTCGACGCGACGAAACCTTTGCGCGTGCTGTTGGTGTCGCTTTCGGCGGATGCTGATCCTTATCCGGGGGAGACGATCGAGCCGGAAATTCGCTGGCGGGTGGATTCCCTGAAGGCTTTGCGCGCGGACCTGCAATTCGCGAATGTGAGCACGCTGAAATTGCCACCCGCTGACACTTACGATGTGGCGATTGCGGCGCTATTTGTTCGTGTCGCTGATCGCAAGGGAAATGTTGGTTTGCCCGACGAGCAGCGCGCGTTTGTGAATCAGATGATTGCGGCTGGGAAGCCCGTCGTGGTGATTGCGTTTGGCAGTCCTTATTTGATCGAAGGATTTCCGGACGCGAAGACTTGGCTCGCGGAATTTTCGACAAATTCGGTTTCGCAAGTGGCGGCGGTGCGCGCGCTATTTGGGCAGGTGGCGACGCAGGGACAGATTCCCGTGACGGTGCCGGGAACAGTGAAGCTCGGCGATGGATTGCGCGTCGCGGCGGATCCCATGACGCTGCGGCCTGCGTCTTCGGAGATGAAAGACCAGCTGCATCCGGTGTTCGGATTGCTCGATGGCTTCGTGACGGCTGGCGCTTTTCCTGGCGGCGTGCTGGCGGTGGGTTATCACGATCAGTTGGCGGTGTATCCGTTCGGTGCACAGACGCGCGATGCAAAAGCCCCTAAAGTAACCGAGAACACGATCTACGATATGGCATCGCTGACGAAAGTGATTGTGACGACCACTTCGGCGATGATGCTGGCGCAGCAGAAACGGCTGGATCTGGATGCGCCGGTGCAGCGTTATCTGCCGGAATTTTCGGCGGCGGCGAAGGCTGACCCAAATCCTTCCTGGCGCGCGCGAGTTACCGTGCGGATGCTGATGCTGCATGATTCGGGATTGCCGGCGCACCGCGATTATTACAAGGAAGCGAAGGGGCACGACGCGGTGCTCGAGAAAATATTAGCTGAGCCGCTGGTGCACGAGCCCGGGACGCAGGTGGAATATTCCGACCTGGGATTCATTCTGTTGGGCGAAATCATCGAGCGGCTGACGGGCGAGACGCTGGAGCAATTCGCGAAGGGGCACATTTTCGCTCCGCTGGGGATGAGCGATACAATGTATAATCCACCGGCTTCGATGCGCGCGCGCATTGCGCCCACGGAACTAGACACGGATTTCCGCAAGCGTCTACTGCGCGGCGAAGTGCACGACGAGAATGCGTTCGCGCTCGGCGGCGTGTCCGGGAACGCTGGGTTGTTTGGCACCGCCGGCGATCTGGCAGCGTTTGCGCAGATGCTGCTGAACGGCGGAATTTACGCGCATCATCGTTTGCTGGCGCGGACGACAATTCAGGAATTTACGGCGCGACAACTCGTGGGTGACTCGGCGAGGACGCTAGGTTGGGACGTACCGACGACGCCGAATTCGGCCGCCGGGCATTATCTTTCGGCGAGCACCTATGGGCACACCGGATTCACCGGAACATCGCTGTGGATTGACCCGGAACGCGGCCTTTTTGTGGTGCTGCTGACCAATCGCGTGAATCCCACGCGCGCCAATGAACAGATTCGTCAGGTGCGCCCGGCCATACACGATGCGATTCTACAGGCGCTGGGCCTGGCGAACGCTTCCACTACCGCTCGATAACTCCCTCGTCACATAGCCTACCGGAATTCATTACAGGCCCCATACTGGAAGCCGCCTATCGGTATAATTAATGGAACACTGTTTGCAGGCCGACGGACGACTGGGGGCGCGGTGACACCAACCAGGACGGAACAGCGCAACCCGCGGACGCGCGGGCTGGACACCAAGTCCACGATTGAGATTTTGCGCGTGCTGAACCACGAGGATCAGCGCGTGGCGCTGGCGGTGCAGCGCGTATTGCCGCAGATTGCGCGGGCGGTGGACGCGATTGTGAAAAGTTTTCGTCGCGGTGGGCGGTTGGTTTATATCGGCGCAGGAACGAGCGGGCGGCTGGCGGTGCTGGATGCTGCGGAATGTCCACCAACATTTGGCACGCGACCGAAGATGGTGCAGGCGCTGATTGCAGGGGGCGCGAAGGCGTTGCGCGGGGCCGTGGAGGGTGCCGAGGATTCTGCCTCGAATGGCGCGAGAGATTTGGCCAAGGCCGGGGTTACAGAGCGAGACGTAGTTGTAGGAATCGCCGCGAGCGGAACGACCCGATACGTGCTGGGCGGAATGGAATGGGCGAAGCGGCGCGGGTGCGTGACGGTCGCCGTGACTTCGAATCCGCAATCGCCGCTGGCGCGCATGGCAAAAATTACCATCACGCCGGAGACCGGGCAGGAGGCAATTGCTGGGTCCACGCGAATGAAGGCAGGCACCGCACAGAAAATGGTGCTGAACATGCTTTCCACTACGGCGATGGTGCGGCTCGGCAGAGTTTATGAGAACTGGATGATTTACGTGGCGCTGACAAATCAGAAGTTGCACCGGCGGGGCGCGCGGATTTTGACGGAAGCCGCGGGGGTGAGTGCGTCTCAGGCGGCACACGCACTGCAGCAGACGGGACACGATTTGCCGGCGGCGTTGGTGATGTTGAAGACCGGGGCGAACGCGGTGGCGGCGCGGCGGTCGTTGCGGAAATCCGGCGGAAATGCGCGGCAGGCGCTGGAACTGCATCCGAAGCGACGAGCGAACCTGAAAGGCCAGGGGAAATAACATGGACCGGTTCAAGATTCAAGGCGGGCGAAAACTGGAAGGCACGGTGCAGATCAGCGGCGCGAAAAATGCGGCGCTGCCCGCGATGGCCGCAGCGCTGCTGACCAGCGACGTGGTGACGCTGCAGAATATTCCGCACGTCCGCGACATCATCACCATGGCGAAATTGCTGGCGCACATGCGCTGTCGCGTGGAAAGCCCCGACCTGCCGCCCAGCGAATTTATTATTCAGGCGGAGACGGTTTCGATGCGCGAGGCGCCTTACGAGCTGGTGAAAACGATGCGCGCTTCGGTGCTAACGCTAGGGCCGCTGGTGGCGCGATTTGGCTATGCACGCGTTTCGCTGCCCGGTGGATGCGCAATTGGCGCGCGGCCGATTGATTTGCACATTCAGGCGCTGGAGAAACTGGGCGCGGAAACCAAAGTGGAGCACGGTTACGTGGAGGCGCGCGCAAAGCGATTGCGGGGGACGACTTTGCGTTTCCCGAAAATCACGGTAACCGGGACGGAAAATATTTTGACGGCGGCGGTGCTCGCCGAGGGCGAGACCGTGCTCGAAAACGCCGCGATGGAGCCGGAAGTCACCGACCTGGCGGAATTGCTGATCAAGATGGGAGCGAAGATCGAGGGCTTAGGGACTTCGACCTTGCGCGTGCAGGGTGTGGAGAAGTTGCATGGCGCGACGCACGCGATTATTCCGGACAGAATCGAAACGGGAACATTTCTAGTGGCTGGGGCGATTACCGGCGGTGAACTGCTGCTGACCCATTGCGAGCCGGGACATTTGAAGGCGGTGATCGAGAAACTGCGGGCGTGCGGCGTGGAAATCAAATGCGAAGGCGACGGGAAGTTGCGCGTGCGCGCGGCGAAGAAATTGGTGGCTGCGGATGTGACAACCGAGGAATACCCCGGCTTCGCTACCGACATGCAGGCGCAATTCATGGCGCTGGCTACGCAGGCGCAGGGCGTGTCGCAGGTGCGCGAGACCATTTTTGAAAACCGTTATATGCACGCAAGCGAAATGGTTCGCATGGGCGCGGACATTGCGATTGACGGAAGCGTGGCGGTCGTGACCGGACCGACGCCTTTGAGCGGCGCGCCGGTGACGGCTTCGGATTTGCGCGCTAGCGCGGGGTTGGTGTTGGCTGGGTTGGTGGCGGATAACACGACCTGGATTGACCGCGTTTATCATATTGATCGCGGGTACGAGCAGATTGAGTTGAAATTGCAGGATGTGGGCGCGCAGATTGAGCGGGTCAGCGGGCGCGAGGAATAAAAAAAGGAGGCGATTGCTCGCCTCCCTGGTTAGTTCCCCTGAATCAGCAATTCCCGCGAATCCTTCGCGAGAATCACGTTTCCGTATTTTGCGACTAGGTTGCGGCCTCGGTCTTGGGGGCGGCCTGCTTGTCGCGCAGCACGGCTTTGCGGCTCAGGCGGATCTTATTGCCTTCGATGGCCAATACTTTCACGAGAATTTGATCGCCTTCCTTCAGCTCGTCGCGGACGGCGCGGATGCGCGCTTCGGCGATTTCGCTAATGTGCAGCAGGCCGTCGGTTCCGGGGAAAATTTCGACGAACGCGCCGAATTCCGCGATGCGCACTACCGTGCCGAGATAGGTCTTGCCGATTTCGGCGGTGGCCGTTACGTCGCGAATCATCTTCAGCGCTTCTTCGGCTGATTTTCCGCTGGAAGCGAAGACGTGCACTTTGCCGTCGTCCATCACGTCAATCTTCACGCCCGTAGCTTCGATAATCCCGCGGATCTTCTTGCCGCCCGGACCGATCAGGTCGCGGATCTTGTCCGTGGGAATATTCAGCATGAAGAGGTGCGGAGCGTAGAGCGAAATTTCCGGGCGCGCGGACGAAATCGTCTTGTCCATGATGTCCAGAATCTGCAGTCGGGCCTTACGGGCCTGGGCCAGGGCTTCGCGCATCATGGCGATGCTGACGCCCGCGACCTTGATATCCATCTGCAGCGCGGTAATTCCCTGCCGCGTGCCGGCAACCTTGAAGTCCATGTCGCCGTAGTGATCTTCGGCGCCGGCGATGTCGGTGAGGATGGCGTATTTATCGCCTTCGACGACTAAGCCCATCGCAATACCGGCGCAAGCGGATTTGAGTGGAACGCCCGCGTCCATCAGGGCGAGAGAACCGCCGCAAACGGTGGCCATCGAGGAAGAGCCGTTCGATTCGAGGATGTCCGAAACGCAGCGCACGGCGTAGGGGAAATCCGCGTCGGAGGGCATCAGGTTCGCGAGAGCGCGTTCGGCGAGGGCGCCGTGCCCGATTTCGCGGCGGCCGGGCCCACGCAGGAATTTCACTTCGCCGACCGAGAACGGCGGGAAGTTGTAATGCAGCATGAAGTGCTTGAAGGTATCTTTCTCGAAGAGAAGATCCTGGCGCTGCATGTCTTCCTTGGTGCCGAGCGTCGCGGTGGAAAGCGATTGCGTTTCACCGCGGGTGAAAAGCGCCGAACCGTGAGCGCGGGGCAACACGCCCGTCTCGCAAGTGATTTCGCGGACCTGGTCGAAAGCGCGCGCATCCGGACGGCGTTTACGCGTGAGCATATCGTCGCGGAAGATGAATTCGCGCAGGCGCTCGAACGCGCGGGCGGCGAGCTTTTTCTTCTCGAGGTCTTCCGGAGGCAGCACCGCGTAAATTTCGGCCTTGATGGCATCTATGCGGCCGTAGCTTTCGGACTTGGGGTATTTCGCGGTGTCGGAGGCGTCGCGCAGTTTCTCGCCATATTGCTGTTGCATCTGTTTGTAGAGCGCTTCGTCAAACGCCGGCGGCGTGAAGGAAACTTTCTGCATCTTTACTTTGTCGTGCAATTCGCGAATGGCGGCGACAATCTTGCGGATTTCCGCGTGCGCGAATTCCAGCGCGTCGGCGACGGCGTCTTCCGAGACTTCCAGAGCGCCCGATTCCACCATGACGATGGCCTTATCGGAGCCGGCCACGACGATATTCATGGTGCTCGTCTTCTGTTCGGCGACGGTGGGATTCACGACGAGCTTGCCTTCGAGCATTCCGATGCGTACGGCGGCGATCGGCGTGGTAAATGGAATCTTCGAAATGTACAGCGCGGCGGAAGCGGCGGTGACGCCGATAACGTCCGGATCATTTTCGCTGTCCGCGGAGAGCACCATGGAAACGATCTGCGTCTCGTTGGACCAACCTTCCGGGAACAAAGGCCGCAGCGGGCGGTCAATCAGCCGCGAGGTGAGAATTTCCTTTTCCGAGGGGCGGCCTTCGCGCTTGAAGAATCCTCCGGGAATTTTGCCGGCCGAGTATGTATACTCGCGGTAGTCCACGGTAAGAGGCAGAAAATCTTTTTCGGCCGCTTTGCTGTCCATGCAGGCCGTGGCCAACACCACGGTGTCGCCATAACGCGCCACCACGGCGCCGTGCGCTTGACGGGCCATCTTGCCCGTCTCGAAGGTCAGAGTACGTCCCCCAACTTCCAAACTAACTTTTTCAAACATCACTTCACATCCTTTTTGCCCCGGTCCACCGGGGACGCTTGGTCCAGATACGAGATTTCAGTCTCGGGAAACGCCTCGAAGGGAGAAAGCAGAGAAGAAAACGGAGCGGAAAACTTTGCGACGAGCGACAGCGCGCCGCGCGGTCCGCATCTCGCCTGAAAATTATGGTTTGTGCGGTGGATAAAAATGCGGCCAGAACGGCCGCTCAAGAAATCCGCGCTACTTGCGCAAACTAAGTCGTTCCACAATCTCGCGATACCGATCCGGGTCGCGACGATTCAGATAGTCCAGCAGCCTGCGGCGCTTATTGACCATCATGATCAATCCGCGGCGTGAGGCGTGATCCTTTGCGTGGGACTTAAGGTGAGTGGTCAGATAGCTGATGCGTTCGCTCAATAAAGCAATCTGCACTTCCGGTGAACCTGTGTCTTTGGTGTGAACCCGGAACTGCTCAATCAATGCCAGTTTGGCTACGCTCAACTTGACCCCTCCTGAAACGTCGTGCCCTGCTCTATGCTCTTGGTCTCTCTTCGACTTCAAAATGCTAACATACAGTGATTGCTGTACAAAGGATTTTTCAGCAGCGGACGGGCGTGCGATGTTCGCCCGAGATGGGTTGGTGGCGTCTTTCTCCCTGTCTTGATCGCAGCGTTTACGGCCTTGGCGAATTGACCAGCGAGAGGAATTCGTCGCGGGTCTGCTTGTTTTCGCGGAAGTCGCCGAGCATCGCGCTCGTTGTGGTGGTGGAGTTTTGTTTTTCTACGCCGCGCATGACCATGCAGAGGTGGCGAGCTTCGATGATGACGCCGACTCCTGCGGGATCTAGTTTTTCTTGAATTGCTGTGGCGATCTGGCTGGTGAGACGCTCCTGAATCTGCAGGCGGCGGGCGTACATGTTCACCAGGCGTGCGACTTTGCTGAGGCCGACGACTTTCTTTTTGGGGATGTAAGCCACGTGGCATTTGCCGAAGAACGGCAGCAGGTGGTGCTCGCATAGGCTGTAGAGTTCGATGTCTTTCACCACGACCATTTCGTCGTAGCACACGTTGAACATCGCGCCGTTAAGCAGTTTGTCGGGGTCCTGGCGGTAGCCGCTGGTCAGGAAGCGCAGCGCTTTCTCGAAGCGCTCGGGTGTGCGGCGCAGACCTTCGCGATCGGGATTTTCGCCCAGTTGCACGAGCATTTCGCGGACGAGCTCGGCAATTTTTCCAGAGACGGGCTCCGGGACGACGATTTCTGCGGTCTCACTCATGTTTGATTTGCTCCTCATGCGAAATCTTCTGCTCCAATTTCGAAACTGTTCTTGCTGGTTTCTTCGATGCGGACGCGTTCGAGACGCGCGGCCGGAAAATTCTGCAAGCGGCGGAAGATTTCGCGGCAGACGTTCTCGGTCGTCGGCACTTCGGTGCGAAATTGCGCGACTTCTTCGTTCAGGTTCTTCTGGTCGAAGGCAGCGAGTACTTCGCGTTCGACGAATGGATCCAGGTCACCGAGATTCGCGACCATCCCTGTGGCTGGATCTATCGGGCCGGTGACCGTGACTTCCAGCGCGTAATTGTGCCCATGGCCGTACGGATTGTTGCATTTGCCGTAGATGCGCTGGTTTTCTTCGGCGCTCAACTTCGGTGCATGTAGACGATGCGAAGCCGCGAAATCGTAGCGCCGAGTTAGTGACATTTTCATGCGCGCTTCCCTGCTCCGTTCGTGGACGCGGAGCCGGCAGTGCAATCGGCGAAAAGGCTGGGCGATTCATAGAGCCGTACGCGATCGAGTTTGCCGCGTGTGATTTTTGGTTCGAGCAGCTGCCAGATTACCTCGGCGATATTCTCGCAGGTGGGAATTTTGCCGGCGAGCTCGGGCACTTCGTAATTCAAGTGGCGATGATCCATGCGATCCATCACTTCGCGCTCGAGCAGTTCTTTCAACTCTTTCAGATCCAGGACCATTCCAGTGGCCGGGTCAGGCTCGCCCGCGATGGTCACTTCCAAAGTGTAATTGTGCCCGTGACCGTGCGGATTATTGCACTTGCCGAAGACTCGGCGGTTTTCCTCCACCGAGAAATTCGGGTTGTGATAGAAGTGCGAGGCTGAGAATTCGACTTTGCGCGTGATGCGAATCATTGCGGCCTTTGCGGCAGGGGTTTCTGGGCAATGGGCTGTGCGCCAGGTTGGTACGTCCTGCCCTTCCATTGCACCCAGCCGCGCGTATTTTTCCACCATGAGGCGATGAGCGCGGCGCTATAGAGACACATTCCGGGGACATAGTATTTGATGTATGAAAGCGGGTAGAGATTCCGGTAAAGCTGCTCGCCGAAGCGCACGCAGCGCCGGGAAAGCGCGAGTAACAGCAGAACGGCCGGGATCCAGAGATGGGGCGTATACGTCCGTTGCAGCAGCGCCCAGAGCAAGGAGAGCAGGATGATCTCCACGGCGGGAAAAACTTCGACAAGTTCGGTGAGCACCTGCCTCGTCGTGCCGCCCATCAGCGGGTAGAGATTTTTTGTCCAGCCTTGCCAGAGCGCGGAGAAACTGCGGTACATCCGAGTGCCAATGATGCCGATAGGCGCGGTGAAATAAATCTGGTAGCCGGCTTGCTTCACGCGCCGAGCGAGGGCTACGTCTTCCAGAACTTCACCGGCGATGGCGGCGTGACCCCCGACTTTCTGATAGACGTCGCGAAGAACCATCAGGAACTGGCCGTTGGCTGCTGCGTCGGGCAGCTTCGGATTATTGACGCGCGCGAAAGAAAATTTGGCGGAGAGACGGCAATACACGAAAGGGATCAGGACGCGTTCCCAGAACGAGCCGAGCTCCTGCTCCGGCGAATAGGACACGAGCACGGCGTTGTGGTCAACCGCGTCTGCGAGCGCTCGACGCGTGGAGCCGGGCATGTGGCAAGTGTCGGCATCGGTGAAGAGCAGCCAGTCGCCTTGCGCGACATTGGCGGCCAGAGTGACGGCATAATTTTTGCCGACCCAGCCTGGCGGAAGCGCACGCGTGTGCAGGATTTTCAGCTTGGGGATGCGCGTGGCTAGATCGGCGAGGATTGCGGCGGTGCGGTCGGTGGATTGGTCGTCCACAACGATAATCTCCATAATTTCGGGCTGCGCGGCGACGGATTCGACCGCGCGAGCGATGGAGTCTTCTTCGTTGCGCGCCGGAATGATTGCGGAGACCATGATTTTGTTGTGGGGGTCGGTGTGGTGATGCCGCTCCGCGGGCTAGCGATTGTGGGCTAACTTCCACTCCGAATACTTTGTTTCTTCCGGAACATCCGTGCGGCTCTCGAATTCGATTCTGTAGCCGTCGGGGTCCTTGAGACCAACAACCCACATGCTGTTACCCACGAAAGGCTCGGAAGTTTGAATTCCGCGCGAGGTTATATCGCGATAGATTTCCAGGGCGTCCTGGCACTGGAAGCAAATCGAAAAGCCTTCGCCAACTTTCCCGGTGGGCACAAAGGAATCGTGGCCTTCTTTGCGGAATTCTTGCAGCATCAGCGCGGCGCCGCCGAGCTGTAGCCAGCACCAGCGAAGCTGGCCCTCGTCAATCCATTTGTTGGTTAACTGGAAGCCGAGGCCTTCGACGTAGTAGCGGATCGAATCGGCGATATTCTTTACACCGAAAAATGGCACGGCTCGCTGGACATTCGCTTGCGTCGCGGATTCCGTCTTGGTTCCGGCGTTCATCGTGCAACCTCCGGCTGGCGGACGCTAAATGAGGCCAATTCAGGCGCTGGCAAATCGCTCGCATTCGATTCGCCGATACCGCTATTATAGGATGCTTGGACAAAGGACTGAAACGCAAACTGAACACTGGGCTGGTGCTCGCGTTCATCGTCGGGCTGCTGGTGCTATTTGCGCATCCGGATTACCGCCAGGGCGAGCCGAGTTTGCGCGGTGCGACGCCGAAGGATTTTACTTTTCCGCTGAACGGCAAGCCCACAAAACTTTCGGACCTGCGCGGGAAAGTGGTGCTGGTGAATTTCTGGGCGACGTGGTGCCCGCCTTGCGTCGAGGAAACTCCGTCATTGAATGAACTGCAGCAGCGGATTGCGACGCGTGGGGGCATGGTGCTGGGCGTGAGCGAGGACGACGATCAGCAGGCTTACGACGAATTTTTGAAGACTTACCAGATTCCGTTCCCTACTTTTCGCGATACTTCGAAGCAGATTCCTGCGCAATATGGCACCTCTATGTATCCGGACACTTACGTGATCGGGCGCAATGGAAAGCTCGACCGCAAGATCGTGGGGCCGCAGGATTGGACCAGCCCGGAGATGACGGCTTACATTGATTCACTGCTGGACGCGAAGTAACGCGACTCCCCACCCCGCGCCCTGACCAGGCGTGCCCCAATAATCGATGACATTTTGGAGGAATTGACAATTATTTGCTTGCACTAGATAATACCCCCTGGGGGTATATGGAGATGAAGCGACATGATAGTGCGATGGGCAAACGGGCGGAGGGGGTTAGCCCGGAGATTAAATCGGCTAATTTGAAGCGATTGAAGCGCATCGAGGGGCAGGTGAGGGGCCTCGCGCGCATGGTCGAAAACGATCGCTACTGCCCGGACATCATGGTGCAGATTTCTTCGGTGCAGGAGGCTTTGCGTGCCGTGGGACGCGGATTGATGCGCAATCACCTGCGGCATTGCGCTACGCAAGCGATCCGCAAGGGAAATCCGGCGCAAGCGGAAGCGACTTACGACGAATTGATGAAATTGATTTACACGCACGCGCGATGAGGCGGCGCGGGAAAGATCAAGTCAGGGTGAAATGATGGAACGCGATCCAGTTTGCGGAATGACGGTGGACCCGGCGCGAGCGGCCGCGCAGGCGGTGTACGCCGGCAAGACTTACTATTTTTGCTGCGCGGGATGCGCTGACAAATTTCGCGCTGAGCCTGCGAAATATTTGAATATGAAAGCGCCCGCCGCAACGGGAAGTGACGGTGAGTTGGTGCAATTTAGCCGCGCGGGTGCTGCTGGTGTGGCTCCTGCGTTGGCCGTCTCGCACGAAAGTATGCGCACATCCGGGCGCCCTGCGGTGAAGTCCGCGGTGGCGAATGCCTACCTATGTCCGATGGATCCCGAAGTGCGCGAGGATTATCCAGGCGCGTGTCCGAAATGCGGCATGGCGCTGGAGCCTTCGCTGCCGGCCACTCCGGCGACGCGCGTGGAGTACACCTGCCCGATGCATCCGCAAATCGTGCGGCCGGGGCCGGGAGCGTGCCCGATCTGCGGTATGGCTCTGGAGCCGCGTACCGTGATCGCGGACGAACCGGAAAATCCGGAGCTGGTTTCGATGACGCGCCGATTTTGGGCAAGCGTCGCGCTGACGATTCCTGTGCTCGTCCTCGGAATGTCTGATGTGATTCCGGGGCAGCCCCTGCAGCATTTTTTTACAATGCGCGCGATGGCATGGATTCAGCTCGCGCTGGCGACTCCGGTGGTGCTGTGGGGCGGCTGGCCATTTTTCGAGCGCGGCTGGGCTTCAGTTGTAAATCGCAGCTTGAATATGTTCACGCTGATTGCACTGGGGACGGGCACGGCATTTCTGTACAGCGTGGCAGCGGTGCTTTTCCCGCAGCTCTTCCCTGCTACGTTTCGCGGTGCGAATGACGAGATGGCGGTTTACTTCGAAGCTGCGACGGCGATCACGACTTTGGTTTTGCTCGGCCAAGTTCTGGAACTGCGCGCGCGCAGCCGAACTTCCGCGGCGATCCGTTCCCTGCTGCAGCTTTCGCCAAACAATGCGCGGCTGGTGCGCGCCGACGGCACAGAGTTGGATGTGCCGCTCGAGCATATTCAGGTTGGGGACATGCTGCGCGTTCGTCCGGGCGAAAAAGTGCCCGTGGATGGAGTGGTGACCGACGGCGAGAGTTCGGTGGATGAATCGCTGATGACGGGCGAGCCAATTCCGGTAGAGAAGTCTTCCGGTGCGGGCGTGACCGGCGGAACCATCAACGGCACGGGCACGCTGGTGATGCGCGCGGAACGTGTGGGAAACGAAACCCTGCTCGCGCAGATTGTGCGGATGGTCAGCGAAGCACAGCGCAGTCGCGCGCCGGTGCAGAAGCTTGCGGATCGCGTGGCGGGGTATTTTGTTCCGGCTGTGCTGCTGATCGCTGTGCTTACTTTTGTAGTTTGGGCGGTCGCGGGACCCCAGCCGCGCATGGCCCATGCTCTGCTGAACGCCGTCGCGGTATTGATCATTGCGTGCCCTTGCGCGCTCGGCCTTGCGACGCCGATGGCGATCATGGTGGGAACAGGACGCGGAGCAACGGCGGGCATTCTGGTAAAAAATGCGGAAGCGCTGGAAACGCTGGAAAAAGTGGACACGGTGGTGGTGGACAAAACCGGAACGCTGACGGAGGGACGGCCGAAGGTGGTTGCCGTGATCGCGGCGCCGGGCCTCGACGAAGCAGCTGTATTACGAATTGCGGCGACGCTGGAACGCGCGAGCGAGCATCCGCTGGCTGCGGCGATTCTGGCGCGCGCGAAAGAGCGCGGGATTGGGCCGGGAGAGAGCAGCGAATTCCAGTCGCACACCGGCAAAGGCGTGCTGGCCAAAGTGGGCTCGCAAATCGCGGCGTTGGGAAATCGCGCTCTTTTCACGGAATTGAAAATCCCGGTGGATGCGCTGGGGGAAAAAGCGCGGCAAAGAGAGGCCGACGGCGAGACGGTGATGTTCGTCGCCATCGGTGGACGGGTTGCGGGATTGATCACCGTGGCCGATCCCATCAAAGCAAGCACAGCGGAAGCTATCGCACAGCTGCATCGCGACGGAATCTCTGTCGTGATGCTAACGGGCGACAGCCGCGCAACAGCTGAGGTCGTCGCCCGCAAGCTGGGAATCGAAAAAGTTTTTGCGGGCGTGCTGCCGCAGCAGAAAAATGAAATCGTGAAGCAGCTGCAAGCCCAGGGGCACGTCGTGGCGATGGCCGGGGATGGAGTGAACGACGCGCCAGCGCTGTCGCAAGCCGATGTGGGGATCGCGATGGGAACGGGAACGGACGTCGCCATCGCAAGCGCGGGAATCACGCTGCTGCAAGGAGATCTGCGGGGACTGGCGCGCGCGCGGAAACTGAGCCGCGCGACGATGCGCAATATCCGGCAGAATTTATTCTTCGCGTTCGCTTACAACTCGCTCGGCGTGCCTATCGCCGCGGGCGTGCTGTACCCATTCTTCGGATTGCTGCTGAGCCCGATCTTCGCGAGCGCGGCGATGACGTTCAGTTCGGTCTCGGTGATTACCAATGCGCTGCGCCTGCGCACCATCAAGTTGTGAACGCGCGGCGCATCCCCTGCTATAATCACGCGCATGACACAGATGACGGTTACATACGAACTGCAGGGACAACTGAAGCCCGAACAGTTCCGGGCGCTGGGCGCATTTGCGAACACTTATGGCTTGAAGGGTTTCCGCGTGGATGAGAAGACCAACTACCTGCACATTGATTATGACGCTTCGCGTTTGCACGAAAATATCGTGGAACACGTGCTGCGCGAGGCCAGAATTCCGGTGCTGCGCAAGCTAGAACCGAGTAACAATTAACAACCCGCCGCCAATCGCGATCAAATCTTCTGTCAGTGCCACAATAATGTCATTCACCTTCAGCTGCGTGACGATCTGATGGCGCACCTGATAGCCCCCGAACGCACCGGCCACAGCGCCGACAATCGCTAGAATTGCTCCGAGCAGCGCGCCCTGCCCTCCTGCAATTGCAAGCGTCGCTCCGCTTAGCCCGCCCATCACGATACGCGCGCCCAGCGGGCCGGGAGTGGTGCGATTCGGCGTTTTGGGAAGCTTGTCGTTGACCAGCTCGAAGATCGCGAGCAGGGTGAGGATCACGACCGTGATGATGGAGCCCAAGAAAGCTAGATGCGAGCCGTGGAGATTGATCCATCCCAGATGCGCTGCCCAGCAAACGACCGCAGGAGCTGTGAACGTGCGCAGACCGGCGATGACGCCAATAGCGAAGGCAAGGCACAGGACGATGGAGGGGGTCATGGCGAGAAGCTATCACGAAAAGGACGGAAAAATGAAATAGGACAGGGCGGAAGGCACGCGGGCGAAAAGCTGCAGAAAAAAAGAGGGGCCCCGGCTTGGGATCCAGGGCCCCAAAGGTCGCGCTCCGGTGATTCGGCCTAGGCGTGACCGAATCATGGGGTCATCCATCCAGCTTCCCTCTCAGAGGCAGGTGGGAGCGACCCGTACCATCCTGCAAGTGGGCCCCTTCCTCCCCACTTACTGAATGATGCAGATCGTTTGGAGCGCGACCCACGCCGTACCTAATGCAAGTAGAGTGCCCAAGTACGGGAGCAGGGCGGAATTGGACGGAACGCATTATCAAGCACTTAACTTTCGAAAATCGAGTGGGAGTGAACCCGAAACCGGGGGGCCGCGCCGATTTGGGAATCTGCGTCCCGGATTGAATCCGCCCGCCTTTTTTCGGCTGGCGCGTGTTTTTGCGCAATCACACGCACTTCGCGTGTTGCTCGCCGAATGTGTCTGGCCCATAATAGCGATGGGTGCAGGGCGGCGAATGAAAAGATCTTTTATTTTGGTGCTCGCGATGGTGGCCGGACTTGCGGGCCTGGCGATTGGGCTGGCCGCGAGCCGCTCGGAATCGCCGCGCGCGATAAAAGCAGTAAAAGCCGCCGCGCACTCTGCGTCATCTGCGTCCGCATCATTGGCCGCGAGCCGTGCGAAAACTACCGAGGATGCGGACGGACCTCACGTAGTGCGCTTTGCGGCCCACCCGCAGCCCATGCCGGCGTTTTTGGTGAACGACCTGGATGGCAATCCTGTCTCGACCGCCGCGTGGAAGGGCAAAGTGGTGTTCGTGAACTTCTGGGCCACGTGGTGCCCGCCTTGCCGCGCGGAAATTCCGATTCTTATTGATTTGCAGAATCGCTACAAAGATCGTTTGCAGATCGTGGGCGTGTCTGTGGATGACGGCGATCCCGCGGACGTGAAGCAATTTGTAAAAGAGGCCGGAATCAATTACCCGATTGTGATGTCTGACCGCGCGATCACGAAGGAGTATGGCGGAGTGCCGGCGCTGCCGACGATGTTTGTGGTGAATCCGGATGGCAACGTAGTGCAGAAGCACGAAGGGCTCTTCTCCAATGAACTGTATGAAGCCGAGGTGCGATCTCTGCTGGGATTGCCGGTGGATGCGACGATCGAGACGTTTGAAGATACCGGACAAATATTTCTGAAGAATGCGGTGCTGGCGACCGAGCTTCCGAATGTGGATTTTACGGGGCTGAATCCTGAGCAGAAAAAAACTGCGCTGAAGCGCATGAACTCCGAAACGTGCGACTGCGGATGCACGTTGACGCTGGCGCAGTGCCGGATCAACGACACTTCGTGCCCTATCAGCAAGAAGCTTGCGGCGCGAGTGGTGAAGGAAATCGCTTCGAACGCCGCGACGCCCGTTCCTGCAGTGCCTGCTACTACTCCCTCCGCTGCCTCCGCGCCGCCTGTTGCTCCGCAACCGAACTGACGCAATCACGAACTTCCCCGCGCTTCCATTCTGCGTGCCACCGGTATGCGCGCATGCGCGACGATCTCCTTGTGTTGCAGATTCGTATTGGTACCCGGAGGAAGATTGCTCCTGCAGTCTCGCCGACGCTACTGCGGCGCGGAGATTGTCGGGATGGCGTCTGGCGCGACGACGGTTGGGGTAGGCACACCCGCGTCCGAAATAGAATTCAAAATCACCAGATCCACGCGGCGATTCATGGCGCGGCCTTCGGCGGTATCGCTCGACGCGGTGGGATAGTATTCGCCGTAACCGGAAGCGGAAAGGCGATCGGGAGCCAGCGCGAATTTAGTGATGAAGAGCTTGATGATTTCAGTGGCGCGCGCGGTGGATAGCTCCCAGTTCGAATCGTATTTTCCATTGTGAATGGGAACATTATCGGTGTGGCCCTCGATGCGGATGTCCATTTTTTCCGGTCCGATGATTTTCACGATGGACGCCAGCGAGGGAATGGTGTGCGGACCAAGTTGCGTGGAGCCGCTCTGGAAAAAACCCGCCTCGCGCAGGCTCACGACGGTGCCTTCCTTGTTCGGCGCGACGGAAATGATGCGATCGTCAATTTGCAGCGCGAGCGCGTCTTCAAGTTTTTTCTGCAATTCGTCCATCTTGGGGCGATCCACCGAGCCAGTGAGCGAGCCTTGCGTCGCATTGGGCAGTTGGCCCAGGTTCTGGAGGCGCTTGACGTTCTCGATGAGCTGCACCTCGGCAATAGGCGTGGGTTCGCCGCCGGCGAGCGCCACCTTGGAGCTGGCAGCGTCGAAGATGCCCATCTGCTGGAAGGCCAGCTGGATGGCCATGGCCAGCTGGCCGGCTTTGCGTTTGTCAATTTGCGCGGAGGAATAAAGAACCACGAAAAATGCAAACATGGTGTCGAACGACAGATTCCAAACGTGCTCGATGAGCTGCGCCCGCGTCACGCGCTGGCCGGCATTGCGCATCAGATATTCCAGCAGCCCGAATTCCTTCGGCGTCAGCTCGATCGCGCGCCCCGCGCGCTTCACCGAATGTTCCACGCGGTTCAATTCCAGGTCCTCGATGCACAAAACCGTTTCCACCGCGCGCCCGCCGCGGCGCAGCAACGCGCGTACCCGCGCCGATAACTCCGAAAATGAGATTGGCTTCAGCACCAGATCGTCCGCGCCCAGGTCCAGAATCTGCACGCGATCTGCGGCGCGATTCCGGCCGGAAAGAACCAGGAGAGGCAGCTCGCGCCGTTTCGCGCGAAAATATTGCAGCACCTGTGTGCCTTCGTCACGCGCGAGGTTCAGATCCAGAATCGCCAGATCGTAATCGCGCTCTTCCACCCATTTCTTGGCCCCTTCGCTCTCATGGGTCAAGTCCACGGCGTAATGTTCATGGTCGAAACTTTCCTGCAGAAAGGTCGCGAGGGCGGGATCATACTCGGTGACTAACAAACGCATAACTACTCCAGAGGAAGAGGGGCAGAGCTAAAAAAGAAAACTTAGGTAGGGACACAAACTCTAATGAACGCGCGGGAGCGTGTCAAAGTAAATCGGCGTTACGGCTAAGATAATTCCAAGAAGCAAACAATTTATGGCGGTCCGCCTGAAATGTTCGTCGCGCGCTGAAAAAGTGTGCCATTAGGCAACGTCGCGTGCGTGCATTCAACACACCACGCGCACAAGCTTTACCGGCAAATCAAGGATGCGTCATGTTCTCCGGCTTCACCAACTCGTCGAACTCGTTCGCCGTCAGATATCCCAGTTTCAGCGCAGCTTCGCGCAGGCTAGTGTGTTCATGATGCGCGGTATGCGCGATCTCCGCGGCTTTGTCATATCCAATTTTCGGGCTCAAGGCCGTCACCAGCATCAGCGAATTCTTCACATTTTGCTCGATTCGCCCCAGATCCAGCTCCATCCCCAGAACGCAATGGTCCACAAACGAACGGCACGCGTCCGCCAGCAAGCGCACCGAATTCAGAAAATTGTGAATCACTACAGGTTTGAAAACATTTAACTGAAAATTTCCCTGCGAGCCCGCAAAACCAATCGCCGCATCATTGCCGAACACTTGCACCGCCACCATGGTCATCGCCTCGGGCTGCGTGGGATTCACCTTGCCCGGCATGATAGAAGACCCCGGCTCATTTTCCGGCAGAATCAATTCGCCAAAGCCGGCGCGCGGGCCCGATGCCAGCCAGCGCACATCGTTCGCGATTTTCATCAGCGATGCCCCAAGCGTCTTCAAAGCGCCGCTGGCAAACACGATTTCGTCGTGCGCCGATAGCGCCGCGAATTTATTAGGGTGCGAAGTGAACGGCAAACCCGTCAACTCCGAAATTTTCCGCGCCGCGCGCTCCGCGAACTCCGGATGCGCGTTCAATCCCGTCCCCACCGCCGTGCCGCCAATCGCCAGGTCGTACAACCCCGGCAGCACCGTGCGCAGCCGCTCCACATCGCGGTCTAGCTGGCTCACCCAGCCGGACATTTCCTGCCCCACCGTCAGCGGCGTCGCATCCATCAAATGCGTGCGCCCGATCTTCACCACGTCGGAGAATGCGCCGGCCTTCGTCGCCAGCGCATCGCGCAAGCGCTCGACCGCCGGAATCAGCACTTCCTCCACGCGCGACGCTGCCGCAATGTGCATCGCCGTGGGAAAAGTATCGTTCGACGATTGCGACATGTTCACATCGTCATTCGGATGGATGGGCTTCTTGCTGCCCAGCACGCCGCCCGCAATCTCAATCGCGCGATTGGAAATCACTTCGTTCGCGTTCATGTTGGTCTGCGTGCCGCTGCCGGTCTGCCAGATGTGCAAAGGAAAATGCTCGTCCAGCTTTCCAGCGATCACTTCGTCCGCCGCCTGCACGATCAGCTTGGCCTTCTCCGCCGAAAGCTTCCCCAAATCCTTGTTCACCAGCGCTGCAGCTTTTTTCAGCACACCGAACGCTCCAATCAATTCCGGCGGCATGGTCTCGCGGCCAATATCGAAATGAATCAGCGAACGCGCCGTCTGCGCGCCATAATAGCGATCGTTGGGAACTTCGATCTTCCCCATGCTGTCCGACTCAATGCGTGTCTGCCCCTTCACTGCCGGCGACGCTTTGGCGTCCACGTTCCCTCCCTGAATAGCCGTGCCCGCGGCAACCCGTCCGCCGCGACCTACCATATATATGTCTGCTCATGTAAGGATACTGCGGAAAGCGTCATCACGCAGCCGCCAGTTCCAACGAAAGCCGTCAATTGCGCAAGCCTAGGCCCGCCGCGCGAAGCTTTCCGCCCCTGCAAATTGCCGCCGGCCCATCACGTTATCCACGAGAACTCGCGGTCAGCTGTACCGCTCTTGAACTATCGGACAGGCATGATTTCGGAAACGTTCGCGCTACCATCTTCTCTGACGACCTTGAATTCAGACTAAAATAGTGAATGCGCGCCAGGGACTAGTTCCCGCAATTGCGTCGTAGCTCGGGTTCATTTTTCGGGGGACGTGGTTTATTCGATGCAGTCTCTTTTCAAATCCATTTTTAGCGGCGGGAAGACGGCGGTTCTCACCCCTCCGGCCGAATTGCATGGGGAACTCCCTGCGGATCTGAGTCTCGCGCCGCCGAAATCGTCCGCAGCCGACGGCGCCGCCACCGCGCCAGCCCCCGCCCCATCCATTGAGCCCAAGCCCGACGACCCTGCCGTGCTCCAAGATTTTCTGCTCAAGAATTTTCTTCTCGACGAGCAGTCCGCGCAAACGGCCACGGGGCGGCCGCCAGAACCGCCGCTCATCTACGCCCAAACGGCCATCGCGAAGCCAGAACCGCCGTTCTCCTACGCGCACATTCCTGACCCGCTTCCCGACTTGACCGCCAACGCGGACGTAATCCCCGACGTCATTCCGGAAACCAGTCCAGAAGCATACGCGGACGCCAGCCTGCACGAAAACTCGATCGTTAGTTCGGACGCGGACGCTAACACGCTCGCGAACGCAGACGTTACCCCGATCGCGCTGACGCTGACCGAACCCGAGGAACAGATCGACACAAACTCCGCAGATCAAACTCCGGACGCGAAGCCGCGCTCTTCCAAAGTGGATTCCAGCGAATGGGCGCTAGAAGAAACTCTCGCCAATCACAAAGAGTGGCTCGATTCTCACGGCGCCACCGGCGGCAAAGCTGATCTGCAAAATGTCCAGTTCGAAGATCGCGAGCTGATCGGCGTCAATCTGCGCTACGCGGATCTGCAAGACGCGAACCTGAAATCAGCCGACCTGCTGCTAGCTGATCTCCGTGACGCCTGCCTGGTGCGCGCCAATCTTCAGGAATCCTGCCTGGTCGGCGTGAATCTCGAAGGCGCGAATCTGGAAGGCGCCGCGCTCGAATCCGCCATGGGCTTGCTGCCCCGCCAGTTGGCCGGCGCCAATCTCCACGAAGCTTCGCTGCCCAGCACAATTTTGGAATTCAACGCCCTCCCGGAATTTCAGCGAACTTCCACCACCGCGGCGCGTTTGTTCGCCACCACGTTTGTCGTCAGCCTGCTCTCCTGCCTGACCATCTGGAAAACGAAAGACGTCCAGCTACTCACCGATTCCGCCATTATTCCGTACCTGCATTCCTCCGCCGCCGCAGCCGCTGCGCCCACCGATGAGATTTATCTCATCGCTCCGGCCGCTCTGCTCGCCATTTATCTTTGGTTTCTCTATAACCTGCAGCGCGTGTGGGATGCCGTCCTCGAATTGCCCGCCGTTTTCCCGGACGGCCGCGTCCTCGGCCAAAAAGCTCCTCGCATCATCACCGGCCTGCTGCGCACGCATTTTCGCTGGATGAATCCCGACGCTCCCTCGACGCGCTTGATCGAAAAAAGCATTTCGGTGCTGCTCGCGTATTGGGCGGTGCCGCTGGTTCTGCTTTTTTTCTGGGCGCGCTACCTCACGCTACAGGAAATGCACGGCACGATTCTGCAGGAAGCGCTGATTCTCACCGCCGTCGCCGCCGCCCTCTACTGCACCACCAGCACCGGCCGCCCCGGCGAACGATGGGTTGAGCAAGGAAAACCAGATAGCCGCGTGGTGGCGCGCTTGAAAGGCCTTAAGCCCGCCAGCATACTGATCGCCCTCTTCGTGGTGCTCTCGTTTTTTTCCATCGGCACCATCGCCGGCGTTCCGCACGATCAGCGGCGTGCCCCACAATACGCGTCCGCCAGTATTCGCCGCTGGGCGCCCAGCGTGCTCTGGCTGGTGGGTTACGATCCCTATGCCGAATTAACCGAAGCCTCCATCTCGCCGCGCCCGCCGGATTGGTCCGGCTCGGATGACCAGGTTTCCGCGGTTCGGGGCGCGCATCTGAACGGCACGAATTTTCGTTATGCGCAGGCTTACGGAGTTTTTCTCGTGGGCTCGCATCTCTTCCGCGCGAATTTTCAGGGCGCGTTCATGTCCGAAGCGGATTTCCGGGGCGCGGATTTAGGCCAGGCCAACTTGAAGTTCGCGGTGCTCGATCGCGCGCAAATGAATCACGCCAATCTCGACCGCGCCACCCTGGACGGCGCGAACCTCACCCGCGTGGATCTGCGCGGCGCCAATCTTTCCTATTCGTCGCTCGCCAATGCGGAACTGCTCGACGCGCGCCTGGATGGCGTCAGCTTCTACGGCGCGCACGCCGAAAATGCCTCCCTCGTTCGCGGCAATCTGGAAAAAGCGGATATGCGCGAAGCCCATCTCGAGGGCGCCAATCTCGATAGCGCCGATTTGCAGCAAGCCTATCTGTGGTCCAGCAAGCTCCGCGGCGCACATCTGCAGAATGCCCAGCTCGCCACCGCCATATTTATTGACGCCGATTTGCAGGCCGCCGATCTCCGTGGCGCGCATTTCAATGGCACGGTATTGAACGGCGCGAATCTGCAGGAAGCCAATCTCGATGGCGCCGACCTGCGCGGCGCGCTGCAACTATCCGCTTACCAGGTATGCTCCGCGAAATCCCGCGCCGGCGCCACGCTCGATGACGCACTGCAAATCCAAGTGGCCGCACAATGCGGCACGCCGAGCGCCCCACACCAACCCTAATCAAAGTGCCTTCCGTTTGCCGCTCGTAGGGGCACGGCATGCCGTGCCCGCTGCTCCATCTCCACACATATCGCCCGAAGCCGCCATACCAGCGCCGTTCATCCTGAGATCCTGCCTGTAGCAGGGTCGAAGGGAGGTGCGACACATGCCCCGCACGCATCGCCCTCCGAATCGCCAAATAATTTGCACGCTTCTCCGCACCACAACTTAGCTACAATCATTACTGGAGGAATTCAGATGCATCCCTGGCACGACCTCAGTCCCGGCGAACACGTCCCGAAAGAATTTCAAGCAGTGATCGAAATTCCCCTGGGTTCCAGCGTCAAATACGAGCTCGACAAGACCAGCGGCATCATCAAAATGGATCGCGTGTTGTACTCCGCCGTGTACTACCCCGCGAATTACGGCTTCATTCCGCAGTCGCTCGCCGAAGATCACGATCCGCTCGACGTTTTGGTCCTCTGCCAGGTCCCGGTCACTCCGCTCACCATCATGCACGCCCGCACCATCGGTCTGATGTCCATGATTGATTCCGGCACGATCGACCACAAGGTCATCGCCGTCGCCACCGCCGATCCCGAATACAACTCCTATCACGAAGCCAGCGAACTGCCGCCGCACAAGCTCGCCATGGTCCGCAGATTCTTTCAGGATTACAAACAGCTCGAAGGCAAAATCGTGGAAGTGGACGAAATCCTGCCCGCCGCCGTCGCCTACCCGGTGATCGAAGCCGCCCTGGCCCGTTACGACAAAAAACGCCGCGCCGGCCACCACAACAAGTAATTCCGCGCGTCCCTCACCGCTACACCTCCTCGGGGCGATGAAAAGGTGAACTGTCCCACCCTGACCCATTTCTAGTCGTTCGGTCAGTTGTCCCGGGGTTTCGCTTGTCTCCATACTGGGAATGCAGGTTTGGGCGATTTTCGAAGCGGTGGTTCTTGGGGAGCACCGTGCGACCTCTATCCCTCGCTGATTGCGCGAATCCGCAGAAGCAGCATGTCGCTCAGCCGCGCCAATTAGTCACGCGCCGCCGCTGCACGCACCATCCGCGCGAGCGCTTTTCCTCGCCGGGATTCGCAGCGCAATCCACACCGCGCCCGGCCAGGCCAGCAGTCGTCAGTTTCGGAGGCAAAATGATTCGCACGCCAGGAATTCTCTTCGCGCTTCTCGTCACCGCTACCGCCGTTCCCTCTGCAAAGGCGGGCGGCGCAGTGAACATCAAGTGCGCGCCGAATGAAGATCGCGTGTGGGTGTACGAATCCTTGACCGATTTCAACGTGGCCGCGAAGCTCAAGTGCGGCGACCCGGTGCAGATTGTCGAACGCGTGAAAGGCTATGTGAAAATCCAAACGAGCAATGGCACCGAAGGCTATGTGCTGGACACTTCGTTCCCGAAATCCGCGCTGCCCCCCGCGCCGGTGGAGAAACCGAACGACGTGGAATCCGCAGCCGCTGCCTTCGCGGCCAAGCGCGGCGTGCGCTCCCCGGACAATTCCGGTGCCACGCCCGCCAGCGCTCCGGCAGCGGTGGCGAGCGCGCCGCAGCCAGCCGCGGTCGCAACCCCCGCACCACCCGCAGTTGTCGCAAGCTCCGCGCCGGCAGCCGTTGTGAAACCAGTCGCGCCGAGCCAGCCTGCGCCGGAAACCACCGTTACGCTGTCAGCCGCTGCTTCTACCAGTGCAGTGAACGAGACAGTCCGAACTCCACCAGCAGCAGCGACTGCTCCGCCGACGCCAGCCGCACCAGTAATTTCTAAAAATTCCAGTCCCGCTGTGAACACAAACACGGTCGTCGCCGAAAATATCGCACCAGCCGCGCCCGCAAGTGTTGCATCCAAGACTCCCGAGCGCGCACCAGCACCGCAACCGGTCCGGCAACCAGCAGCTCAGCCCGCCGCAGTAACAGTCGCAGCAGTCCCAGCCCCGCGCGCCAACCCTGTCGTCGCAGTCGCCGCGCCCGCACCCGCCGTGGCCACCTCGGCGAAAGCTCCCGCGATAGTGGCGGCGAGCAATCCCGTTCCTGTCGCGCCAGTTTCAACTGCATCCGTCTCGGCCCCAGCGCCTGCACCCTCAGAAGCCAACGACGCGAGCAGCATGACCATTGAAACCACCACAACGTCCGCAACCCTGCAACCCGTCGCCGACGCCACGCCGCCGCGCGCCGCGGTCATCACCGTAAAACCAGCCGTGAAGCGTCCCGTGAATCCAGATGGTGACGTAGATTCCGAGGTTGACGCGCTGAACACCGAAACAGCCAACTGCAGCCAATATTTTTCCGCCTACGGCCTTTCCGCCAACCAATACAAATGGCTCGCGCAGAACCGGCAAAAAGCTTTCCCCAGTGTCTGCCCTGCGCCCTCTCCCGCGCAGGTGGATTTCGTCGTGATCTTCACTCACGACGTGGCGTTCTATAACGCCACCATGCCCGATGCCGTGCATACCGACGGAAATGGATTTTCCGACTGGACTCCGCTCACCACCGTGGACACCGCGCAGATTTCCGCCTCCGACGCGGACAAGAGTCATCACGAATATGTCTGGGTTTTTCACACCACCCGCGGCGCATTTGATCCCGCGAAGTTTTCCGCGCGCCGCCGCCCGCTCTATTCCAAAGCCGAAACGAACATGCTCGGCTCCCGCGGCGGTTTCCGCACCGTGATGGACGCTCTAACCTTCATCGAACAGAACGCCACCAGCCGCTGAAAACGAAGGTCCGTGCTTCAGAGTCTGCGCGAGAGCATGAGAGTGTTTGTGGGTCGTGGCTTTAGTTCATCCCGAGAGCCTGCCCGCGGCAGGATCGAAGATCACGACATAAGCCGAAAACAATCCCGGCGGCTTTAGCCGCTGAAGTTCCGCAGTTGCGGTTGTCACGCAGAATCTTTTTCCAGCCGCCAAAACGCCGCGTAACCTGCATCGCTTCCACGTTTCGTCCATGCACCACTATGGAAATTGCCCCTAAAACATTCACGAACCTGTGCCAATCGCGCACGGTCCTGTGTTATAAAAGAGCTAGTTTACCCCTTCCGCGTACAACCATCTGCAGACTTGCGTCTATCCTTCGGGCTCTGCGAGGCGCCTGCGTCATGAAGAAAAAGCGGCTGGGAGAAATCCTCCGCGAACGGAATCACGTTTCCGTCGAAAATCTGGACAAAGCGATTCAGGAGCAGCAAGTCAAGCTCGTGCACCTGGGCGAATTGCTGCTGCGACGCGGAGCTGTGTCCAAGGCGGATCTGGTCTCCGCACTCGTCGAGACCTCGCGCATTCCCTACTTTGACTGCCACTCGGTCGAAGTAGACGCCGAAACTTTGCAATTGATCACCGCCGCCATGGCTCGCAGTTGCTGCGCCCTCCCGCTGGAAACCGTCGGCAACAAATTGGTCGTGGTGATGGCCGAGCCGCAGAATCTGCGTTTTCTGGACGAGCTGCGTTTCAAATCCGGCATGCAAATCTCGCCGCGATTGGGATTTCGCGCCGAAGTCGAAGCGGCCATCGCCATAAACTACGCGTCCGCGGAATCGGAAGCCGCAGCGGCAGTAGCCACGGCAGCCGCAGCCTCCACCGTCGTGTCCGTGAAAGAAATTGTGCTCTCTGCGGCGGACGCGGAGATGGAGTTCATCTCCTCCAGCTCCCAGGAACGCAACGTCGAAGCCATGCGCGAAATGCAGTCCGAGCTAATGCAGAAATCCCGCACCACACCTGCAGTAATGCTCGTCGCCTCCATGATCAAAGCCGCCGCCGAACGCCGCGCCAGTGACATTCACATTGAGCCGCACTCGGACGATACCGCCATCCGTTTTCGCGTGGACGGTATGTTGCGCGAATACCAGCGCATTCCCAAGGTCTTGCAGAACTCCGTCGCCTCACGCATCAAGATACTTTCGGACATGGACATCGCCGAACGCCGCGCTCCGCAAGACGGCCGCTTCCTGGTGAAAATCGGCGGGCGCCGGATTGACCTGCGCGTTTCCACGCTGCCCACGCAATACGGCGAAAAAGTCGTGATGCGCCTGCTGGAGGGTGATGCTCCGCTACAGGATCTAGCCCGGCTCGGTTTTCCGCAGTGGATTGAAGAACGTCTCCGCCCGATGTTGCGCCTGCCGCAAGGCATGATCCTCGTCACCGGTCCCACCGGCTCCGGCAAAAGCACCACGCTGTATTCCTCGCTGCTTTTAATCCGCCGGCCATCGATCAACATCATCACCGTCGAAGATCCGGTGGAATACGCGGTTGCAGGATTAAATCAAGTGCAAGTGAATACCAAGGCCGGACTGACGTTCGCGTCCTGCCTGCGCTCGATCTTGCGCCAAGATCCCAACGTCATCATGATCGGCGAAATCCGCGACAAGGAAACCGCCGAGATTGCACTGAAGGCCGCGCAGACCGGCCACCTGGTGCTTTCCACCCTGCATACCAATGACAGCGTATCGGCCGTCACTCGCTTGCTCGACTTGGGCGTGCCGGGATTTCAAATCGCTACTTCGCTCACCGCCATCATCGCGCAACGCCTCATCCGCCGTCTCTGCATCTGTTCCAAATCAGTGCCCACCACGCCGGAATATGCTTCGCAACTGGTGCTCGCCGGAATCCCGGACCCGCCGCCGTTCCACAACGCGCTCAACGGCTGCGAAATCTGCGACCTCACCGGCTTCAAAGGCCGCATCGGAATTTACGAAATGCTCGCGGTGGATGAACCCATCCGCGCCGCGATCCGCGAAGGCGGCAATAGCGATGAAATTCGCACCCTCGCTCGGCAGAGCGGCATGAAACTCATGCAAGAATATGCCCTCGAACACGTTCGCGACGGCCTCACTACCCTCGAAGAAGTGCAGCGCGTGGTTCCCTTCGCGCCGGTGAACACCATTTCTTGCGTCTCTTGCGGCCGCGAACTTTCCCCCGCCTTCTTATTCTGCCCGCACTGCGGCAAAAAACGGAATGACGTCAAATCCGTGAAAGGCAAACGGCTCGTGTTGGTTCCCGAAGGAGTGGTAAACGAATGACATTCAAGCGCGTAAAGAAAGACTGGGACACAGCGCGCTCGGCTCTGCGCATCCACAGCATCCGCCAAATCGCCGTGCAATACGAAGGCACGGACGAACGCGTCATCTCTCGCGTCCCGGACGTAAGCACCAGCGGGATGTTCATCAACACCAGCCGGAAATACGCCGAGGGCGCCGTACTGAACTTGAGTTTTTGCCTCGCGCTTTCCGGGCTGGAAGTGCAAGCGCGCGGCGAAGTCCGTTATTCGCTTCCCGGAGTCGGCGTCGGCGTGCAATTCATTGACATTAGCGAGAACGCTATTCGCTCCATCGAGCAGGAAACCCGGCTCTCGCGCCGCGTGCAGCGCTTGCCGCACAAAGCGACCGGTCACAAGTCAGCTCGCCGCAAGTCCACTTCGCGCAAGCGCGCGAACTCCCAAGCTAAGCCCAATGCCAAGCCGCGAAAATCCAGGTAACCGTCACCCTGGGATTACCGACTTCTATCTACGCCATCGTTTCTTAGCAGGCGTATAATGAGTTCTTGAGGAGGTACACACCATGTCTGACGCATCAAACAAAGTCCCCTCGCAAGCAGAAATTGAATTCCTGGCATATCAAATTTTTCTGGAACGCGGCGGCGAGCCCGGCAATGATCTGGCCGATTGGCTGGCAGCCGAAGAACAACTTAAAACGCGGAGCGAAGCTCCTGTCGCGCAACGCACTGATCCCACTCCCATACGCCGGAGCGCTGCTGGCGCCTGAACAACTTAGTTTAGTGAAAATCGTGCGACGTGGTTTCCGCCCTCGTGACGGACAGAGCTTGAACAGTTTCCACTTTCACGGAAACCACGTTGTCCTGATGCTGTAGCTGCCCTTCAATCAGCAAAAATTGCTGGTGCACGATCGTAACGTGGTGCTCTTCAAACACACGCGGCGTCACAATCGCATTCGCAATTCCCGTTTCGTCCTCTAGGCTGAGAAATACAAAACCTTTCGCAGTGCCCGGCCTCTGCCGCGCAATCACTCCGCCGGCTACCCGCACATGTGCACCATCAGGCAGTCGATTGAGTTCGCTCGCCGTCAGAATTCCCTGCCGCTTCATGCTCGCGCGGTGATATTTCATCGGGTGCGGCCCTACGGTCATCCCTGTGCCGCGAAAATCGGCCACCAGCCGTTCTTCCGGAGTCATTTGCTGCAGCGGTGAATTCACAATAGTTGTGGATTCGCCTTCTTCCTGCTCGGCGCTCGTGACACCATCCATCTGGTCGCATTTTTCGAGCAACGGCCCGGCGCTGCGCGCCGCGCGTTCCACTTGCCACAACGCGTCCCGGCGATGCCCTCCGCGCGCCCCACCAATAAAATTCAAAGCGCCAATTTCTGCCAGCGCCGTCAATTCCGCTTTGCGTATCGCCGGAACGCGCAATTTCAAATCATCCAGCGAATGAAACGCGCGCACGTTCCGTTCACGCACGATTTCATCCGCAATCTCAGCGTGCAATCCCCGCACGTAACGCATCCCCAGCCGCACAGTAAGATTGACGCCCAACTCCTCACCCTGCTTTTCAATCTTGCATAACCGATCCGAGCGCGTCACATCAATCGGCCTGATCCGCAAACCATGCCGCTGCGCATCCTTCACCAACGTGGCCGGCGAATAAAATCCCATGGGCTGATTGTTCAGCATCGCCGCCGTGAAAGCCGCCAGGTAATGGCATTTCAAATACGCGCTGGCATACGCGAGCAACGCAAAACTCGCCGCGTGTGATTCCGGAAACCCATACAGCGCAAAAGAAGTGATGGACTGCACAATCGTGTCCTGCACCTCGCCGGTGATCCCCTTCCTCTCCATCCCGCGCCGCAATTTCAGCTCGATATCCTTCATGCGCTTTTCAGAACGCTTAAAACCCATCGCCCGGCGCAACTCTTCCGCTTCGCCTCCGCTGAATCCGGCAACGATCATCGCCATGCGCAGCAGCTGTTCCTGAAAAAGCGGCACGCCCAATGTCCGCGCCAGCACCGGTTCCAGTGACGGATGCAAACAAGTCGCCGGCTCGTGCCCCTGCCGCCGCTTCAAATATGGATTCACCATCTTTCCCACGATCGGTCCCGGACGGATAATCGCCACCTGCACCACAATGTCGTAAAAATGCACCGGCCGCAGCCGCGGCAAGCAGGACATCTGCGCGCGGCTTTCAATCTGAAACATGCCCACGGTGTCCGCCTTGCGCAAAGTTTCGTAAACCACCGGATCGTCCGCCGGCAAACGCCCCAAATCAATTTCCTCGCCGTAATTATCGCGAATAATTTCCAGCGATTCTTCCAGCACCGCCATCATCCCCAGCCCCAGCAAATCCACCTTCACGATGCCCATGTCCGCGCAATCTTCCTTGTCCCATTGCACTACCACGCGGCCGGGCATCGTCGCAGGCTCCAGCGGTACCACCGAATCCAACTGGCCCTGGCATATCACCATGCCCCCGGAATGCTGACCCAGGTGCCGTGGCAAATCCTGGAATTGCACGCACAGTTCGAGAAATTTGCGAATCTGCGGATGCTGCAGATCCAGCCCCGCATCCTTGAAATGCCGCGCCAGCGTGTCGCTCTCGCTTTTGTATTCCCAGGCGCTCACCAGGCTGGTCAAACGATCCAGCGTTTCGGAATTAAACGAGAGCGCCTTGCCAATTTCCCGCGCCGCCGACTTCCCTCGATAGGTAATCACGTTCGCAGTCATCGCCGCGCCCAATTTTCCGTGGCGCTCGTACACATACTGAATCGCGCTCTCGCGCTGATCACCGCTAGGAAGATCCAGGTCAATATCCGGCCACTCGCCGCGCTCTTCGGAAAGAAATCGCTCGAACAGCAAATCCATTCCCACCGGATCCACCGCGGTAATCCGCAACGCATAACAAACCGCGCTGTTCGCCGCCGATCCTCTTCCCTGCACCAGAATATTTCGCTCGCGGCAAAAACGAATAATGTCCCACACGATCAAGAAATAGCCTTCCAGCCCCAGCCGTTCGATCATTCCCAATTCTTTTTCGATCTGCTTGCGCGCTTTTTCGTTCTGAAACCCGTAGCGGTACATCATTCCTTCCATCGTGCGCTCGCGCAGAAAATGCGCCTGCGATTTCCCGTCCGGCACCGGATACCGCGGAAACTCGTACCCCAAATCCTGCAAATCGAATTTCAGACGCGCGGAAACCAGCTGCGTGTTGGCGATGGCCTCGGGAAGATCCGCGAATAAGCGCGCCATCTCCTCCGGCGATTTCAAATAACGTTCGGAATTGCGCCCCAGCAGCCGCCCCGCGGTTTCTAGCGTGCGGTGATGTCGCAGGCAGGTGAACACGTCCAGCACTTCGCGCCGCTCCGGCTGCGCGTAGCACACGCCATTCGTCGCCAGCAGCGGCAATTGCAATTTCCGTGCGATTTCCACCGCCGCGTGATTGCGCGCTTCCTCGACGCGGTCAAAATGCCGCTGCAATTCCACGTACACATTTTCGCGCCCAAAAATTTCGCAGAGCCGCCGCACGTACGCCAATCCGTTTTCCATGCCACCACGCCCCAGAGCATGCGCCAGCGGTCCTTCCTTTCCTCCCGTCAGGCAGATCAGCCCCGCGGCCTTTTCGCCCACCTCTTCGTCAGACACATGCCCTTCGCCCTTGCGCGCCCGCAATTTCATGCGCGTGATCAACTGGCAAAGATTCTGGTACCCCGCGCGCGATGCCACCAGCAAAGGAAACCTCCACCCCGCCGCGGACGTCACTTCCGCTCCAATATGCGCGCGCACTGAAATTTTCTTCGCCGCCAGATAAAATCGCGGCGCGCCGTACACTCCGTCGCGATCCAGCAATGCCATCGCCCCCATTCCGCGCTCCGCACACCTCTCCGCGAGCTCCTCGGGTATCGAAGCCCCCTCCAGGAAACTGAAAGCCGACCGCGCATGTAGTTCCGTGTACATGAACATTCATCTCATTGGAAAATCAGTGATTAGTGATTGGTGAGTGGTGATTGGTGACCGTTCATTTGTATCGAATAGAAAAAATGAGGTGATCTGTGGCGAAGTAATTTGTTTTGTGTGAATTGCAAGATTCGGGGTGCGAGGAAGGCACTCATTTGCATCGAATAGGAAAAATGAAGTGTTTTGTTTTGTGTGAGTTGTAGAATTGGGGAGTGGTTGATTTGTATCGAATAGAAATTGGCGATTTTGGAGGGGGCGGCTGGCACGGAGCGCCGGGGAGAGGGCGCTGGAGCGGCCGCTGGTGATTTTCGACATTTTCACAGATTCATCATCCTCTTCGGACTGACGAAATGCAAAAGGTTGTGTGTGTACATCGCTCTGCCCGGTGCAGGCATCCATGGAATTTGCCACCCACTTCAATCGTACATTCCGCGCACGAACCAACTGCGGCACGCCGCATCGTAATAAACGCAATACAAACCTGCGCGCATCTGCACTTTCGCATCCGGCACCGAAGCGATCGCCTGCACATTCGCCTGCGCATTCACATGCAATCCCGCACTTCCACTCGTACTTCGACTCGCACTTCCGCTCGCATCCCCGCCATCAAACTGAATCTCCAGATCCCATTCCTCTTGCTGCCAGGCATCCTCCCGCCACCAATCACCCGAAATCTTCCACGGCCCAGACGCCGTGATCACCCGCCCATACAATCCGCGAAAAAATATTTTCACCGGGCGCCCTTCGCGCAATTCCACCCGCGCCGCCAAACGCGGCCGGAAAATCCGGCAACCTGTCGCCGGCCTGCGCACAGCAGCAGCCCCTCCATCGCTGCCAGCCGCGGATTTCTTCCCAGCCCTTCCCCGCGCCCTCGTCTCATTCGGCTGCGCAAAAAACTTGTTCATCCGGAACTCTCCGGGCCGATGCGTATCCGTCAATTCCGGCGAACCGATATTCGCGTTGCCCACCAGCTTTGCCAGCCGCGCCACAGTCAGCTCCAATTTTTCCGGGTCCGGAGAATTGGGCACAAATAATCCATGCTGCGTCGAACGCGGCCGCGCCGGATCCGCCCCCAGCCTAATTTTCACGATTCCGCCCGCTGGAGGATCCGCCTGCAACTGCAAGCGCAGCAATTTCAAAAGCATCTTGGAATCCCGCATGGGCATTGGCAGATTCAAAACCTTCTCGTACGTTTTCTCTGCGTCTTTACAATTCACGGAAACACAAAAATCCTGAGCTTGCGTGGTGACCCGGGAATCTTTGTGGGTCGTGGCTTTAGCTGCTGAAGTTCCGCTCTGGCCGCTGCCATCAGCCGCATTAACCCCCGCAGCGCGAATTTCAGTTTTTCCACTAGATCGTTTCGCCGAAAACTTTTCATTCAGAACTTCCTCTTCCTTCTCGAACGCATCCCCCAAATCAAATCGCACACGAATCGCCGCAGCACTCAAAGCTCGCGCCGCCAACCGCGCGCACAACTGGTCCAACAATCGTCCCAGCACAAACGACAAAGGCTCCAAATCCTCCACCGCATCATCCAGCTCCATCTCTTCTTCCAGAATTTCCGCCGGCTCCGCCAGCACCAGCGAACGCGTATGCGCCCCGCGCGCCAATTCCTGCAAACGCACTCCTTCCTGCCCCAATCGCTCCGACAATTCCAGCACCGGCAACGCTCCCAGCGCCGCGCACGTTCGTATGCCCCAGCGCTCCAGCGTTTCCAAAGCTTCCACTGAAGGCGCGAGCGTCTGCACCGGCAGCCCGCTCAAATAGCGCGCTTCCTCTCCCTCCGGAATCACCGTGATTCCCGCAAAGCCGCGTGCCGCGTGCACGGCCACTTCCAGATTTGCGGACACCGCCACGTGCGCCTGCAAACGCAGCTCCGCCGCGCGCCGCGCAAATTCCCGCGCGATATTTTCCTCGGCGCCAAATAAAGAATTCAGCCCCGCCAGATCCGCCAGAATCGTGTCCTGCGCGTGATCTTCCACGCGCGGTGACATGGACCATCCCAGATCCAGTAACGCCGCATGCGCCGCCTTCTCCTGCGCGCGCGAACGCCGCCGGATTTCCACGCCGCACAATTGCGCCTGCGTTTCCGCCATCCCCAGTTGAATTCCCGCGCGCCAAGCCGCATCGTTCGCCGCCACTACATGAATCTGCGGTGCAGTCCCATCCAGCAGCGCCACAGCCTTTTCACGCAATTCCACTGCAGCGCGCAGCACCGCCTGCACCATGAAATTCGCGACGTGAATAGCAGCAAACGCCATATTTTTTCGAATGCACTGCCTTATCCGGCAAAATCACCGCCAGATTTCACAACACAACAAAAATTATTTCCGCTTGGCTGCAATCGGCAGGCTAAAAAAATCCCAATCCATCCGCGTCCTAAAAATTCCCGCGCTGGCTGTTCCCGGTGCCGCGGCAAAACCACCGCGAAAATATCCCGCATTCCCTTTCTGCACGCGCGAGCGCGACACTTCCCCTCGCGCGCTCCGTCCCTCGAGCAGCCAACCCCAAGGCAAACGCGAATAATTCACCGCACCCCCCGCCGCGCGCCCAGGCCCCGCCGCACTTTCCACCGGCATCCGCGACCAACCCGCCGCCCCTGCTTCCAGCCGCAGTCCCAACGAAGCGCAACTCTTCGCGTTCGACTCCTGCTCCAGCAGCACCAAAACCGTCGGCGTATCTTCCACCGCGCGCCGAAAACGGAACCAGGAATCCAGGGGCACGTGCCGCACCAGCCGCGGAGCAATGTCGCTCAAGTCCACGGCGATCAATCCAAACCCTCCGCCCTGCAACAATAAATCTGTCGCGCGCAGCGTCTGCTCCACATTCCGGCAGCGCACCCACAATAATTTCCGCAATTCCACTCCGGCCGCTTCCGCCGAATGTGGATCAAACGCATCGCCTCCATCAATCAACGCGCAAGCTTCTTCCTGTGCCGTGCGCGCGCTCAAAGCCGAAAGCAGCAAGCTCGTCCGTCCCGAACACGAAGGTCCAAAAATTTCCGTCAGCGCCCCCCGCGGCAATCCTCCGGTCAATAAATCAATTTCCGGAATGCCGCTGGAAACGGTGACCACCTCCTGCCGGTCGCGATAATTGAACGGCGCAGCCACGCGCCCCGCCAGAGCGAGTTCCACCTTCGAGCGCAATGCGGCAAAGTTGGCGGCCATGGTCGGATCAATTGTCAGCGTCCAAAAGCATCATCTCGATATTCGCTTTTTGTTCGCCTTGAGGAATTCTCCACCACTCCCCCGCGATTGTCAATCGCCCGCCTTTTGTCGCCCCTCGCCGGGCCTGTTTCTCATTTCGATACACTCCCTGCGAATACCTGCTGCATCTTTCGCCCAGATGAAGGATTTTACTGGCGTCATCCACTGCCTCTCATCAGTGGACGGCAACCAAAATTGATCGCCAAGCCGCCGCGCGCCGCATTCAACGCGGCAACTGGCAGCCGCGATCGCCCTAAAGGAGACAAATGGAAATTGGTTCAGGCGTGCGTATCGGCCCCTTTGAAGTTTTTGCTCCGCTGCAACCCGCCGTCTCGATCGTCCGCCACTACGGCGAGCATCACTTCCCCGGCAGACTGATCGTCGTGGAAGGAATTGACGGCTCCGGCAAATCCACCCAGCTCAGCCTGCTGCACAAATGGCTCGAATCCAAAGGCTACGGCGTGGTTTTCAGCGAATGGAATTCTTCGCCGCTGGTGAAAGACACCACCAAGCACGGCAAAAAGAAAAAACTGCTCACGCCCGCCACTTTTTCGCTGATTCATTCCACCGATTTCGCCGACCGCACCGAGCGCAGCATTCTGCCGCTGCTAAAAGCCGGCGCCGTGGTCCTCTGCGACCGCTACATCTATACGGCCTTCGCACGCGATGTGGCCCGCGGCATGGACCGCGCCTGGGTGCGCGACCTCTACGGATTCGCGGTCAAACCCGCGATCGCTTTCTATTTTCGCGTTCCCCTGGAGACCGCCATCAACCGCCTGCTCGACGGCCGCGACGGCTTCAAATTCTACGAAGCTGGTATGGACCTGAATCTGGCGGACGACTCCGTGGAAAGTTTTCGCCTGTTCCAGGGCCGCATTTTGTCGGAATACGAAAAAATGATCCCGGAATTCGGCCTCACTGTGGTGGACGCCACGCTCCCTATTGAAATCCAACAAATGCAGGTGCGCCAAATCGTGAAGGCACACTTGGACAAAGCCAAGGAATTGAGGGTACAAGCATGAGAGAAACTTACGGAAGGCTCTTGCCGGAAATGCGCCTCGCGGACCTGGGCGGAAAATTGATCGTCATTGAAGGCACCGACGGCGCAGGACGCAGCACGCAGATTGACCTGCTGAAACCGTGGCTGGAAGAGCTTGGCCACGCGGTGGTAGATACGGGCATGACGCGTTCGCCGCTGGCTGGTGAAGGAATTCGCCGCGCGAAAGAAGGCAATAATCTCGGTCGCGTAACGCAAGCCCTCTTCTACGCCACCGATTTCGTTGATCGCCTGGAAAATGAAATCGTGCCGGCATTGCGCGCCGGTTTCATCGTGCTCACCGACCGCTATATTTATTCGCTGATGGCGCGCGCGATTGTGCGCGGCATGGATCCGCGCTGGATTCGCAGCATCTACAGCGTCGCGCTCAAGCCGGACGCGGTCTTCTATCTGCGCCTCGGCATAGATCAGTTGCTTCCGCGCGTCGTCTTCAGCCGCGGCTTCGATTATTGGGAATCAGGGATGGATCTATATCCCGGCCACGATATGTTCGATAGTTTCTGCAGCTATCAGGCAGCGCTGCTCACCGAATTCGACCGCCTTAGCGCCGAATTCAATTTTCAGATGGTGGACGCTGCGGCCGACGCGCGCACCGTCTGTGCGCACCTGCAGCAAAATATCCTGCACCTCCTGGAACGCGATTCGCGCAAAAACTTTATCTCGCGCCTCTACAACGATTCCACAACAGCGCCGCAGTCAACCGATGCAGCCCTGTTCGCCGTAGCCGTCCCAGCCGCAACGCCAAGCACAAACGGCAACGGTAACGGCCACCATCACCACGCCGCGCACCCGAGCCGCTAGCCGTTGAATTATGTAGCGGCCGTCCCGCGAAGCGGGAGGGCGCCTTTGACTTGGATTTTGCTTTGGAACGATGTGGCGACCGCTTCGTTTTAGATTCTTGGGAACGAAGCGGCGTCCTGGTTTTGCCGCTGGTTTTAACTTTCAATTCCTAACTCTCAATCCCGAATCCCCGCCATCCTGCGAATCCTCGGATCCCGAAACACATCTGTCTCATCCGTGCTCCTCGTCGAAAATTCCGAAACAATCGCGCCCCGCGGCCCCGCCTGAAACCAGTGCGGCGTGTCCGGATGAATCGTGTACTGCTCCCCAGGCTCCAAATGAATCTCATGCCCCACGGTGTAATACGCTTCCGACCCCGGCGGCGGAAGGCATCGCGGCGCATCGGGCCGCTCCCCCGGCACATACAACGACACGCTTCCCCACCGGCAGCGAAAAGTTTCTTCCTTGCCCGGCACTCCGCCAATCGTCGGGTGCCAATGTTCCGGACAAGTCTGCCCCGGAATCATGATCAATTCCTTCGCGCACACCCGCTCCGTGTTCACATAAGTAAGAATCTGCAAGCCCGTCTTCGCCAGATCGCCCAAACCAAAATCCGCCACTTCCATCCGCTGCTGCTCTTCCGGCGTGATCAGAATCCCCGCCCCCCGCAGCAGTTCCGACGCAGCCATCGCAATTTCAGCGTTCTTCAAAGCACCCTCGCCTCCATCGTTATACAACAACACCATGCGAGGCGTGAGGGTTTTGGAGAGTCGAAGCCGCAATCGTCCGGCTTCAGAAATATCCAAATCGTGCGAGCCGTGACTGCGCTCCGTCGCTGACCCGCTTCGTCGCGACGAACGAATTTGCAACGCTGGACGGGGTTCTGGGAATGGGAGTAGCATGGCGGGTAATGCCGTACGAATTCACTGATCGGGCGTATGAACCGGAACCTCAGGCATCTTCTTCGCGCGGAGGTCTTCCGCCGCGAAAAATTGCCGGCGTCGGAGTGCTCGACCCGCCGGTGCCTCCGAGAAAGCGACCCGGGCCGCTTACGCCAATCCCCGCTTCCTGGATCAAGCGCGCTATCGCCGTGATTATTCTCATCGGCATTGCAGTTATTGCGGCTCTGTTGCTGTCGCAGCATTGATCGCTACGCGGTTATACCGTTGGGAAAAAGTGCACGAATTTGGGCTTGGTGTGAATTCCAGCGAAAGTGGCGGGCCTGAGAGGAGTCGAACCTCCGACAACCTGGTTCGTAGCCAGGTGCTCTATCCAGCTGAGCTACAGGCCCGCCGAAACAACACATGCATTGCCACTAGATTACGATACCCTGCCCCCGACTTCAACAGCGCCCGGCAAATCAAATTCCCGGGCACGCTTGCAGGTTCCAGCGCCGCGTCACTTTTCCTTTCGACACAATATTTTTTGAAACTGACGGGCCATGCACTGAAAGGCTTTACGCGCGAACCCCGCGATGAAAGTTCCGCAACATTGCCTCACAAATCAGCGAAGCAGCCACAACAAGCAAGCGTCGAATGGCGGCGGCTTCAGGACGCAGACGGTGAGGTGTACATGCTGGCTTCCTACAGGATCCGGGATGAAACGAAATGCACGTGTGCTGCACTACTAGATGCCGTGCGGCGAAGGACGCTTGCGGGCTCTAAACGTCGAACAAGAAAGTAATTGCACATAATTGGCACGTATTTAGATACCCATCTGAGTTACACAAGGATAACGTCCGATTTTTCAGCAACTTCCGATTTCCCGAAGTGGACATACGAGTGCAGGTAACGGCCTTACCAGCCGTGGGAGTACCTACTATGAAGGTGAAACTAGCAGTAGCATTCGCTGTTCTTCTGTCCGCAACTCTGGCGCGCGCAGACTCGACGCCAATAACCGTGGATGTCACAGCAACCGCCCCTGGCATCGACCTGTCGGCCGTGTTCACGGTGGAGCAGGTAACTGGCACGTTCTTCGATTCCGGGCAGGCATTTCTCTTCACCGGCACGGAATACGAGGTTATGGCGATCAGCGGCACGCTAAACGGCGGTGCCATGACGCTTGCCGCAGCGCCGCAGGGTATGGGTTCATGGATGAGCGAAGAGAGCGGCACGCAATTTATTCTCGGCTCGGTTTACTTCACGGCCAACGGTTCGTTCTCTTGGCTGGAAAATGACGGCGAGAACAACCTTCTGGAAATTACAGACGCCAATGGCGACGGCTTCGGAACCAGTAATCCGATTACCTGGACCGCCACAGATCCTCCTCCGATGAACACGCCTGAGCCTTCGACCTCGCTTCTGATGGTCGCGGGAATCGCGTTCGTGTTGGCGTCTGCAGTAAAGACCACAAAATACGGTCGGCAGGCTGGCAGCAACAGATAGCCTTGGCAGGGTCTGTCAGATTGGAACGATTTAAGTTCGGGGAAGTGCGCGTCCGCCTCCGCAAAACGAACGTTCAATGTTCATCCTCGGAAAAGCGGCCGCAAAAGTTCTCAACGAGCCGGGAGCGAATAATCAGTGCGTAGATGATGCCCGGCGCTCCCTGGGCTCGCCCCCCTCGGTACTTTAGTGACGGCAATCAGTCCCAGTGCCATTCGGCGCCGCAAAATATCCGCTTCACCGCGCCACGCCCGCGAAATTCACAGCGTACTCGACGTGCGGAACTGTTCACCGCGTTGTCACGCCGCAGTAACAATTACCCGTTAGTTTGCCCACCAGAATCTCCCACACACTCAGAGGTGACGAATGGCAGCAGGAACGTCAGTTCTTGATTCCAAGATGGCGGCGGGTCCCGGGAGAATTGGCGTTCTCATCGGCGTTGCGGTGCTGCTCGTCGGCCTTGGTTACATCGCGAGCCACCTGCTCAAAGACCTCTCAGGCATCCAGGCCGAAAGCTGGCTGCCCTACGCGCTACTTGGCGTCGCTCTCCTCACCGCCCTCGCTTTCGAGTTCGTAAACGGATTCCACGACACCGCCAACGCCGTCGCCACCGTCATCTACACGCATACCATGGAACCGCACGTCGCCGTGATCTGGTCCGGCATGTGGAATTTCCTCGGCGTGCTGGCATCCAGCGGCGCGGTGGCCTTCGGCATCGTCTCCCTGCTCCCGGTGGAACTGATTTTGCAAGTCGGCGGCCGCGCCGGCTTCGCGATGGTCTTCGCCCTGCTGGTCGCGGCGATCATCTGGAACCTCGGCACCTGGTGGTTCGGTCTTCCCGCTTCCAGCTCGCACACTTTGATCGGCTCTATCATCGGCGTCGGCATCGCCAACCAATTGATGTCGGTAAAATCCGGTACCAGCGGCGTGGATTGGGGCCAGGCCACCAACATCGGCAAGTCGCTCGTCCTTTCCCCCATCGTCGGCTTCTTCTTCGCGGCACTCCTTCTGATCATCAGCAAAAAACTGATCCCCAACAAGGAACTGTACCAAGCGCCGAAGGGCAACGAGCCACCTCCCTTCTGGATTCGCGTCCTGCTGATGATCACCTGCACGGGCGTGAGCTTTTTCCACGGCTCAAACGACGGCCAAAAAGGCATGGGCTTGATCATGCTCATCCTCATCGGCACCGTGCCCACCGCGTACGCCGTGAACCACGCCGTCACCTATCAGCAGACGCAGGACTTCGTCGCGGTCTCCACGCAAACAGCGGACATGCTGAATCATTATGTCTCTCCCTCCGCTGTCGTTGGCGACGCGCGCGAAGAAGTCACCGATTACATTCGCAGCAAGCAGTTCACACCTAACACCATGCTGGCCCTGCGTAACCTCGTCAACGGCATCGGCACGGAAATGTCCCTGTACAAACAATTGAAAGAGGTCCCGCAGGACAAAGTTCGCAACTTCCGCAACGACATGTACGTCGTCAGCGAAGCTTTGCGCCTGATGAATAAGACTCATCAACCGGAGTTCTCGACGGCCGATGCCGCCGTCCTCGCCAACTACAAAAAGCATGTTGATAACGCCACGAAATTCATTCCCACGTGGGTAAAAGTGGCCGTGGCGCTGGCGCTCGGCATGGGCACCATGATCGGATGGAAGCGCATCGTGGTCACCGTCGGGGAAAAAATCGGCAAAGATCACCTGACGTACGCGCAAGGCGCCGCCGCCGAAATCACCGCGATGGCTACGATCGGCGCCGCCGATTGGTTCGGCTTACCGGTCAGTACCACGCACGTCTTATCTTCCGGCGTGGCCGGCACCATGGCCGCGAACCACTCCGGCATTCAAATGAGCACCGTGCGCAACCTGGCGCTGGCGTGGATTCTAACGCTGCCCGCATCCATCTGCCTCTCGGCGAGCCTCTTCTGGCTCTTCAGCAAAATCGGCGGCAGCGGAAGTTAAATAACGATCGCTAGATGGCAATAGTCGAATCGTAATAATATTTCGGAAATTCAAAAACGGAACCCAGCTTCCGGAGCAGGTCGCTCACGCATTGGCAGTCGCTACGAAAAAACTTCTTCTGATGATGTTTGCAAGCTTGTGGCTTTTCCACGGGCATATGTCTCTGCGCGCTCAGGAACTGCCCAACGCTTCTTGCCCTCGACCGGCCCCCGGCTCAGCCGTCCCCGAACCGGAAGATCTGCGCAGCCACAACGGCGTCCTGAAGGTTGATCTTACTGTCCGCAATTTCACGGCACCCGATGGCACCAAACGTTTCTGCTATTTCGACGCCGCGGGAAACCAATCCCCCACGCTGCGCCTGAGCCCCGGCGACCTACTCATTCTGAATTTGAAAAATGATCTGACGGATTCGCCCGCCGCCGTTCCCGCCGCTGGCAACAGCCACAATCACGCCACCGCCGCCCAAAAACGCTCCGACCCGTGCGACAGCAACACGATGTCGCTATCCTCCACCAATCTCCACTTCCACGGCCTCACGGTCCCGGCAGTCTGCCATCAAGACGACGTCCTAAAAACTTCCATCCAACCCGGCGATCCACCCTTCCAATACAAATTTCGCATCCCAGAAAATGAGCCGCCCGGCCTCTATTGGTATCACCCGCACATCCACGGCTTCAGCAAGCCGCAAGTTCTCGGCGGCGCGTCCGGCGCCATGATCATCGAAGGCATCGAGCGCGCCAATAAAGAGGTCGCCGGCCTCCCCGAGCGCGTCCTGGTAATCCGCGATCAGGACCTGCTGAATCCCAACGCCCCGCCCGCGAAATCCGAACCCGTCGTCCCCAAATTCTTCGTTGATCACGACGGCGACGCCGCCAACACCGGCACCGGCTTCGGCAAACCCGCAAAAGATCTTTCCATCAATTTCGTCCCGGTTCCCTACCCCGACTATCCGCCCGCCGCAATTCAGATGAAGCCGCAAGAGCATCAATTCTGGCGCGTACTGAACGCGTCAGCGATCACCTACCTGAATCTCGCAGTCCTTTATAAAAACGCGCCGCAACAACTTGGCATCGTCGCGCTCGACGGCGTTCCAATAAACGCCAACAGAACGACCGGAGATTTCATCAGCTGGCAGAATCACATCGGCGTCCCGCCCGGCGGCCGCGTGGAATTCATCGTCACCGGTCCGCCCGCTGGCGTTCCCGGCCTTCTGGTGACGCGTACCGTGGACACCGGCCTGGGCGGCGAGAACGATCCCAATCGCATGCTCGCCACAATCACAGCATCCGAAGATGCCCCCGTGCCGAAATCAAAACTAGCGGCATCACCCACACCGCTTCCTCCACCCACGCAGCCTTGGCTGGGAACGGTAACTCCCGTCCGCATCCGCAAATTGTATTTCTCAGAAACGCTGCTCGATCCGAACGATCCCAACAGCGCCACCACTTTCTTCCTTACCGTGGATGGCCAAGAGCCCAAAGTGTTCGATCCCAGTTCGGGCGTCCCAGACATCGTCGTAAAACAAGGTGAAGTCGAAGACTGGATCATCGAAAATCGCTCCATGGAATTGCACGCCTTTCACATCCACCAACTGCACTTCATGTTAGTGGCCTGGGATGGAGTCGCCATCAACGAGCCATTCCTGCGCGACACCATCAACGTGCCCTTCCACAGCGCGGCGGACCTGCAATATCCCAGCGTGCGCCTGCGCATGGATTTTCGCGATCCAAATACCACTGGCACTTTCGTATATCACTGCCATCTTCTCGAACACGAAGACGGCGGCATGATGGGCCTTATCCGCGTCGACCCAGCCGACAGCGCGCAAGCTCCTGGAAAAAGTACTGCCAGTTCCAGAACCAGGAGCTCGCCCGCTCACTCAACTACCAGCAAATGAACTGATTCGCCGCGGTCCGTTGGCCGTCCCGCGAAGCTCGCGTGTTTGTGTGCGCAAAATTCAGTTCAGTGCGACGCATGAAATATTTACGCCGGTCACTGGAATGTCTCTCACGATGCGCGAAATATTTTACGCCGGTCACCTGAATGTCTCTCACCATTCACACAAGAAACACTTTATCGCAACAATAAACAGTTATTACTCACAAGCTCCGTTGGAGCAGATTTCGCAAATCAACAGGAGGATGCATGTCCTTGAAGCGTTTTGCTGCAAACTCGATGCACTGCTTGCGCATCGGATTGACTTCGCTCGCTCTGTTCCAGTTCTCGCTCGGTGGTCCTTTGGCCAGTACAGCGCAGGCCCAAACGGACAACGACATCAAGACCACCTCGCCGATCAAACACGTCATCGTGATTATTGGTGAAAACCGCAGCTACGACCACGTCTTCGCAACGTACGTGCCAAAATCCGGCCAAACTACGATGAACCTTCTCTCCGAAGGCATCATCAAGGCCGATGGCACTCCTGGACCGAACTTCGAAAAAGCTCATCAGCGCGCGGCAGTGGATCTCGGCGAAAAAAGGGGCGGCGATCCTTTTCTGATGAGCCCTCCTAAGCTTGATTTCGGCGGCGATGTCCTGCCCGCTCCGCTCGTAGGCGGCGCGAAGGATTCCTACATCCCCAACGACAGCATCAGTCTTGCCGAAGCTTCCGAAAATGGTTTGCCGGCCAATTACTACCAGTTCCTGGTTTCTGGCGGCACCGGCCTCACGTCTGACACCCCAGACACCCGCATCACCAACGTCAACGATCTTCCCGCGGGTCCCTTTCAGTTGACGAACAAGAAACTCTTTGACTACAACGCCTACGCGGCCAGCCCCGTGCACCGCTTCTACCAGATGTGGCAGCAGCTCGATTGCTCCCGCGAACACATCACCGAAGAAAACGGTTCCGGTTGCAACGCGAAATTGTTTTCCTGGGTGGAAGTCACGGTCGGAGCCGGCACCAACGGCCTGGCGCAACCTGCCAATTTCGACATCAACTACTTGCCTGGCGCCAAGACCACTGGCGAAGGCTCCACCGCTCTGGGCTTTTACAACGTGCAACAGGGCGACGTGCCTTACTTCAAGAGTCTGGCCGATACCTACGCCATGAGCGACAACTTCCACCAGTCTGTTGAAGGCGGCACCGGCGCGAACCACATCATGTTCGGCCACGGCGACATGATCTTTTTCAGCGATGGCGAAGGCCATGCCAAGGAACCACCTCACAATGTCACCGTTGACCCTGGAACTCCCAATGCTGGCAAGGTAGATGAGGTCGAAAATCCGAATCCGGCAGCCGGCACCAATAACTGGTACTCAGAAGACGGCTACGGCGGCGGTTCCTTCGGTTCTCCCTCCTTCGGCGGCGGCTCTTACAGCAACTGCGCGGACCCCACGCAAAACGGAGTCTCCTCGGTTGTGAAATATCTCCAGTCGCTCCCCCGTCCGGTTGATCCGCACTGCGAAGTGGGCCACTACTATTTGCTGAACAACTACAATCCCGGCTACTTCGGTCAGGGCGAAAATGCTTTCACCGACGAATCACCGGACAACACCGTATTCACGATTCCTCCCTCGTCGGTTCCGAGCATTGGCGACACTTTGCTCAAGCACGATATTTCCTGGAAGTATTACGGAGACCAGTGGAACGACTATGCGGGCGTGGGTATCCCGAATCAGGCGCTCTGCAATCCGCCGGCGCTGGTCAAGAACTGCTTTATCCCCGAAGACAAATATCAAATCAACTACGGCGCGGCGGGCTCGGCGAATCCTCTCGGCCAGAACATCACCAACGCCGACGAGTACTGCAACATTTGCAACCCGTTCCAGTACGACACGTCGATCATGGCCAATGCCAAAGTCCGCGAGGCTCACATCCAGGACACGCTGAACCTGTATGCGGACATCGCCAACAACTCGCTCCCAGCTGTTTCGATTGTCAAGCCGAGCGGGTTCGTGGACGGCCACCCGTCATCCTCGAAGCTCAATCTGTTCGAGGGCTTCGTGCAGAAGATCGTGGAGGCGGTGCAGGCCAATCCGAAGCTGTGGGCGGAAACGGCGATCTTCATCACCGAGGACGAAGGCGGCGGTTACTACGACTCCGGCTACGTCCAACCGCTGGACTTCTTCGGAGACGGCACACGCATTATCTTCCTCGCCGTGTCGCCGTTCTCGAAGGGCGGCAAGATCGCACACAACTACTCGGATCATGTCTCCATCCTCAAGTTCATCGAGAGGAACTGGAGCCTGCCTCCGGTCTCGCACCGTAGCCGGGATAATTTCCCCAACCCGATCACGGAAGGCAAGAACGTCTATGTCCCCGTGAACGGGCCGGCCATCAGCGACCTGTTCGAGCTGTTCGACTTCAAGTAGACGCAGCAACCAGCAAAAAGCGGCCTGGCGGCGCGCAGTCAAGGCGCCGCCAGGCCGTTGCTTTTTGTGCGCCATCTGCGATGAATCTTTCGCTTTGCGAACGCATCGGTATCAATGTAGGATTCGCTATCGTGGATCGCCGCTCAAACCTCTGTCTCTGTACGCCGTGTTGTTGTACCGAACTCGGCGAGCGCGGGAGTGCGATCCGAATCGTTTAGCAATTCTTTAGACCGGATTTCCAGCCTGCTCCCAGCCCCACTGTCGAGCGGGCTTTTTGTTTTTACGCTGCAAAATTTCGCAGCCAACGCAACAAGGGAGAATCGCAAATGGCCGAAGAACCGAGACGCGACGTGAAGCCGACCAAACCATCGCCGATCCTATCGCTAGACAGCTGGGCCGTAATCCTAGCCCTGGCTCTGTCGTTCGCCATCTGGATCGGCTGGATCAAGCATGTCCCATGGTAGTGCGCACCCAAGATTTTGACTTTGTAGCGGCCATCCCGCCGTTGCGGTATGGGCGCCTTTGACGTTGCCGTTTTTGAATTTGTAGCGGCCGCCTGCTTTTTTTTGGGCGGGCGTTCTTGAAGCTGCCTTTGCCGTTGCCGCCACCAACGGCGCCAAAAATTTCAGGAGGACATCACAGCATGGCCAGCTCCATCGCACTCGAAGCACCCGCAACCGAAAACTTCTTAAAGAGAGCCGCCAGCCTGATCCCCGGCCTGCTGCTCCTCGCCGCGGTCGGCTACGCTGGCAGAATCATCGAACGCTCCATCGCCACTTACGGCAAAGCGCATCACCTGACGCTGCCGAATATCGAGTACGTCCTCTGGGCCATCATCATCGGCCTGGTAATCGGCAACACCGTCGGCGTCCCCAAACTTTTCCAGCCCGGCGTCGCCACCTACGAATTCTGGCTGAAGACCGGCATCGTGCTGCTCGGCTCGCGCTTCCTGCTCGGCGACGTAGCCAAACTCGGCGGCGTAGCCCTCGCGCTCGTCGTAGTCGAAATCGCCGTCTCGCTCGCGTTCATGACCGCCCTCGGCAACGCCTTCAAACTAAAACCAAAACTCACGACGCTACTAGCCGTCGGCTCCTCCATCTGCGGCGTCTCCGCCATCATCGCCGCGCAAGGCGCGATTGACGCTGACGAAGAAGACGCGTCCTACGCCATCGCCGCCATCCTTTCGCTAGGCGCCATCAGCCTTTTTATTTTTCCGCTGATCGGCCACTGGCTGCAGCTCAGCGATCAAAGCTACGGCCTCTGGGCCGGCCTAGGGATTGACAACACCGCCGAAGCTACCGCCGCCGGCGCGCTCTATTCCGACGCCGCCGGAAAAGTCGCAGTCCTGGCGAAAACCGCGCGCAACGCCATGATCGGCTTCGTAGTCCTGGGCTACGCCATCCACTGGGCCCGCAAAGAACACGCCGAAGGTGTAAGCAACAAAGCCGCATTCCTCTGGCGCAAATTCCCCAAGTTCGTCCTGGGCTTCCTGCTAATCAGCGCCATAGCCACAGCTCATGTCTTCAGCAGAGACCAACTAGGGAGCATAGCCAACCTCTCCCGCTGGGCCTTCCTGTTGACGTTTGCAGGCGTAGGCCTACGTACCAACATCCGCGCCCTAGGCAAACAAGGCTGGCGCCCCTTCGCAGTAGGCGCCGTCGGCGAAGTAGTCATAGCATTCCTAACGTTGGGATTGGTATATGGTGCGGACAAATTCTTGCCGAAGTGACCGGAGGTAGCATAGGCAAGATTGCCTATGCTACCCGCACCGATCATCCGTACTCATCCGGATTGTGCCGGACAGACTTTCATGCTAAAGCCATCCTCGGATGTCCGATTACCATCGCAATCTCCCGCACTGGCTGCCCGACGGCCCTGCCATCTTTCTCACTTGGCGCCTCTACGGCTACCTACCCGCTTGCATCCTGCAAAAACACTGCGCCGAAAAGATGCTCAGCACAGGCCAGAAATTTGCACGAGCCGACCAGCAACTCGATCGCGCCGAGGCGGGCCCGCTGGGGCTCAAAGATACTCGCATCGCCGAGTGTGTCAGCCACTGCCTCGAACTCGGCGATTCAAAATTCCGCCGATATGACCTGCACTCCTTCGTAGTGATGGCCAATCACGTCCCTGTGCTGCTCACTCCAAAAATCGGAATGCAATGGATCACAAAAAGTCTGAAGGGCATCACCGCTCGCCTCTGCAATCAAATCCTCCAACGCACCAAAGGGCCATTCTGGCAACAAGGATCCTGCGATCACTAGTGTCGCGATGACGTCGAATTCCAAAGAATCCGCGATTACATAGCCAGAAATCCCGTGAAAGCAGGCCTGGTCAAGAAACCAGAAGAATGGCCCTGGTCCAGCGCACACCGACGAGGAAAATAGAGGTAGCATAGGCAATCTTGCCTGTGCTGCTTTTTTTGGTGCTGTGAATCTCGCCACACGATGATTTAACGGACGATGAGCAGCAGCGAATCGCTGCGTACCCCGCGCCCGACCTTCATTCTCGGCCAGTAAGTACTAGTTCTGTCCCAATTCTGTCCAGACGTACAGCTGTGCATTCAACCTGCGCGTGTTAGCTTCGGGCGGGAGTCGAAAAAATGGGGTTTTCAAAATTTGCACGACGACGGCAAATTCGCACTGACGCCGCAACATAGCAATTCGTGCGCCGTGGCTCGGGAGCGCGCCCAAATAGCTCGCGCCGCCTCGCGCCACACGCCCGCTGCGCCATTTCTAATCGCTAGGGACCGAAATATTAAAAATCGAGTTAACTCGCTCAAAACAAATGAGAAAATATTTTCTAATCGCTAGTTTTTCACCCCTTTTTGCGATCCGGGGCGCTTGCGGCGAAGAGTTTGTTTTCGCCGGCGTGGTCTGGCTGCGTGATGATTTTCTCGAAGCGCATGCCGAGCCGTTCGAGCAGGGTGATGGAGGCTTGATTGGTGGGCGTGGTGATGGCGACAATGCGCTTCAGGTGCAGAGTCGTCCAGCCGTGGTGCATCACGGCGGCGGCGGATTCCCGCCCAAAACCGCGGGACCAGAATTTCTGCAGGAACGCGAAGCCGATGTCCACGTCCTGGAGCCAATCGCGCTTGAGCAGGCCGCAGATGCCGATGGGCGCGCCGGAATCTTTCAGCTCGACCAGGTACAGGCCAAATCCGAATTTGCGATAGCTCTCCATGGGGCCTCTGGCGATGTAGCGGCGAGCGTCGGCGAGCGTGCGCGCGCCGCGATCGCCGATATTTTCGAGGAAGGCCGGCTCGTTCAAAAGTTCCAGGATGAACGCGGCGTCGTCCTTGGTGAGGCGGCGCAGCACCAGCCTTTCTGTTTCCAGAATTTTCACCGTGGGGACGTTTCCATTTTCTCGCGACACATTTCTGAATGCGCGCGGCCGCTATCGCCCGATTCCGTGCCGCCGAATCTTATTATGGATTGCCGTGCAGCGCGATTCACAGATCCAAATCAAAGGCAGGCGAGGCAAGCCTCGTCTAAGAGCAGGCGGGAGCAAGCTCCCGAACTTCAAGATGATCCGCGAGCAGCGCTCGTTCTACGCCTACGCGGACGGGTTGCCGACGTGCGAAAACCAGATCCCGAGCTCGGGATGACACGCGCTGCAGTTTTTCCGCGCATTTTACGGCCGCAACCCAACAAGATGTGCGCGCCCCCGTGCGTCGCACGAATCAGCTCTTCGGATGTGACGCCGGTGGCGGAGACTGATGCTGAGCTGGCGCGGGGTGCGAGGCCGGCGCTTGTTGATGCTCCGCTGGCGCTGGCGCGGGTGTGGTGGCGTGATGATTCAGCGGAGGATGCACGTCGTAATCGTCATCCTTCGCTTTGGTGGGCGGAGTGAACTTCACGGCCGGGTGCTGCTGCGTGGCGTCATTTGCCGGCGGCCGCCCGTTGGTGTTCGCGCGCTCATTGCCATTCGGGTTTTGCCGGTCGTTGGCGTTGGCATTGTTGTTGATGTTGGCGCGCGCATCGGTGTTGGGATATTGCGGCGCACGCGCCACATCATCATTGGTGTACATCGGCACAGGCGGACGCGCAGGCGCGGCATTGTTCGAGCGCGGAGCCGAAGGATTAACCGAGTGCACCACGTTATGGCTGGTAGCCGGCATTGGCGGATTCAAACGCGCCACCACCGGCCGTTCGCTAAACGCAACGGGCGGCGTGCCGCGCGCCGGCTTAGCCGCTGCTGCGACGTAGCTCGAACGCGTAGGCGCGAGCGGAGTCTGCGGGATCACATGCGCGTTCTGCAATTGTTCCGGCGTCACGCGCACGAATCCGGTGGCCACCGGCTTCGCGCCAACGAAAGTTTCGCGCGAAACCGCCGTCACCGCGACAGCGTTGTGCGCATAGGTGTAATCAACGCGGCTCGCACCAACGTTTCGGTTCACGACGTAATTGTTGTACGCCGTGGTAACCTGCGTCACGTTGACGACGCGCGTGTTGGTGACATTGATGTTCTGGACGTAGCGCGGGCTGGTGCGATAGCCGGGAATGAAAACATCGCGCGGCCCCAGCGGAAACCACGCCACTCCGGAAAATCCGTTGCCAAATCCTACGCCGACGCCGAACCCCGCGCCGCCGACAAATCCCACCAACGCCGGCGCGTATACCGGACGCACCACCATCGGCCCCGGCACCCAGCCCCAAGATCCGCCGCGCACCTGCGCCCAGCGACCGTAATGATATGGCGCGAAACCCCACGGCTCGTCGCCGACCCACGTCCAGCCCCAGGGGCCAATCCAAACCCAGTGGCCGTAGCGGTACGGCACCCAGCCAACCGCAACGCCCGCGGGAACCCAGACCGCGCCGTAATCGGGATCGGTCTGCCAATCGCCGTTGCCGTCGAGATCGTAGTAGCCGTCAACATCGCGCGAAACGTAGCGCGCCGATGCCGAACTATTTTCGCGCTGGTCCTGCGCCTGGCACCAATCTTCGAAATTGTCGAATTCCGGTGCGGCTTGCGCGTCGAACGTCAGCTGATCCGTGCCGTTGAAAATATATTGCTGTCCGGCGGTGAGGTCGTAGGATTCTCCCGCGCCGGTAACTTGGCCAGCGCCTTCACGCACGATGATCGCGGTGGAATTCCCGTCCGGGTCGGCTTGAATTCTGTACTCGCCGGAGGCTGCCAGCGTGAACGCGAGATTCGGCGTGTCAATTTCGAATGCGTTGCCGGGCTCCAGGCGGCGCAGGTGCACTTCGATGGTGCCTTGCGCGAGTTGGAGTTGCACTGTGCGGTCGTCCAGATTCAGAAAGGAAATTCCCGTATCGCTAGAGAGGCGAATCGAAGTCGCACCGATGTGGACTTCGCCGCGCGAATCTTTGTCGGCCCAAAGGTTGTCGCCAGTGGTGAGCGGACGATTGATGTCCGCCTCCAGCCAATCCTGTTCGCCGGCCGGCTGAAACGAAACCGCGCCCTGCACGTAATTCAGGCGTGCTACGCGCGTGGGCGGATCAACGATCTGCGCCTGCGCCTGAGCTTGCGCTGGGTCCTGGCCTGGATCTCGGTTTTGGTCTTGCGCGACGGCGGATTGCGGCAGCGCCGGAAACAGGCAGGCCAGGAGCGCGAGGAACAGTGCGAGCGAAAGCTGCTTGGTCATCAATGGGACACCTTTCCTGTCGGGATGGGCAACAACTGCGCAATCCTGCGCAACCAGCTGAAGGCTAAAAACCATGCGAACCACAAAACGATGCGCGTGTCTGACATGGCGGCTGGCGACCTCCATGTATGAAACCCGATTATGAGCTTTTAGTTGCGGTTTGCATACGGGTCCGACGGTCCAGTGGTAACGCATGGATTACCTTGGCGCATAGTTTCACAATGACCAAAAGAAGTATCGATATTGATGCGAAGTTGCTTAGCAAGGCGATGCGGCTGCGCGGTGGTAGGACCAAAAGTGAAGTCGTGCATCCAGCCATGAAGCTTTTGGTGCGGGACCTAAAGAGGACAAGGCTCACCCCGGTCGCGGCCCTGAAATTTTAAGCTCGAGCTGAAGAACTAGTAAAACCGCGGTTTACTCGTGGTTCCCACCGTCGGCAGCAATTCGGTTAGGACGTGATCCATTCGGTCCGTCGCCAGATCCAGAATGCGCAATCGTTCGCGGGTGTTTGGCGAAGCCATGATGAGCGCGAGGGGCGTGATGGCGTTGCGCATGTGATGATTGATCTCTGCCACCATGATCGCGCGTTCTTTAGCGCGGGCGACCATCTGGTTTTTGTGGCTCTGCACCAGGAAAAATATCAGCATGCCGGCGCCGGTGATGGCGATCGCGGCATCGTCCAGAATCGTTTCAGTCGCGGCGATGCCCAGGTAATACAGTACGGCATCCGCCACATAAGTGATGGTGAAAAGCGTGAGGCCAGCCACCAGCGCTGCCTTCAGGTTGTACTCGTTCAGCCATTCGGACATGCTTCTCAGTCGCCGCATCAGCGTCCTCCAACACAATTCGCCTCTGGAGCATAGAGGAAACAGGTGGAACTCGCCAGCGTCAAATAACGGAGCGCGCGCCGCGTGAAGCCGGCACCGCAAGCGCGTGCTAAGGAATTTCTACAGCGACCAAGGACATGTCGTCGGCAGCAGGCCCGTGGCGGTATGCGGCGACGCGGTTGACGATTTCCTGCGTCATCGCGTTCAGAGGAAGTTTGGAAGTTTCGCGCACGATTTCCGCCAGGCCTTCGACGCCCAGCATGTCGTCGCCCTTGTTGAAGGATTCGGTAAAACCATCGGTGTACAGAATCACGCGATCCCCGGACGCAACGGGAATTTTCAGCGCCGCTCCGGTGTCCACCGCGTCGGGCATCAGGCCCAGGATCGGTGTGAGCGATTCCAGCAGACGCGGGGCCTCGCCGGGTTTGACGATCATCGCGGGCGGATGTCCGGCGCCGAAAAATTCCAGCGAGCGCGCGGCGAGATCCAGTCGCGCGGCGACCACGGTGAAATAAAAAACCGAGCTGCGCAGGCTGCCGATCACAAAACGATTCAGATGCTCCATCATGGGGGCAAGTCCGGCGCCGCGTTCGATTTGCGACATCGTCTCCGTGTAGATGCGGTTGGCGACCAGCGCCGAGCCGATGCCGTGCCCCGAGACGTCGCAGATCATTAATGACAAATGATCGGGCCGCGGCGCAACCAGCCCAAAATCTCCGCCGATGGTGCGCACCGGTTGGTAAAAAGTCTCAACCGCAGTGCCGCCCCACATCAGGCTGCCCGGCGCGAGGCTTTGCTGCACGCGCGCGGCGAGCGACAAATCCTCTTCGATTTCGCGATGGCGCTGCTCGAGCTGAATGTTCACTTCGCGCAGCGCATTTTCAGCACGCTTTTGCGCGGAAATATCCGTGAGCGTGACGAGGGAAAAGATCTGTCCGTTCGGATCTTCAATCTGACGCGCGGTGATCACTACCGGCAGCCGGCTTCCATCGCGGCACGCCACGTAGAATTCAAAAAGGTTGTGGCCTTCCCGCTGGCGGCGCTCGATTTGCCGCTGCAGCTCCTGCGCGCCTTCGGGGGAATACCAACTGGTGATCTTCGAGCCGATGTATTCGTCCGCGGAGTATCCGGCCATCTTCAGGTACAGAGCGTTGGCGTAAACCACCTCGCCACAATCATTGTTGATCAGCACGCCCTGATTAAGCGATTCCAGAATGCCGACAACTCCATCCAACCATTCATGCGGTATTTCGACCACAGGGTGTACCTCGGCGTGCGAGCCTAAAGAACTAGCTCGATAATGTGAATTCAATGTCGCGGACCAATCATATCATTAGCGAAAAGTTAGATGCCCGCGGCGGCCCGAAAGGCGCGCTTAAATGTGACCACGGCAAGATTGTTTTGAATCCCAGGTCGCCTAATTCCTTTGGAGGAAGCACGGATGTGTGGATACTTGATGAATATGCGGGAGGCGTCCCCTTATGACTACTGCCAAGGTATTCCAGTCGAAACACGGTCAAGCCATCCGGTTGCCGAAACACGTTCGCGTGAACGGTAGCGAACTGCTGATTTTCCGACGCGGAGATGAAATTATCCTGCGCGAAAAGAAAGGCACGATGCTGCGCGCGTTCGAACTACTTCCGAGTTTGCCCAATGAGCCTACGCATTTTCCAAAGCGGCTCAACAATCATCGCTTGCAGAGGTGACACCATGAAGTGGTGTTGCATGGGTTTCCAGGGAGATTTTCAAATGGCGGGCTCTCGCGGATTCGGTATTTTCGTATCGACCAGCGATAGTCCTGAACCAGAATTCATTCTGCAACACCGTGCACTTGATAAGGACTCCCCTTCACCTAAGACGAGCTATCCAGTGTCACTTGTGTCTGATACGCATATCGAGTTTTGCCCTTCGTGTGATGTGAGGTTGAGGGAATTTTATCGGAAGACGTATACCGAGCTGGATCGGTCGGACCTTAAGGTTTGACCTAGATGCGTGCTCGCCATTGCGGGACGCAAGAACGACCGGGCACAAGAGCACGGCACAACGCGACCAAGAATACGGAGGAGAGGCTAACGTGACTGATATTTCTACACCGAAGGGGCTCGCGGTGCTTGGCGCGGGCAAGATGGGAGGCATTCTGATCGAAGCGTTCTTGAAGCACGGCTTGATTGCGCCGGCGCGCGTTTTCGCGACCGTGCGCCAGACTAGCTCGGAGCGGCGCAGCATTTCCAGCGCGCAAATCACGCTGGGGACGGACAATCGCGCCGCGGCAAAAAACGCCGACGTGATTTTGATCTGCGTGAAGCCGCTGGCAGTGGGCGCGGTGCTGGACGAAATCGGCCCAGAGCTGAACGATCAGAAGCTCGTGATTTCCATCGCGGCAGCCGTCTCCACGGAATACATGGAAAAACGCATGGACGGGAACGTGCCGGTGCTGCGCGCAATGCCCAATACGCCTTCGATGGTCGGCGAAGGCATCACGGCCATCTGCAAAGGCAAACACGCGACGGCGAAGCATCTGGAACTCGCGCGCAAGCTTTTTGACGCCGTGGGGAAAACCGTGGTGGTGGAGGAGAAACACATGGACGCGGTCACCGGGCTGTCCGGCAGCGGCCCGGCGTTTCTCTATATTATTTTGGAATCGCTGGCGGAAGGCGGCGTGAAGATGGGATTGTCGCGCGAGCTGGCTACGTTGCTGGCGGCGCAGACGATGCTGGGCGCGGCGAAAGTCGTGCTGGAAACCGGGCATCATCCGGCGCTGCTGAAGGATACGGTGACGACTCCTGCGGGATGCACGATTGACGGCATTTTGGAATTGGAAGAGGGCAAGCTGCGCGTGACTTTGATCAAAGCGGTGGTGAAGGCTTCGCAGCGGGCGAAGGAATTGCTGTTCAGCGATAAGGAGAATTAGCGGCCCGTGCTCGTACCTTTGCGGAAAGGCAAAAGGTTTACCGCAGAGGACGCAGAGATAAGCGCGCAGAGTTCGCAGAGAAGATTAATGCGAAGCTTGCTCGGGAGTGATCTGGGCCGTGGCTTGGATTTCAAGCGCGACCGTGTCCTGCGCGTGCAACAGAAATGTGCTGGCGTCCTTCATGCCCCATTTGACGTAAGGAATTGCGAAATGCGTGTCGCAATTCAGCCGTGTGGGCGACCCGGGTTGAACGGCAAACGTCATCGTGACGTCATGATCCTGCCCGTGAATACGAAACGTGCCGACGACGTCCACTTGCGACGCTTTCTGCAAATCGAATGAACCGCGCACCTGCTGCGGTGTAAAGACAATCTCCGAATACTTCGGACTCTCCAGAATTTCCTGATGCATCTTCTTGTCGCGGGATTTGTTGTCGGTGTCGCCGCTCTGCGCGTCCACGATAATTGCGCCGCTGGCTTTGCCAGTGGCCTTATCAAAGTGAATTTGCCCGCTTTTCAGCCGAAATGTTCCGTGGACATCATGCAGCGTGGTATCGAGCGCGAACGTAATCTTGGTCTGCGCGGGGTCGAGGTTGACGACGTATGCCTGCGCGCAAGCAGGCGGAGCAAACGTGAGCGCGCCGCAGCACGCGACCATGAAGATCGCTAACGCACGCACCAACTTCACGCGCGCAGCACCTGCCATCCGAGATCAAACATTTCGCTAGCGCGAATCGGCGCGGGCTTGGGGCAATTAGCATGCGAGGAAACTATCCGCGCGAAGAACTTAGGATTCGCCGCAAACATGCGCAATGCCTTGCGCCGAAGCCATGCCTGGCGATCGAGCAGCAATAGCAAACGCGCCATGCGCGCCGGCTCCTTTATCAATTGACCATGCGCCACGCGATAAGGCGCCAGATCGTCCGTAGCCAGCGCCTCACCCAACCGCAGTGCTTGTTGTAAGGCGAGGCTAATGCCCTGCCCGGTAATTCCGTCCACGGAAAAAGAAGCATCACCCACCAGCGCAACGTTCCCGTGCGCCACGCTGCGCGGATATTCCAGCACGGTTTGGCAGCCGCTATCCTCGCTGATGCGGCGCGCATCGCCCAAGTGGCGCACCACCACGGGAAAATGTTGCAGCGCGCGCTCCACGCGCATCTTCGGGTCGCTGGTTAGCACTGCGACGTTGATTTCATCCGCACCGGTAGGCGTCACGTAAATCTGGCAACGCTCGCCCCAATACACCTCGACAAAATCACTCCAGGGAGCAATCGCGTAGTGGCAGCGAAATCCAAAACGCGCCGAACGCGCGCGCCGCGGACCGAGCCCGGACCATTTTCGAATCATGGATTTCTGGCCGTCGGCGCCCACCAGCCAGTGAAAAGGAAAAAGCGCGCCATCAAGACGAGCACTCGAGGGATTTAATTGCGTAACGCGCGTTCCCCAGCGAAAGGTAACGCCCACCTCCAAAGCCCGCCGCACCAGCAGATCGTGCAGCCCGCTGCGGCGCAGACCAAACGCCGCGCCACGCGTGATTCTGCCGCCGGCGGAAGAAGCGTCATCGGAAAAACGCAAACCAGCAATCGGGAAAGCTACAGAGGAGTCCAACCAGATGCCGAGGTGCTGCAGCGCGGATACACCTTCAGGAAGAAGACCTTCGCCACATGGCTTGTCAATCGGCGGCTTGCGCGCGTCCACAACCGTTGCGCGGAGTCCCTTTTGACTTGCCGCTATCGCCGTCGCTATCCCTGCTGGCCCCGCTCCGACGATCAGGACTTCCGCACCTGTGGCCACTGGCCCCCGCTTCCTACCAACGTAACAAGACGAGCTCGGCGCAGAATCCAGGACCCATCGCGGCCAAGATGCTTAACGAGCCCGGCTCCGGACGACGATTGGTATAAACGTCTTCCAGAACCAGCAACACGGACGTGGAAGAAATATTTCCCACGCGCCGCAAGCAAGCCCACGATGCCGACAAATCGTCCGCCGTAATTCCCAGTGCGGTCGCGGTGGCTTCCAAAACCTTCGGACCGCCGGTGTGCATGATCCAGGATTTGATGTCGGAGCGCTTCGCGCCATTTTCGGCGAGGAACGCGTCCACATCCTTGCCCAGATGCTTGGTCACCATCTCCGGGACTTCCGGTGATAGTACGATGCGAAAACCCTTTTCAGAGATGTCCCAGCCCATCACCTTCTCGCTGTGCAGATAGAAGCTGGATTTCGTCGCAAGGATTTCCGGGCCGTCTGCTTTGCGATTCGAACCGGTGACGATGGTGGCCGCCGCGCCATCGCCGAACAGCAGCGCGGAAATCAGGTGCGCCATGGAGAGGTCGTCGCGCTGCAAGGTGAGCGAGCACAATTCCACGGACAAAAGCGCGGCAGCCTGGTCCGGATAAGCCTTCACATAATCCGCAGCGCGCGAAATTCCCGCGGCGCCGGCGACGCAGCCCAATCCGAAAATTGGAATTCTCTTGATGTTCGGGGAGAGGCCCATGCGATTCACCAGCCGCGCATCCAGAGAAGGAGCAGCGATGCCGGTGACCGACGTCACAAAAATTGCGCCGAGATCTTTCGGCCCGATTCCCGCCTTGTGCAGCGCTTTACAGAGCGACTCTTCGCCGAGCTCCAGCGCGTGCGCGATCCAAGTGTTGTTGGCTTGTCCCCAAGTGGTCAGGTTCTCGTAGTAGTCGATTGGTTCCACCAGATAGCGGCCTTCGACCTGCATGCTTTCGTCGAGGCGGTCGAGAATATCCGGATTCGACAGTCGATGGCGCCAGTCGTTCTTCAGGGCCTCCGTCAGAATTTCCTGCTTGTAGTAATACTCGGGAAAGGCGCTGGCGACGCTGGCAATCCTCATCGAATGGGCTCCTGGTTTAGTGGCTTAACGGTTCCGAAGGATAGTATCGCGACAATGGCCATTATCAACAGGGTGTTTTTGTAAAACACCACGTAAGTGGTGCCACAGGTTATTTTGCAGCAGTTGGCCTCCGGGTGCAAGCGCGGCGCGCAAGAGTAGCCGAGCCGGCGCGACCGCGTAAAAATTGGGAATCAGCCGGGAAATGCAAAGCGGCGGAAGAAAAAAAATCCCCGGGTCTGGGGGCGCAGACCCGGGGACGGGGGTGAGGGACGCTGGGCCGAAAACTTTTTTAAATTCGTGCCGCGCTTAGTAATTCCAGCGGCGCATTGCCAGAGACGCGCGAAACACCAGTTGAATCGCCACGACGATCATCGTGTCGCGGAGCGCAATTGCTCTTTGGCGTAAATCCGAAACCTCCGAAGCGCCTGGGAAAGGCAGCGCTTGGGCCGATGCTGAAGCTGTGCGTCTGTATGACTTCCAAAATGTGCTGGTCATTGCGCTCACGCCCCGCCCCCTTAATTCATTACGTAAACCGGATTATCGTGTTCGACCGCCAGCACCATGGATTTGAAGATGTCCACGTCCCAGCTATCGGCGATACGCAAGCGAACGACTTCCGTGGTTTCCGATACCAGACGCCCGCGAAGTGGCACCCGCAGGTTGCCTGCTACCACTCGGAGAATCACTGACTGCCCCATCCAGATTCCGTAGCCTCCCACCATTTTGTCTCCCCCTCGTGAGACTGCTTCCTCGTACAAGTACAGTTTCGGGCAGGCGACCGACCTGGCCAATGGTACAGCGGGCTATAAGAAGTAGCCGGGTAGTACTAGGCACTTAGCGGATCTTGGGAGTGGCAGCTAAAGGCTTTTCTGTTATTGTATTTACAGCGTTTTGAGGCGGTTTTGGGGCTGCTGGGACGTGTCGCGGTAACGAGGGAATCCACACTGAATGGTAGAGCTATTAAAGGAGCTGCTGCATCGCCTGTCCGACGTGCGCGCCATCGTGGCGCTCGGCGGCATGGTTATGGTGTGCGGCATCATCTTCGTCGAAACCGGCCTGTTCGTCGGCTTCTTCCTGCCGGGCGATTCTCTGCTGGTCACCGCAGGGGTTGTCGCCGCAGACAAGGCCTCGGGCCTGCAGTTACCATGGCTCCTGCTGCTGGTGACGCTGTGCGCGATTGTCGGCGACCAGCTGGGCTACTGGATTGGCCGCACCATGGGACACCGGCTCTACCAGCGCGAAGATTCGCGCTTTTTCAAGAAGAGCCACTTGATGCGCGCGCACGCGTTTTACGAAAAATACGGGTCGCGCACCATCATCCTGGCGCGCTTCATGCCCATCATCCGCACCTTCTGTCCGCCGGTAGCCGGCGCCGCGGAAATGAACTACACGCGCTACCTGCTCTTCGACATCGTCGGCGGCTTTCTGTGGGTATGGAGCATGATCCTGCTAGGCTACACGCTCGGCACCCACGTGCCTAATATTGATAAGCGCATCCACTATATAATCGCGGTAGTGATTTTCGTTTCGCTGCTTCCCGCCATCATCTCCGCATGGAAAGCCCGCACGAAAAAGATCGCGATCTGATCGCGGCAAGGCAAGTCCCAGCTTTTCGCTGACGAAGGCACTTTAATGATGCGATACTGCTGGCCATCGATTTGGACTTGCGGGTGATCGCCGCTGTGATGAACTGCGCGCGAACGCGAGCCTGGCGAGGAGCGTGTGTTGTGAAAATTTCGTTGACGCGAAGGGCAACGTGCCTGGTTGCTATGGTCGTCACCGTTGCGGTTGCGGTGATGGGCTTGAGAACGACCCCGACACGCGCTCAACAATCGAGCGCGACAGAGCAACCGGATAAATACGCGTGGCTGGAAGATATCCACGGCGAGCGGCAATTGGCGTGGGTGAAGGCAGAGAATGAGCGCACGGCTGCAGTGCTGGAGAAGGACAGTCATTTTGCGCCGCTCGAAGCGGAGGCGCTGACCGTCCGCGAATCTCCAGACCGGCTGCCGCGCCCGGAGTTTCGCAACGGCATGGTGTACAACACCTGGCGCGATGCAGAGCATGTGCGCGGGATCGTGCGGCGCACCACGCTGAAGGACTATCTCACCGCAGAACCCACCTGGACGACGGTGCTGGACTATGATGCGCTCTCCAAGACCGACACGCAGAGTTGGGTAGGCCAAGGACTCTCATGCCTGGAACCGGAAAATGAACTGTGCCTTGTGGCGCTATCGGCCGGAGGTGAAGACGCGGACACCCTGCGCGAGATGGACCTGAAAACAGCCACGTTTGTGCCGGATGGTTTTGTGCTGCCACGCGGCAAGCAGTCCGTGGCGTGGGTGGACAAGGATACGCTGCTGATTTCGCGCGATTGGGGACCGGGCACGATGAGCGAGGCCGGTTACCCGATCACCATCCGGCGATGGGAACGCGGCCAGCCGCTCGAAAGCGCCAAAGAAGTTTTTCGCGGAGACGTCAAGGACAACGGTTATGGCAATTCCGCGGTCGTGTTCGTGGATGGACAAGGCCACCGCGCGGTAATTGTACGGCGCAATTTGAGTACGTTCGCGCAGGAGAACTATCTGCTCTTGCCCGATGGAGCAAAAAAACTCGCGCTGCCGCTGAAGGCCCGGGTAACGGGCTTGGTGGGCGGCCAGCTGCTGGTAACGCTGGACGACGATTGGACGCCGCAGGGACAGACCACCAAGATTGCCGAAGGTTCTGTGATTGCTCTGCAGCTGGCCGCGATCGAAAAAGATCAGGCGCGGTTGAAACCGGTGGTGGTATTCGCGCCGAGCGCACAAGAGTTCGAGCAATTTTCTTTCACCACGAAGAACCACATGATCATGGCTACGCTCGAACATGTGCAGCAACGCGCGTACGTGTACACGGTGGGAAGCGATGGCAGTTGGACGCGAAAGCGCCTTCCGGTGCCGGACAATATGACGATCAAATCCGCGGCAGCGAGCCACACAGACGACCTTTTCTTTTTGGGAATGGAAGGTTTCTTGACGCCACCCGCGCTATGGCTGGGCGATGCCGCGAAGGGATCCTTCGCCGCAGCCAAGTCGCAGAAGCCGCAGTTTGACGCGAGCAATGACGTGGTGGAACAGCTGGAAGCCACCTCAAAGGATGGCACCAAGGTCCCGTACTTTATGGTGCATCGCAAGGACATGCGCTTGGACCTATCGAATCCCACTCTGCTGACGGCCTACGGCGGATTCGAGGTCGCAAATACGCCGAGCTACTCGGCCGTGGTTGGCAAGCTTTGGCTCGATCATGGCGGCGTGTATGTGCTGGCCAACATCCGCGGTGGCGGCGAGTTTGGCCCGGCGTGGCATGAAGCGGGCTTGAAGACTCACCGGCAGCGGATTTACGACGACTTCTATGCGGTGGCGCAGGACCTCGTCTCTCGCAAGATCACTTCCTCGCGAAGGCTGGGAATTATCGGCGGCTCCAATGGCGGCTTGTTGATGGGCGTCGAATTCACGCAGCACCCGGAAATGTGGGGGGCGGTGGTGATCCAGGTCCCGCTGCTGGACATGCTGGCCTTCGAGCACTTGTCGGCCGGCGCTTCCTGGGTGGGCGAATATGGTTCGGTCTCAGTGCCGGCAGAGCGCGCGTTCCTGGCGTCCATTTCGCCGTATAACCAATTGCGGCCGGATGTGAATTATCCGGAGCCACTAATCTTTACCACCACGAAGGATGATCGCGTGGGCCCGGTTCACGCGCGCAAGTTTGCCGCGCGCATGGAGGAATTTCACAAGCCTTTCTTTTACGACGAGATCACCGAGGGCGGGCACGGCGAAGGCGCGGACAACAAGCAGGCAGCGCGCACCGATGCCGAGTACTTCACCTATTTAACGATGAAGCTCATGGATGCAAATGGCCCCGGATAGCGCGACGGAAGACGTGCCGCTCAACTCCGTCTGCCCCACGAATCGAATGCGCTGAATCTCGATTAACGCACTTACCGACCAAGTGGAATCGGGGCAAAACCAATTGAAGGGCCACACGGCTTGCCAGGAACTAACCAGGTTGCGCCGACGAGTAATGTTGAAAGCCAGCCTACCCCCGTTGAACTCTCATGCGCGTCTTCTATCTCTATGGCTGGTCTGAATGCGATCCCGTCGCGTTGGAGATCACCGGCACGTGGTGATGACTCAGCAATGTGTGCGGGCCGCCGTAGATAAATTCGAGCGCCAGATTCAGGCCAACTTGCGCCAGCACGTTGTAATTTCCCATTCGAAAACCATCCATGGCGTCGTAACGGCTCGGATACCACAACAAGGCAGCCGCTTCCGTGCCCGCGTACGGTGCTACCAACGCTGGAATAGAGAATACGCGATGCCCGTCCTCGCCCTTGCGCGCTGTAACGCTTGAAATCAACGTGTGCTTCAGTCTGGGCAGGAAGCCAGTACATTCACAGCGATAAAAGATCGTGTCTTGCCGGAAAGCCTCTGCCAGAGAATAACGAGTCGTCTGCGTGATGAGGTTGATTCCAAAGTCGCTTCCAAATCGAGCACCGTAGGAATCCCAGCCTTGTCCCCAATCCGGGGGGATGCCCGCATTCTGCGCGTGAGCAGTGGTGGAAGCTTGCGCAATTCCGGCGCTGAACGCCGAGCCCAGAAATGCATATGGCCCGAAAGAATCGAATGCGTAATTCCGCAGCTTGTCACCTTCCGACGGGTGATAGTATTTCCTATCGAGGTCCATCATCACGGGCTTCGAAGGAAACGGCAGAGCGCTTCGCTCCGGGGTTGCGGCCTCGGATCGGTTCTGACTCGACGTGCTGGAGTCACTCGATGCTTGGGCCTTTGCCAACGGCTGGGAAACCGCCAGCAACGTCAAGGCGGCCATGGAACACAGGGCTCCGAGCATCTTCATATTGTTAAACTCCTCTAACTGGGACTCAAAGCGCGGTGCTCTACGAGGGAATATGTTAGCGGGAGGAAAAAGCCATTTCTGTGCAGTAAGGCGCACTTTTCAATATTTCCAGTGAGTGCCAGTAATGGAAATGGTGCCGTATTTGCGAGCCCGCCGCCGTGAGCGGGCATCTGAAATCATATTTTCAAGTTCATGCACACTCCGTTCGATACTCGATCTCCGCTTTAGCGCAGCGTTGGCAATGGATCGCGCACACAAATCACAAGGGGCGATACGGCCTGGTAAAAGCGGTTCCGAGAGCAGCGAAATTCCGCAGATCCGCATGCACGACAACTCGGCTAATCGGGAGATGGCCTGGAGAGGCTATCTGATTACGGATGTTCGGTATCGCTTACCGCTTGCTCCTTCACATGGGCCAGCGGAATCTGCCCAAACAATTGCAGGTCAATGATCATGTTCAGGCGGCGGTCCAACTGAAAAAACGTCGCCGCCTTCCTTCCCGGCAACACCTGGGCCACGGTCGGCACATACTTCAACCGCAGCGCCTGCACCTGCGCGTCCACCTCCAACCAATGCCGCACGTAAATCATTGCGTCCTGATCGGACATCGTTGCCCACATCTCTGCGTACTGCTTCAAGAGCCCATACTTCTGATCGTTCACAACTTGCAAGTCCTTCACGTAATGATTGTAGATCGGCCAGAACTTCTGGCCCTCGTCCTCCGAGAGCGACATATTCTGGCCAATCACCTGCATTTTCACGGCGCGTAGATCTCGCCGCAGCAAAGCAATGTCCTCGTCCGTCACCGTGGGGGTGATGACCCTTTCCACCTTGACTTGCTGCTCGTGCGCCGCGGTCCTCGCCCCAGCCATCCCCCCACCCAAGGCCGTCGCCACGACCATGCCCGCAATGAACGCCCCGACCATTCCGGCCGCTCCCGTCATTTTGAACTTCATGATCTTTCTCCTTACGTTTGTTCTCTGGCCACAAAGAACCAGCGCGAACAGGAAGTCTGAGTGCATGGTAATACAGTTGGGTCGCTTATGGGTTACTACCAGCAGCACGCGAGAGTCAACTCGTGATTGACGCGCCAACCGGACGAGTGGTGGCACGGTATCAGAAACCACGCCGTAGATACCGATAATCCCCAACGCCGTCGCAAACGCGTCCGCGATTGTCGACATCCCCGAACTGGAAGATGGGACTCCCAGAAACAATTTGCTTCACTCGGCAAAGTGCGGGGTGTATAAAACGGGAATCCGGGTGGCCAAACTGGAAATCCCGGATAATCCGCGCAATCCGATGCTGGCCGCGCCCTGCGGCTCGAAAGGATTGTGGTTTCTTAAGATCCATCGAGGGAAAGATGGCGCCACAAGATCAAGACCCGGAAGAAAGCCAGCCTCAACCGCAGCAACATTCTTGCGGCAGCTTGTTCGGATGCGGAGACGAAAAGGGCACGGGTGTTCTCCGAGAAGACATCAAAGATTCTGCCTTCACCCATCGGGCCGCTGACCGTCTTCTGCATCTGGACGAGATCAACCAAGCGCGGTTCGACGATTATCTCAGCGCCCGCGGCCGTTCGCGCCGCCGGCTGTTGCGCGGGAGCAGTTTCATGGGTGCGCTGGCGGCCATCGGGCCGTGGTTCACAAAACTTGTGCGTGTGGCGGATCCGTCGAAAACGAGCGCCGCCATTTCAGACGGTAAAGCTGCGGCGCAGAACAAAGAGGACGAAGGCCGCATCCACGTGGTCGAGTCCAATGATCAGACTGTGCGTCTGGGGGTCTATGACACGACGCTCCCGCCAATCCTCAAGATCGATTCTGGCGACACGCTCAGCTTTCCCAACACCTGGTCACACTATTTGAACCAGATGCAGCCCGGAGTCCCCATCGCAGCGCTGGTGAAGACCCGCGTGAGCAATCCCGGACACGGGCCGCACTCGATCATCGGGCCCATCTACGTGAACGGTGCGGAACCCGGCGACATCCTGGAGATTCGTTACAAACGCATCCTTCCTTTCAATTGGGGAGCGGTGTTCAATAACCCCGGCTCGCTGGGAACCGGCTTGCTGCCGCAGGATTTTCCCGAAGGGCAGATAAAATATCTGGACCTCGACCTACCCAAAATGACAGCGGAGTTTTCCCGGGATATTCATGTTCCGCTCAAGCCGTTCCAGGGGACGCTCGGCGTGGCCCCGCCCGACGGCTACTTCCCGCCCCTGAGTCCAGGAGTGACCAGCTCCGTTCCTCCGGGGCCGCATGCGGGCAATACGGATTTGAGCGAGATGGCCGAAGGCTCGACGATGTTCATTCCGGTGTGGAAGCCTGGGGCGCTGATCTTCACCGGCGACTCACACGCAGTGCAGGGCGATGGCGAAATAACTATTACCGCCCTTGAGACGCGTATGCAGGAGCTGCGGATCCAGGTGGTACTCCACAAACAGAAGAACTTCGCGTGGCCCATTGCTGAGACTCCAACGCACTGGATCATCTTGGGCTTGGACAAAGACCTGAACGTGGCGATGTCCCTGGCGGCGCAGAACGCGATCAACTTCCTGGCCACGCGCGCCAGTCTGACCAAGCTCGATGCATATGCTTTGTGCAGTATCGCCGTAAGCTTCCGGGTGACACAGGTGGTTGACATCGTGCGCGGCGTCCACGCCATGATACCCAAGAGCCTTTTCGCGGACGGGCTGCGGAAACAGATGACCGTGGTTTAGTTCATCCAGAAGCGGCGCAGCGGTCCTGTGATCGTCCGCCGCAGTCCGTGGTTTCCTGATAAGACCATCCCGCGGGACCAATTCGAATTTTCGGCACTAATTGTTTTTGCTTGAGGGTACCGCAACGCGATCAATCTGGAGTTGATCCCCACCATCACACTGAATGAGCAGCGAACCTCAACGGTCCCACAATACTTCGCGTCGTCAGGAAGAAGCCTTCCACTGGGCCGTCAACACGTTCGGATCGCTCGAGAGCTCACGCAAGAACGGCGGCACATCCAGCTTCTGCGGCGAAGTGCGCCACTTCAAGAGGAATTCGAATTGGCGCTGCTGCGACTGATTGATATAGGCGACCGAGGAGACTCTGATGTTGTATCCAGCCTTCTGCACCGTGCCAAATATTTCCTGTTGTGTCGGCTTGTCGCGGTCTGTTGTCAAGCTCAGCGTGGCGTGTTGGTCTTGGCTCATGCGGTAATCCACCCAACGCAGACCCGACACGACGATCAGGCCGAGGACAAGTCCGGCGAGCCCGAGCGCAATCTGACCGCCCCCGAGACAAAGGCCGATCACCGTGACGAACCACAACGTCGCGGCAGTGGTAACACCGAAGACGAGGCCATCGCGCCTGAGCACCGCGCCTGCCCCGATAAATCCCATCCCCGTCAAAATGCCCAGCGGCAAGCGCATGAGATCGAGGCTTATGAAGGAATCGGAAGTTTTTCCTGTTGTCGCAAGCAGTAGGTTCGCCTGAATCATAGCGACGGCTGCCGCTAAACACACCAATAAGGTGGTGCGGAGACCAGCGGGGCGGCCGTGCTCGCCCCGGTCCAAGCCAATCAGCGTTCCGGCTACAACAGAAAGAGCCAGTCGCAGCGCGATCTCCTGCCATGTCAAAGTAAGTGGCATCCGTCCCTCCTCGCTTTCGCCCGGATGTTCGCGCGAACGCATTGAACGCGGTCGCCCGGCACCCACACGCAAGCAGCGCGGCGAAGTATAACAAAGGGGTCTGGCCGAAATCACACACCTGGTAAGAAATGCCGAGCGCGGGAGCTGCGCGACGGTTTCTATCTGTAGGAAACGGGCGAAAGCTATTCCATAATGCTGCAACCGCGAAAGCTTTAGCGAAACTATGGGCTCTATCTATACAGGCCAGGCCAACACACATTTTGACGTGAGGCGACATGGGACCTCTGCTCCAGGATATTCGCTATGGCTTTCGGGGGCTTGCAAAATCTCCAGGCTTCACCGCCGCCGCGTTGCTCTCGCTGGCGATTGGCATCAGCGCGAACACCGCGATCTTCAGTATCGTGAACACGCTGCTGCTTCGCCCGCTACCCTATAAGGACGCGAACAGATTGGTGATTTTGTGGAACCGGTCGCCGGGTTTGGGTATTACCGAGGACTGGTTTTCGACGGCGCAATATTTCGACATCAAAACCGAGCATCACGGTTTCGAAGACGTAGCCATCGCCATTGGAGGTAACGAAAATCTGACCGGCGACGGGGCACCGGAGCGCGTCGGCACGATCCATGTGTCTTCGAATCTTTTGCCGATGCTAGGAGTGGAACCAGCCAGGGGCCGTCTGTTTGTTTCCACCGAAGATGCGAACGGCAGCGCAGGAACGGCGATTCTGGGATATGGGATGTGGGTCAGGCGCTATGGCTCGGACCCTCGGGTCATCGGCAAATCGCTGACGATCAATGGAAAAACCTATCAGGTGATTGGCATTCTGCCGCGCAGCTTTTCCTTGCCACGCGAAGTACTGCCAACCCTGGGCGGTGCAGAACAAGCGGAGATCCTGCTTCCCCTCCCGCTTGCGCCCGATGCGGCACAAAATCGCGATCACGAAGACTACAACATCATCGGCAAACTGAAAAAAGGTGTAGCGCTGCAGCAAGCGCAGGCCGAAATGGATACGATTACTGCCGGTCTGCGGCGCGACCATCCTACGAATTACCCGCCAAATGGCGGCCTAACGTTCGGCATCGTTCCCCTGTCTGAACAAGTGGTGGGTGACAGCCGTGGCGCGTTGTTCGTCCTGCTTTTCGCGGTGGCTTTTGTGCTGCTGATCGCCTGCGCCAACGTCGCAAATCTGCAGCTATCGCGGGCGCTCGCACGGCGGAAGGAAATTGCAGTTCGCATGGCGATCGGGGCGAGCCGCATGCGCGTCGCGCGGCAACTGCTGACCGAGAGCGTCCTGCTCTCATTGTGCGGCGGAGCGCTGGGAGTTCTTCTGGCGCTGGCTAGCCTGAAATGGGTGCGAATACTCGGGCCGAGAAGCGTGCCACGCCTGGACGCTATCAGCATTGACGGACGAGTTCTCCTATTCACGCTATTCATTTCTCTGATTTCTGGGACGATCTCCGGCCTGGCCCCGGCGTTGCGCATCTCGCAGATTGATTTGAATTCCGCACTCAAGGAGGGAGGGCGAGGCGACGCGGGTGCGGGCACCATGTGGGGACGCGGAAAGAGCCTGCGGAAATCGCTGGTTGTTTCCGAACTCGCGTTTGCGGTATTGCTGTTGATTGGAGCAACCCTGTTGATCCGCAGCTTCGCGAATTTGCAAAGCGTTTCTCCCGGATTCAACCCGAAGAATGTGCTGACGATGGAACTCACGATGACGGGCGACCGATACCGCCTAGACCAAACGGCGGTATTGTCCACATACAAACAAATCATGGATCAGCTGGCGCGCCTGCCGGGAGTGCAGTCTGTGGGGGCCATCACTTCGCTGCCATTAAGCCAAATGTTTGCGTGGGGGCCGATAACTGTGGAAGGCAGGATTCCGCCGCCGGGTGAGAATTTCATCAACGCGGACATCCGGGTCACAGCCGGGAATTATTTCGAAGCGATGCAAGTCCCGCTGCGGGAGGGCCGTTTCTTCAATGAATCTGATACCAAGAGCAGTCCTCCGGTGGGAATTGTGGACGAATATATGGCCACAGAATTGTGGCCTGGTCAGAGCGCGCTGGGAAAGCGCGTGCACAACGGCGGCGTCACCGACAAAGACCCTTGGATCACCGTGGTAGGCGTGGTTGGGCGAATTAAACAATACACACTGGACTCCGATTCGCGCATCGCCATCTATTATCCGCAGACTCAGTTCGTAACCAAGGAGATGAATGTTGTCGTTCGCTCGAGCGGCGATCCTGCCGCGTTGTATTCGGCCGCGCGCAATCAGATTCAGAATGTGGACCGCGACCTGCCAATTTTCCACGTGGTGACGATGGAGCAGCGAGTTCAGGAGTCTCTGGCTCGCCGGCGATTTGCCATGCTGTTGCTCAGTCTGTTCGCCGGCCTGGCTGTCGCGCTGGCGATGATTGGAATCTATGGCGTCATTTCCTACGTGGTGAATCAGGGAACGCGCGAGATTGGCATTCGCCTTGCGCTAGGAGCCACACCGCGCGCCATTTTGCGCCTGGTGATAGGGAGAGGCATGGCGTTGGCAATTCCCGGCGTGCTCATCGGCCTGCTCGGCAGTCTGGCATTCACACGCATGATGCGCGGCCTTTTGTTCGGCGTTAGCCCAAGAGACCCTTTGACGTTTGTTGCCATTCCCGTGCTGCTCGTCTTAGTGGCGTTACTCGCGAGCTATATCCCGGCACAGCGTGCGACCCGCGTGGACCCAACGGTTTCACTGCACAGCGAATGATTCCACGATTACCAGCCCATTTGGTTCATCCGCATGAGGATAATCGCACTGTAGCTGTTCATGCGCTCGGGTCGTCGCTTCAGGGGCGCCGGCAGAATTGCAGCGAGCCGCGCCGCCTGTTGCCGGCCGATATTGCGGGCGGCGGTTTCGTAGTGGTAGCGAGACGCCGCCTCCGCACCATAAACACCAGGTCCCCACTCGACCACGTTGAGGTATATCTCCAAAATGCGCCGTTTGCCGAGGACTAGCTCGGCCACAGGCACCAGCGTGGCCTCTGCGCCCTTGCGCAGGAACGAGCGGCCAGTTCCGAAGAACAGGTTTTTCACCAGTTGCTGCGTGATGGTGGAAGCTCCGCGAGTGCGCTCGCCATCCATGTCGTCTTGGGCGGCGATTTCGATCTGGTGCCAATCGAATCCATGGTGCTGGTAGAAATTCCCATCCTCTGCGGCGATTACCGCGTGCTGCAGATCGGCCGAGATTTGGTTCAGTGGAACGAATTCGTAGCGTTCGCGATACGGCTTGTTGTGAATCCACGCCTGCAGGTGGCGCTGAATGTGCACCGCGGTTGTCGACGGATCAATCCAGCGGGCGGCCACCAGCATCAGCGCCGCCAGCGACCAAAGCAGCACCACGCCAATGATCAGCCAGCGAATAAACGATCGCAGGAATCCCGTCCGAACCGGGGTCTGCGTGATTGTGTTCGTGGCGGCGGGGGTCGCGCCAGTTGGGGCCGCACTAGCTGGGTTCGTGATGTCTGTGTCCGGCATGGCAGTCACGTCTCAGAATAATATCCCGCGCTGGGTCGCCGCTGCAGGACGATCTTCCGCGGGTGAATACAGAATGCTGCGGAGAGCTAGGACCGTTGTGGAGGCCTCCAAGGTTCCAGCCAGAAATCGAGATGAAGCCACAAGCTGTAGGCATAAGGCATCAGGACGAACGAGAGCGGAACGGTGAAAAGGACCCAGAGGGCAAAGCGACCGTTGTGGGAGACAGCTTTCAAGTCGGGCAGAAAAAGGGAGACCAGAAAAACGGGGATGACGACCGCGAGCGTGAGGCCGTATGTGACGATCATCCCACCAATGTAGTAGCCCTGCTCGCGGAAGAAGGAAAGGCCGCAGCGCGCGCACTCCGGAAAGATTTTGTTCGGCCAACGAGCGAGCACACGTCCCTGCTGGCAATACGGACAACGCAGGCGCAGCGCGCCGCGAAGGGTACTGCGCAAGGGCGGGTGGCGCGCTTTTTCCATCGTGGCGAATCGGACTGCAACAGTGTACGCCCATCTTCGATGTCGGGCATCCGCACGTTGCGTCCCGCAAATCGCCACACAGGTTTGAGGAGATTTCGACGGTGCTGAGTGGATTACTGGGCGGAATCTGAAATTTGGTCCAGCGCGGAATCAATTGCTGCGGCCAGTTTTGCTACTCCGTCAGGCTTTGAAAGGACGAAGTCAATCCCCACGGCCGAGGTCAAATACTTTCCAATGTTGTCGCGATACATTGTGAACAAAATGATGCGGGTAGCAGGTATCGCGCCTTTGAGCACCGAGGCAACTTCAGCCCCATTCATCTCCGGCATGGCCAGGTCAAGCAGGACCAAATCCGGTTTTAGCGCCATAGCTCTCTGTACCGCCTCACGACCGTTCACCGCCTCACCGCAGACGACCACGTCTCCGCGGCTTGTCAAATAACGTTTGAGGACCTGGCGAACGGTAAAGCTATCGTCGGCTACCAGGACGTGCTTGTACTTGCCTAAATTCACCCAGTAAAGTTACGCCAGAGCGCTTCCAATACGGAATACACTGTTCAATGTAGGACAGCTTGCGGTGACCGTCAGTCCTGCGAGGCCCAAATCAGGGTACGGCGCCAGTTCGGGCTGCCTAAAACGCGAAACGGGGAGCCTGGCGGCTCCCCGCTCACTTCTTCCGTAGGCCGCCACGATGCCGAAGGCGTCGCCGGCGGCCGCGCACCGCAAGAGCGGTGTGAAAACGGTGTCTATCTCACACTCCTACTGCTCTGCCCGGTGGAGTCATACAAAATCCTCCGTGCACTACGTCTACAATTCCCTTCTACTCCCGCATTTTGGTGAATGCAACTGGAAAATTCTGCAAAAATCGAAGGACGGAGCACGCGGAAAATAGCGGCGTCTTTCCTGAACGCAGAAAGAGAACTTGCATGCGGCGGATTACTTCAGAAACAGAGCTTCGCGGACCCGATCGCGCCCGACAAAAGTCTTCGACGAGCGGAACTTTCCGAAAATATCCAAAATCTCGCGATTCTGAAATATGCGCGCATGCACCGCGAGCGTAGGAGTCGGCACCAATTCCAGCGTCTGCGAGTCCACAACTTTGTAACGATTAAATCTTTCCGGCGCCCGGCTGTGAAACGAAGCCAGCACCGCGCCGCCAGGCCGCATCACCGTGAAAATCCGCTCCATCACGCGCGGCAGCAGTTCGGCATCCAGATAATCGAACAGATCCCATGCCAGCACGCCGTGAAAATAATCCTCGGGATATTGCAGCGCGGTATCCAGAAATTTTCCGGCCAACATTCCTTGCGAGACGCGCGCGCTGCCGTCTCCGACCGGAGTCTTGCGCAGACTTTCTTCCTCCGCCAGCAGAAATTCCTTCCAGGAACGCAACAGGTCTTCGGTGGACAGCCGGAAGCCCTTCTCAATGAAAAACATCACGGTGGATTGAAATACGGCGCCCAGGTCCAGAATCTTACCCTGGCCGTTGTCGGTGATCAGCCACAGAAATTCTTTCAGCCCGTTCGATATGCGGATGTTGGCGGAAGCAGGCGTCGCGGATTCCGGCCCCGGTTTCACAGCTGCGCGCGCCGTCGCGGTGGAATTCAGTCTTTGCTTAGCCGTCCAGTCCATGAAGCGCTTTAGCCCCTCGGCGTGCCGACAATGGCGGTGCGGGAAACTTCGTGGTCCTCGGCCGGCGTCGCGCGCGCGGACGAACCGGCCGCATGGCCAGGCCGCGTCATTTCTACTTTGCCGCGGAAACGCGCGCCATCCTCAATCCGGATGCGCGGCGAAAGCACGCTGCCCTGCACGTGGCTCGCGGAACCCATGCGCACGTTGTCACGAGCCTGCAAATTTCCCTGCACGTTGCCCTCAATCACAATTTCCGGCGCAGCGATGTCCGCGGTCACGCGGCCGCTCGGCTCAACCGTCACGCGCCCGTTGGCCAGGTGGATTTTCCCGTGCGTTTCGCCTTCGATGATCAAATGGCAATCGCCGGAAATGTCTCCGCGAATTTTTAGTCCCGCGCTGATGGTCGAAACGGAAGCAAGCGCTGAAGTCACGTCGGCCGCGGTTGCCGGTCCGGATACCAATGTCGGCGCAATAGGCGCGGCGGGCACGAAAGACGTTACGGTTTCTGCGCGCGGAACCGCAGGCGAATTGAACGTCGGAGTCGGCGCGGCCGGTTCCGCTGCATTTGCTCCCGGCGAAGATGGCTTCAGTTCTTCGGTTCTTTTCCACATATGGGTTCCTCCCCAGTATTGCTTCGACTCCCGCGGGGGGTGGCGGGGTCCTGATGTGATGCACGAACTATAGTACAGAGATGTGTACCAACGATAGAGCCCCGCGTACTTAAGTGACAACGCGTTGCGAATCCACCAGCCCCGTCGCCCGCTGCTCAGGTAGTCTGAACATCGCTGTGCCGCATTTCCCACAATGCTTCCAGATACCCCCCCAGCTCGTGAAAAAATATCCGCGCGCCCTCTCCCGTGCGCCACCAGCTCTGCGGGTCGTAATCAGTATCCGGCGCGGAGATCACGCGCAACTGCGTCCCGGGCGGCAAAGTGCGCTCGTAAATATATTCCGACCTGCGCGTCTGGTAATTCGAAGTGACCAGCAGGATCTTTTTCCAGCCGTGCGAGGCCACGTAATCGCTCACCACCGCGGCTTCCTCCCGTGTATTCTCCGCCCGCTGATTCAGCGGAATAATCGCGGCCGCCGGCACGCCGTGATCCACCAAATCGCGTTTCATCAGGTCCGTGGTGCTGGCATACGAACGCAGCGATCGCCCCGTCGCCACGACCCGCGGCGCCATGCCGGACCTGAACAACGCCGCTGCACGCGAAGCTCGCACCGCATCGAAATTGTCCCCGCTCAACACCACGATCGCGTCCGAACTTTCCGGCGCGTCGTCCACAATCCAGAACTCCCCGGCAAAACGCAGCAGCGGCACGCGCACCAGATACAGAATCACCAGAAACACTACGAGCGCAATCAGGAACATCAGCTTGAAGATGATTCCGCCGCGTTGCGCGTCCGGTTCGGCGAAAAGCGTGGCGGCGAGGCTGGTCATTTTCCTTCGTTGCCTGGGTCAATCTGGCGCAGGCGTTCGGCGGCCTGCTCGGGCAGCGTCCCATTGAAATAAACTTCCTTGATGCTGTAGGACTTGCTGCGCTGCTCGACGATCGGCAGAATCTCGATGTGCCAGTGATAATCCTCGGCGATGCTGCGCCAGTATTCGCGCAGCTCGCCTTTGGTTTGCTGCGTGCTCGGCGCGGTGTGCACCACTAAATGATAGCCCGGCGCAACCTGCAGCAAGCGGCGCAGCGTGCGTCCTAATAACGCCGCCAGATAGCGGCGATTTTCTCCCGGCAGCGGCGCTTCAAATAGATGATTGTGTGTGCGCGGTTGCAGCCACACTTCATAAGGCACACGCGACGCGTACGGGCACAGCGCGTGATAATCGCCGGCGCTATCCACGATACGCTTGGCCTGGCGCTTCTCCTGGCGCAAAATATCGCAGAAGACGCAGCGCTCGCGATCGCGAAACCATTCGCGCGCCGACCGCAGTTCGTACAAAATGCGCCGCGGCACAAAAGTGGTCGCTGTGATCTGCGAATGTGCGTGCGGCCATTCTTCGCCCGCCTGCGCGCCCTGATTCTTGAACACCGTCACGTATTTGAAGCGCGCGTCGCGCTTCAGGTCCGCGATGCGCCGCGCCCAGGCGTCCAGCACCCGCTCGATTTCCTCGTCGCTCAACTGCTCGAGCGTGCGCGTGTGCTGCGGCGTCTCCACCACAATTTCGTGCGCCCCCACGGCCGCCATGCGGTCGTAAATTCCTTCGGCGGTGCGCCCCGGATCGCCTTCGATGCGATACAGCGGCCGAAAATGCGGGTACACACGCACCTGCCACGGACCACCCGCCGGCAAATCCAGCAGCGAATGTATCTCGATGCGATTTTCCGGGCACAGCGGACAGGGATCCTCACGCACTTTTTCGCGTTCCGGATGCCCCGCCACCACCCAACTGCGTGTGATCGGATCTTTGCGTAGTTCCATCAGCCCTCAAGGCGCAAAATCAAACGCGTCATCTTATAACGTGGCTTGTGCGAGGGCAAAACATAACGAGGCAGGGTGCGCTAACAGTCGCGTACCGCGACGAAGTCATGGCATCACGGATTGGATGTGGTCGAAAACGTCTTCTAGTGTGCGAACCTCTGGCGCTACCCCTAACGCAGATAATTCATTAGCTAAAGCTTCGGAATGTTTCCTGCGAATATAGAAACGCCAGAGTACATCAAATCCTGGTGCGAACCACTTCACGTAGCGTTCGATCTGGTCACGGTTCTCGATCATCCGTGCTGCGAGATCGCGGGGTTTGAACGACTGGAGCGACTTACTGACTTCGCCGATGTACGCATGCTTTTCCTGAATGTGGAGGGCCAGGAAATCCGGACAACTGCTCCATGCGATCTTTTGCCCTTCCATGCGCGGTACACCATCTTCGCCAAACAACACTGGAAATTGCGGAACGATCGCCAAGTGCTCGAAGATTGTGAGATCCATTTCCACGAGTTGTTCGTAGAGGTCCATTATTGGCTCCGAATGCAGACGGCGCATTCACGCTCGGAAAATGTTAGTTCGGTGACATCGCATTAACCGATCATCGGCGGCCGGGACTCTAAATCCGCTAGCGGGTGTAATGCGTGGGTGTGGGTCCAGCTTCCAGGCGATGGCGATCCCAAATCGCGCCTTCGCGGCTGTAGCTGGCCATTTCAAAATCCTGCGTCAGTTCCAGGCAATCCGTGGGGCAGGCATCTTCGCACAAGCCGCAGAACATGCAGCGCGAAGTATCGTACGTGAAAGTGGTAAGAACCTTGCGGCGGGTAGCATCATCGCGCAGCCAGCCCACTACAATCAAATTTTCAGGGCAAGCCAGCGCGCACAAATTGCACGAAATGCACAACGACTCCCCAGTTTCCGGATTCATGTTCAGCCGCGGCGCGCCGCGATAGCGCTCCGCCACCATCGGCCGTTCCTGGGGATATTGCTCGGTGTAAATATTCTTCGGCGCCTGATAGCGAAACGTGACCCACATGCCCTTGAAGAGGTCCACCAAGAAGACGCGCCGCAGAAGTTCTCTCATCGCGTGGATTGTGACTTCCCTGCCAGCGGTTGTCAATAGACTCGCGCTGCGGTTCACCACAACGGCGCGACCGGCGCTTCATTAAATAGCGGCGCGGGACCTCCCTTATTCGAGAGGTGAGTAATGTTCAGATAGGTTTTCACCTGCGGATCGTACGTCACCGAGATGCTGCCGCCTCTTGCCGGCGAACCATCGAATCCATTTCGTCCGTCAGAGCCAGCCATTCCGCTGGATCCATTCGGCGTGCCGATTCCTCCCGAACCTCCCGCGCCCCCGCGCCCGCCTTTCCCGCCTGAGCCTCCCGGCCCGCCATCTGCAGTCACAGTTAAAGCGCCGCCCTGCGGATCAATCAAGTAGAGCCGCGTTTTTCCCGCAGCCGCCACACTCGCCTGCAGCAGCGGATGCGCGCCAGCCCGCAGCGTCACGCGAACTTGCACCGGCGGCGCGTTGCCG
>Ga0209008_1000009_pt1 | contig 149941 bp, 111 predicted proteins | sample JacPin_JW_Ref_O3_FD_187963 | JGI IMG/M metagenome (GOLD analysis project Ga0209008, IMG submission 187963) | Forest soil microbial communities from Algoma, Ontario, Canada - Jack Pine, Ontario site 1_JW_Ref_O3 (SPAdes) (version 2) | ecosystem: Environmental > Terrestrial > Soil > Boreal... | reverse complement strand
CATAGCGGAGCGGCGCTGCCGACCGCTGGCCTGGACACGTTCATCGGCGACGCGGCAGCGGATCCTGGAGCGAGCTTGAGCAGGGCGCTGCAGATGACCAAGGTGGACCGCGTGCAGTATGCGAGCAGCGGCGGCATCTCGCGCATGACGTTGATCAAGTATTGTGACGGTGGGCGTAAGGCGAACGCGTAATTCCTCGTTTCACTTCTTTCTGCAAATTCAAATTATTATTCCGCCGGCTGGTGAACTTGCGCGCGTGGGTTTTCCTGCTTCAATTTTGTACTGGGGAAGAATTCAGAATTGTTGGGCGGAGCCAGCGACGCAGCGGCGAGTCTGGAAACGCGCCGCTGCTCTCGCGCGAAACTTCGATCACATCGGTGCAGCGAACGCCTTGGTTTGAATCAGTGACAACAATTCGTCCTGGCTCACCGGCGCTTCGATTTTCAGGCGGTCGCCCGACGGCGTGACTTTCACTTGATCCAGTGTTTTCGCGAGCGAAGGATTTCCCTGCGCTTCCTGATACCGGCGGTACATGATGCCGGCCTGCATCGCCGCGCCGAGCAAGTTTGCGTCGTCCACGGAATCACAGACGGCCTGGAAGTGCGCATCCACGCCGCTATCGGCATTGATGTTGATGATCATCGCGTGGAGGCGCCCGATGATGGCGGCGGCTTGCGGGAATTGTCCCGCCTGCGGAACCAACTGCTGCATGGCGAGGTGCGTGTGGTCCTTGTCGAGTACCGCCCAGATGATGCCGTTGCCGTTCGCTTCGGAGATCAGCGGGAAGAGTTTGCCGGTCAGCAGCGTTTCTTCGCCGCCCATGCGGACGTTGATCAAATGTTCCAGAACCGTGCGGTTGCCAAAAGCGGCCGTGCTGGAATCGAAAAAGACGAACAGAATATCGCTAGCGCCGGCTCCGCTGCCGAAAGCGTAGAGATGGTAGCCCTGGACTTCGAAGGAGGGAACTTTTTGCGCTTTGAGTTTGGTCTCAACCGTCGAAGGATCGAATTGGCCGAGCGCGATGCCGACGACGTCGTCACCACTGGCATTGCTGACGTTGGCCCAGGCGATTTCTTCCACCTGGGAATTCGGGTCCACGCCGGAGGAGCCTAGAAATTGTTCGAACTGGCGGAATTTCGGCGGAAGCACCTGGCCGTACAGCTGCGAGAACCAGGGAAATTTCCGCGCGGCTTTCAGGTCAGCGTAAGAAAACTCGCCGACGGATTTCGGGAACATGCCGATGATGGATGTGCTAAGCGAAGCTGCCGAGCTGCGCGTGGGAGCGATGGCGACGGTGCCGAACACCAACGCAAATGCCAGCAGGCCTGAAATTACGCTGCGTAAGACTGATCTTTTCATTGGGTAACCCCTCAGTTCAATCCTTAGAAAGCTGTCCTTCGATTATAAGATTTACCGGCTGACGCCGACGGGACTTTCCACGACGCGTGCCGCAAGAGTCGCGGACTCCGCGCGCAGCCTGGCGGCAAAATCGCTGTCGGTGATGGATTCCAGATTGATGGCCACATTTTCCAGAGCGCCGCGAACCGCCGCCGCAGCCATCAATCGTCCTACGCGGATGTCTGAATACATAGACGGGCTGGAGATGCCTTCCAGTTGCCCGAGGCGGCCAAAGACTTCCGCAGCTTCCCGCGCCACTTCGAGCGGCACGCTGGCTGCGCCATGCAGCGCCTGCTGGATCGCGGCGTCCCGCTGACCCTCTAGTTCAGACGTATCCTTCGGCAACTTGTAAGCAGCCATCACGTGGCTGAAAGACGCAGCATCGCGATCAATCGCTTCCGACAGAGAGTGCGCGGCGGCCTGGAATTTGGCGAGCGTATCGCTGAGCTGATCTACATATGCGGCCTGCGATTTCTTCTTGCGCGAGAGGCTGGCGACCATTTGACCGAGACTTGCTCCGAGCGCGCCCGCTAACGCCGCTACGGAGCCGCCGCCGGGAGTGGCCGTGGGCTCTGCGACCGCGTCGAGGAAAGGCTGCGCAAGCGAGGCGAGTTTGCCGGGACCTTCCGGAGCGACTTGGCCACTGAGCGAAGCCTCGATACGATTCTCAAACACTTGCGCGGGGGAAAAGTTTTCCAGCTGCAAATAAAAATCGGCGGTCAGTTCGATGGCGCGCTTCGGAATCAGACCAACGATTTCGCTGCCGACGATGGATACGCCGTAACGTTCGGCTTCGCGCTTCACCATTTCGAACACGCGATGCAGCGGCGTCTGCTCGAAATCTGTCATGTTGATAGAAACTTGCGCGAGATTGCGCGCCCGCAGATCCACGCCCATGGCTTTCACGTAGCGCAATCCGCCATTCGAGAAGCGAATGTTCTTGCCGATTTTTTTCGCGATTTCCAGATCGGGAGTGTTCAGGTTGATGTTGTAGGCCACCAGGAATTTGCGCGCGCCGACGACCGTCGCGCCGGCAGTAGGATGCAGCCGTTGTTCGCCGATGTCCGGCGCGCGATCTGGATTTGTGGGCACTTCCGTGAGCAAGCCTTCGAACTGGCCCTTGCGAATATTTTCGAGGTTGCTGCGTTCGGGGCGCTGCGCAGCGGCTTCGTAGAAATAGACTGGAATGTGATAACGCTCCCAGATTTCGCGGCCAACTTTTTTCGCGAGAGCGACGCAGTCTTCGATGCTGACGCCCTCGATGGGGATGAACGGCACCACATCCGTCGCGCCCATGCGTGGATGCGCGCCGGAATGTTTGGTCAGGTCGATCAGTTCGGCAGCTTTTCCGACGCCGCGCAACGCCGCTTCAGCCACAGCATCAGGCTCGCCGGCAATCGTGACGACGCTGCGATTGTGGTCGGCGTCGCTTTCGCGATCGAGCAGATACACGCCGGGAACTTCGCGCATTGCGGCGATGATGGCGTCAACTTTGGCCATGTCGCGCCCTTCGGAAAAATTCGGAACGGATTCGACGAGTCGTTTCATGTGGTTAAAGATTCTTCGAATGGATAACGATGCCGCGCTTCATCGTGAACGCGCAAAGGTTCACACCAAAATAATACGGGATTTCGCGATAGTCGGCCACGTCAAAGGCGGCGATGTCCGCATACTTGCCAACTTCGAGCGAGCCGGCGCGATCGTGGGCGCGCAGCGAGTAGGCGGGATTGATGGTCGCGGCACTAATCGCTTCGGCGGGAGTCATGCGCATCTGCGTGCACGCGAGCGACAGAATCATGGACATGCTTAGCGTGGGGCTGGTGCCGGGATTGAAATCGGTGGCGATGCCGACGATAGCCCCAGCATCAATCAGCGTGCGCGCTGGGGCGTAGTGGCTGAGGCCGAGATGGAAGCAGCAGCCTGGGAGGAGCGTGCAGACCACGTTGGAGAGTGCGAGCGCGTGAATGTCCGCGGCGTTTATCTTTTCCAGGTGATCCGCGCTGGCCGCTTGCAATTCGATGGCGAGGCGAGCCGCGCCGGTGTTCGCCAGTTGCTCGGCGTGAATGCGCGGGACCAGGCCACCGGCACGTCCGGCGGCGAGGATTTTGCGTGACTGCGCGACTGTAAATGCGCCGCGATCGCAGAATACGTCGCAGAATTCGGCGAGGCCTGCCATCGCTACCGTGGGGATCCAGCGCTCGGTCAGCAGATTCACGTAGGCTTCGGGGCGGTTGCGATATTCCGCAGGAACCACGTGCGCGCCGAGAAACGTCGAGTGAATATCAAGCGGATGTTCCTGATGCAGTTCGGAGAGCAGTGAGAGGATTTTGAGTTCACTCTTCCACTCGAGGCCGTAGCCGCTTTTCGATTCGATGGTCGTGGTGCCGTGAGTGGCGAATAAATTCAAGTTGGCGATGGCGCGCGTCTTAAGTGCACTCGGTGTGGCACGGCGCAGGCTTTCGACCGTGGAGCGGATCCCGCCGCCTTTCTTTGCGATTTCTTCGTAGCTGGCACCGGCGATGCGCTCTTCGTATTCGTGGGCACGGCTGCGCGCGAAAATCAGATGGGTGTGCGAATCCACGAAACCGGGCAGGACCACGCGTCCCGCGAGATCAATCTTTTCGGCGCGGCGCGCCTGGCGCAATTTTTCGATGCGCCGTCGCGGGCCGATAGCGGCGATGCGGTCTTCGTGGATGAGGATCGCGCCGTCGGGGATGATGCCCAGGTCGCCGAGAGCTTTGCCGCGGCGGGGAACTGGTCCGCGCAAGGTCAACAGCTGCGAGCAGCCGGTGATGAGGACGTCGGGCACGGGTGAAGCGATACTAACGCCGACGGGGAGCAAAAGACCACAGTCGATGTGGAATCGTTAATAGATCAGCCCGCTACTAATGTGCGCGAGCCGCCGGCACTACGCCTTCGCCGCCAAGCTCGAATATGCAGGCGCAAAAACTTCCGTGACAAACGACTCGAGCGTGGTCGGCGTCGTGTTCTTCGCCGAGCGCTGCTCCAGCGGCACAACGAGCCCCGCATTCGCGCCTTTCCACATTTCAATTACCAGCGCCGCGGTTTTCTTCGGCAGGCCCGCTTGCACGAGTGCAGGTTCCAGCATCATGAAGGGCACTTGCATGTATCCGAGCTTGGGCTTGCCGATTGACGCGCCAACAATGGGTGCGGCTTCCTTCATCGAAATGTCGCGCTGCCCGTGCAGCTCCTGCGTGGAACTGCCGGAAAAATCGCGGGCGGCCAGGCGCGCGGCGGCGTACGCGCCGATGTCTTTCGTGGCAATCCACGGCATTGGCGCATCGCTGGTCAAACCGCCGGGCAGAATTCCCATCGTGCGCATCGGCGGAATACTCATCAACAGATTTTCCATGAAATAGGCCGCGCGCAGATGCAGCACGTTGAGACCGACGATGCGATTGAGCTTTTGTTCCTGATTGTGCAAGCCGACGATGGGCCCCGTCTTTTCCGCGTGTTGCGCGCCAATGCTGCTGAGATCGACGATGTAAGGCACGCGCGCTTTCTCGACTGCAGCGGCGAAGGAATCGGAAACTCGTTCCTGATGAGCGCGCAAATCCTGGTTCGAAATATCTTCGGGCAGCACGAGGTAAACGGCTGTCGCGCCCTCGAAAGCTTTGGTCATCGATGCGGTATCTTCCACATTGCCGACGAACGCTTCCGCGCCCTTCTGCGCAAGAGGCTCGAGCTTTTTCGCGTCCCGGCCGACCGCGCGAATTTTTTCACCTTTAGCAAGCAACGCTTCCGCGGCCGGCCTTCCCGTGTGTCCTGTGGCTCCTACGATTACGATCATGAGACGCTCCTGAATTCTAATTTCTGAAAAAATGACGAAAAATCATCTGCACCAAGCCAATCGCTGGCCCGACTGGCATCAAAGTAACAACATGCTTGTCGTACTTCGTGACAAGCTTGTTGCCGGAAATGAAGGTAAGCCAGATCAGGCCCAAGATCAGAACAACTGAGCTCGCGAATTCCGTTTCAGTCGGCCCGGTCCCCGCTTCTCTCTGTTGCCAAGACAGGACCGCATCGCGAACAGTGCCACCCGGTACCTGCTGCTCCCAAATGATTAGGCCGAAATAGAGAAGGGAAGAGGCAAAAATAACCGCGACTAACCACGGGCTCATGCCTTTGCGCGGCCACTCCATGAACTGCCCTCCGATACAAACGTCCACACAAGCATTACTGCATCGGAATTCTTACGCCGGATTTCTTCGCGAAAGCGACGGCTTCGGGATAGCCTGCATCCACGTGGCGCGCGACGCCGATGCCGGGGTCGTTCGTCAACACGCGCTGAATGCGTTCGCCCATTTCCTTCGTGCCGTCGGCGACTGTGACCTGTCCGGCGTGCAGCGAGTAGCCAATGCCGACGCCGCCGCCGTTGTGTATCGAAACCCAACTTGCGCCGCTGGCGGTATTCAGCAACGCATTGAGCAGCGGCCAATCGGCGATAGCGTCCGAGCCATCCAACATTTTTTCAGTTTCGCGATAGGGAGAAGCGACCGAGCCGCAATCGAGGTGGTCGCGGCCGATCACGATGGGGCCTTTCAGCTCGCCGCGTGCGACCAGATCGTTGAGCGCCACGCCAAAGCGATCGCGTTCTCCGTAACCGAGCCAGCAGATGCGCGCGGGCAGGCCCTGGAATCGCACGCGTTTCTGCGCGAGCTTGATCCAGCGCGAAAGAATCTCGTCGTGCGGAAACATCTCCAGCACCAACTGGTCGGTGCGGTGAATGTCAGAAGGTTCGCCGGAAAGCGCCGCCCAGCGGAACGGGCCGCGGCCTTCGCAGAACAGCGGACGAATGTAAGCGGGCACGAAGCCCGGAAAATCGTAGGCGTTCTTCACACCTTGCTGGAACGCGAAGGTGCGGATGTTGTTGCCGTAATCAAAAGTGACCGAGCCCATTTTCTGCAGCGCGAGCATGCCTTCCACGTGGCGCGCCATGGAATCGAGCGAGCGTTTTTCGTACGCGGCGGGGTCGGATTTGCGCAGCTCGGCGGCTGGCGCGACGTCCAGGCCCTGTGGAATGTATCCGCCGATGGGATCGTGCGCGCTGGTTTGGTCGGTGAGCAGATCCGGCACCACGCCGCGGCGCGCGAGTTCCGGAATCACGTCCGCGCAATTGCCAGTGAGGCCCACGGAGGTGGCTTCGCGTTTGCGTACCGCATTTTTCAGGATGCGCAGTGCCTCATCCAAGTCGTTGACCATCACGTCGCAGTAGCCCGTTTTCACGCGGCGCTTGATGCGCTCAGGGTCCACGTCAATTCCCAGGAACGCTGCCCCGTTCAGAGTTGCGGCCAACGGCTGCGCTCCGCCCATGCCGCCCATGCCGCCGGTCACTACCAATTTTCCGGCGAGGTCGCCGCCGAAATGCTGGCGCGCGGCCGCCGCAAAAGTTTCATAGGTACCCTGCAGAATCCCCTGCGAGCCGATGTAGATCCAGCTTCCCGCGGTCATTTGCCCGTACATCATCAGGCCCGCGCGATCGAGTTCGTCGAAATGCTTCCAATCGCTCCAGTGACCGACGAGATTGGAATTGGCAATCAGCACGCGCGGAGCGTGTGAATGCGTGCGAAAAATTCCCACGGGTTTGCCGGATTGCACCAGTAGGGTTTCGTCATTTTCCAGCGACCGCAACGATGCAACGATCGCGTGATAGCAATTCCAGTTGCGCGCCGCCTTCCCGCGTCCGCCATACACGATCAAGTCTTCAGGCTTCTCGGCGACTTCCGGGTCGAGGTTGTTCATCAGCATGCGCAGTGCCGCTTCCTGCTGCCAGCCCTTGCAGGAAAGAGCCGAGCCGCGCGGCGCGCGCACCGGTTGATACCCGGAAGCTTCTTCGGTAGCCAGCTTTGACATGGACATCCTCCGTTTGCATCTTATCGCAGACCGGCGGTGGGATTGTAGCGCGGCTCGAAGTTTGGCGAGCGTCCTCAACCCAACGCCAAAACGCGACAATGCCCGAGGGCAATCGCGTTGCGCGTCCCGCGCCTATACGCTAGAGTTGATTGAGAGCACATGGACTATCCCGCGCTGAACAAACTTTTCCTGGACGCCGTAGATCGCTACGCCAATCCGAAAGCACAAATGTACAAGACCGCGAACGGTTGGGAATCCATCTCCGCGGGCGAAATGTTGCGCCGCGTCGCGGGCTTGTCCAAAGCACTGGGTGAGCTGGGCATCCGGACCGGCGATCGCGTGGGCATCTTCGCGCCGAATTGCGCGGAATGGCACGTCGCGGATTTCGCTATTACCGGACTGGGCGCAGCCAGCGTGCCGATCTATTTCAACGAGTCCGCGGACCGGCTGACCTATATCCTGAACGATTCCGGCGCGCGGATTGTGATTACCAAAGGTGAAACGCAAGCGCGCAAGATTGCCGAAGCGCGCGAACGGATGCCTGGGCTGGAGCATGTGATTTCCGTTGCGCCACCGAGCGACCTGCACGGCGAAATTCTGCGCTATGAGGCTTTGATTGCCACGGCCGGCGAGGCAGATATCGCGGAGTACCGGCGCCGTTCCGCGGAGGTCTTGGGCAGTCAGCTAGCGACGATCATTTACACCTCGGGTACGACGGGCGAGCCCAAGGGCGTGATGCTCAATCATTCGAATCTCAGCTCCAATTCGATTGATTCGCTGAAGGAATATGTATTCGAACCCGGTGACGTGGCGCTGGAATTTTTGCCGCTCGCTCATGTGTACGAGCGCACCGTCGGGTACGGATATTTGTCGCGCGGCGTTTCGATTGCCTACCTGGAGCAGATCGAAGCCGTCGCGGAAGCGTTGCGGGAAGTGCACCCGACAATGACCGCCGCCGTGCCGAGATTTTTCGAGAAGCTCTACGCGAATATTTTGGAGAAAGGGCACCGCGAGACTGGCTTGAAGCGCAAGATTTTCGATTGGGCGCTTGGTGTGGCGCAGGAATCGGTGCCGTGGCGCGCGTACGGGAAAAAGCCCAGCAGCGGATTGCAGTTGCGGTGGGGAATCGCGGACCGCCTGGTGTTTTCAAAAATTCGCGCGGGGCTGGGGGGGAAGATTCGCACCTTCTGTTCCGGTGGCGCCCCGCTGGCGCCGGAGCTGGCGGAATTTTTCTGGTCGCTGGATGTGCGGGTGTTTCAGGGGTACGGGCTGACCGAGACTGCGCCGGTGGTCACGGCGAATTTACCGACTGCGAATAAGGTAGGCACGGTGGGGCGTCCTATTCCGCACGTGCAAGTGCGCATAGCTGAGGACGGCGAGATCCTGGTGAAAGGCCCGAACGTGATGCAGGGCTACTACCGCAAGCCTGCTGAGACGCGCGAAGTTTTGACCGAAGACGGCTGGTTTCGCACCGGCGACATCGGAAAGCTCGATTCGGACGGATATCTGATCATCACCGATCGCAAGAAAGAGCTGCTGAAGACCGCCGCGGGAAAATTCGTCGCGCCGGCGCCGATTGAAAATATGCTGAAGTCCAGCCCTTTCGTTACCAATGCGATTATGGTAGGAGACAAGCGGAAATTTGTGTCCGTATTGATTGTGTTGAATTTCGCGACGATCGAAGCCGAGGCCAAACACCAGGGCCGCGAATTTGCAACGCGTTCGCAGATGCTTACGGACGTGTGGGTGCGCGATCTGATTACGCACGAGATCGAGCGCTTGACCGCGTCGCTCGCGCAATATGAAAAGCCCAAACGGTTTGCGCTGCTGGAGCAGGATTTTACTTATGCCAGCGGTGAGCTGACCTACACGTTGAAGATGAAACGGCGCGTCGTTGAAGAGCGTTACCAGGATGTGATCGCGCGGCTGTATGCGGACGTGGAAGAACCGCGACCGCAGCATCAGGCATAGCATCAAAGTTAGCGGCAGGCGAAAGTTTCGCGTATAACCTCTGCGAGCCGGGAGTTCCGCTACATTGGATCCGTGGTCCGCGGAGTACGCACGCCGTACAATGAGATTCGGAGAATCCTGATGGCCGACCAACTGGTAATTGCCGGGCGCGCTTTCAATTCGCGTTTGATTGTGGGCACGGGAAAATACCGCAGCTTTGACGAAATGCGCCGCGCCCATCAGGCCTCCGGCGCCGAGATGGTCACCGTCGCGGTGCGCCGCGTGAACCTCACCGATAAGTCCAAAGAATCCCTGCTCGATTACATCGACCGCGAGAATTTTTTCATTCTGCCGAATACGGCAGGCTGTTACACCGCGGATGAGGCGGTACGCACGGCGCGGCTGGGGCGCGAAGTGGGCCTATCGGAATGGGTGAAGTTGGAAGTGATTGGCGACCAGCAGACGCTTTTCCCGGACACGGAGCAATTGATCGCCGCGACGAAGATTTTGGTGCAGGAAGGTTTCGTGGTGCTGCCTTACACGAATGACGATTTGATCGTCGCGCGGAAATTGATCGATGCGGGCGCGGCTGCGGTGATGCCTCTGGGCGCGCCGATCGGTTCCGGCATGGGAATTCAGAATGTGACCAATCTGCGGATCCTGCGCGAACGGATTACTGAAGTGCCGCTGATTGTGGATGCCGGAGTGGGCACGGCTTCGGATGCGGCGCTTGCGATGGAATTGGGCGCGGACGGCGTGTTGATGAACACCGCGATCGCCGAAGCGCAGGATGCTGTGCTGATGGCTGAAGCGATGGGATCGGCTGTGGATGCAGGCCGCAAGGCGTTCATGGCCGGGCGGATTGCGAAGAAGTTGTACGCGTCGGCTTCGAGCCCGCTGCATGGAGTCGTGAAGTAATCTGCTTGGAATTCCTGCGATTAGAACGGTGCCTCGGCCACTCGCTCATTTAGCGAAATAAAATGTGCCACAGAATATCCACTAGCGCGTGCACGATCGCGCCGGGAAATAACGACCCCGTCTTAATCCACGTACGGCCGTAGAACAACCCCGCCACGGTTGCCAGGAATACATATTTCCAATTCGGGAAAGGCGCGTGGAAAATGTGCGCGAAGCCGAACGCGAGGGACGCCACCGCCAAGGCCGCCCACTGATTTCTGAACGTGCGTGAAAGAATGTTCTGCAGCACGCCGCGAAACAGGAATTCCTCCGGCCACGCCGTGAAAAACAAAATCCCGATGACTTCGATGGGAGCTGTGCGCAAGCGCGCAAACGACGGCGCGTAAGTGAGGAAGCCGATGCGCAACCCGATCACGACGGCAATAATCGCGAATGCTGCAAAATGCAGCACCACATTCCACCCAAAGCCACGCCGCCATTCCACCGCGTAGCCGATTCCTTCCAGACGCCGCAGCAACACGAACGCCGCGACGCCCGTGCTCAGCGCCAGCAGGATCGTGAGTGTGTGCATCAGTTGCGGCGGGTAAGGGAACAACACGTACAGAAACGTAAGGCCCCGCCAGCGGAGTTCCACCGGCAGCCAAATCAACAGCAGGGCTGCATAGTCTCGCCACTGGGCCGCCGGTTTCCCGATGCACGTGGCGGCCAGCACCGCCGGCAGCACGACGTAAGCTGCGCCGAGCAGCGCTGTTTTCCAATTGGCGGTGACGCCGATGGTGTAAATCAGCACGCCGAACAGCGGCACCAGAGGCGCCAGCACCGCGCCATACTCGCCGAACAAATGCCGTACTCGTTCGAGCACACGCGGCGCTGCGAGAAACAGCTCAAATGCGAAAAGTGCCGCAGCCACGCCGAGCGCCAGCGCGAACGAGCGGCCGGTGTATCCCAGCCGAATTCCGTAGAACGCCGCCAGACCTACTATCACGCTCCACGCGACAGCGGCGGTGAGCAAGTTCATGGACCAGGATGCAGAGTTCTTCGTCACGACTGAAGATTTTACTGAACTCGTTACGAGTTCCGCGAAAAAATCGTTTTCGATTTCCGCGACGGGGCCGGTTGTGCGATTCTGGTGCGGCTCAAAACGACGCGACAGCGATGCCCGCATCCGCGAAACCCCAACGGTTCACTTACATTGATTGGCTGCGGGGATTTGCCTGCCTGCTGATGTTCCAGGTGCATGCGTACGATTCGTGGCTGAGTCCATCGGCGCGCGAGACGAAATTCTTCAAGTGGTCGCAGCTGAGCGGCACGCTTCCGGCGCCGATGTTCTTGTTTCTGGCGGGCGTGTCGTTTGCGCTGGTTACGGACAAGTTGCGGCGCAAGGACTTGCCGGCAAACGAAATCGCACGCAAGACGATTCTGCGTGGCGCGGAAATTCTGGCGCTCGGTTACGGCTTCCGTTTGCAGGAATATCTACTCGGACTGCCCTGGGCGCCGTGGGCCGACCTGCTGCGCGTGGACATTCTAAATACGATCGGTTTCTCGATGATCCTGATGGGTGTGGTGTGTTGGTTCGCACGCACGCGCATGGCGAATCTGGTGCTTGCGCTCGCCGCCACGGCTGCGATTGCGCTGGCGACGCCGCCGCTCTACACGACGTGGCGGCCGAGCTGGCTGCCGTGGTACCTGGAGTCGTACATCAATGGCGTACACACGCTGAAGACTCCGCAGGCATGGCTTTTCCCAGTTTTTCCCTGGGCGGCGTTTGCTTTTGCCGGCCTGGCGCTTGGCTTTTTTCTATTCGACGATTGGGCGATCAAGAATCAGGCGAAAGTTGTCACGTTGCTGGGCGCGTTGGGAATCGCGCTGTACTATTTCTCGATATGGCTGGACGCGCGGCCGGTGCAGGTCTTCGCGGTGTACGACTACTGGCACACTAGTCCCAATTTTTTTATGGCGCGCGTCGGGATCCTGCTGGTGATGTTTCCGCTGAGTTTCGTCTGGTGCCGCTGGGTGGTTTCGCGGGTCCCGTTCAGCCCGATGGTGCAGATGGGCCAGACGTCGCTGCTGGTTTACTGGGTGCACATCGAATTTGTGTACGGGCGCTTCTCGATACTGCAGAAGGGCGCGCAATCCATTGCGATGGCGACGTTCGGTCTGCTGATCATTACCACTGCGATGGTCCTGCTATCTATCGCGCGCACACGCTGGAAGGGAAACGGTGCAGAAGTGCTGGCGAGGTTACGCCGTACGTTACAGCCCGCGTCGGGACCGCAGACTTAGGGGGTACGTTACTTTACTGCGCGGAACAGGGTTGTGGTGGCGCTGCGGGATGAGTGGGATCGGTGGCGCGCGGGTGGGTCTTGAAAATTAATTCGCCCGGACGCGCCAGGCCGAAATCCTCGCGCGCAATACATTCCATCGTGGAGGGGTCGGTCTTCAGATCCTTCACGTGGTCCTGCAGCTTTCTATTTTCGCGATCCAATTGAGTTATTTCCTGCTGAATCTTTCGTGCTTCGGCCTGCGAACGGCGCATCGCCAGCACGCCATGCGTTCCGAAAATATCCTGCAACAGCAGCAGCACAAATCCAGCGACCAGGAACCAATACAAATTGCGCCGCAAGAACGTGCTCAGCTGCTCGACGAATGATTGGCGCCCAGCCGTCGCGTCGCGGTCTTGCGATGGCGGATTGTGGACGCTACGGTTCATTGGGTGATCCATGCGCGCGCTTCCTCTGCCAATTTCCGCGCGGCTGCGACTGTCGCGGCTTCGGTGTAAATCCGCGCGACCGGCTCGGTGCCCGAAGGGCGCATCAAAATCCACGAGCCATCGTCGAAAATCAGTTTCAGGCCGTCGGTGCGATCGATCTTCGCGACCTTGTGTCCCGCGAATTCGCTGAAGTCCTGGCGCAAGCGATCGGGCAGCTTCGCCTGAGCTTCCGCTGGAAGATGCAAATTTTCGCGCACGGGCCAGAATTCGGCGCCAACGCGGCGAAAGAGATCGCGCAGCTGATCGCCCAGCGACTTCTGCCGCGCGGCGATCATCTCCGCCACCAGTAGGCAAGCAAGAATGCCGTCTTTTTCCGGGAGATGGCCGTGGATGGTCATGCCCGCGCTTTCTTCGCCGCCCAGCGCGATTTTTCCAGCGCGCAGCAGCGGGCCAACGTACTTGAATCCCACCGGAGTCTCGTAGGCTTTCACTCCGTGCAGCCGCGCGACCGCGTCAATCAGATGAGTGGTCGCAACGCTGCGCGAAGCTCCCAGCTTTTCACCGCGCGTCTCCAGCAAATAATCGAACACGAGGCCCAGGATGTGATTCGGTTGCACGAACGTTCCGTCGCGATCCAGAATCCCGAAGCGGTCGGCATCGCCGTCGGTAGCTAGACCAGCGAGCGACTTCTTCTCCAGCACCAGCTTTTTCAGCGGCGCGAGGTTTTCTTCCGAAGGGTCCGGGCCGGTGCCGTCAAACAGCACGTCACGCTTGGTGCGAATCGATTCGACCGTCATTCCATGGTCGGTGAGGATGCGATCAAGCCAGCCCGCGCCGCAGCCATGGACTGCGTCGTACGCGAAATTGCCTTTGGCTTTGACCAGCACATCGAAACGAATCATTTTTTTCAACTGCTCGAAGTACGGGCCGCGCGGATCAATGCGCGCGAAATCGTCGGCGATGTCCTGAAAATGCGCTTCGTCATCCTCCGGCAGTGCCGCGGCGCGTTTCTCAATGTCCTTGGTAATGTCGGGCAAGGCCGGACCGCCGTCGGGGCCGGAGAATTTCAAGCCGTTATATTCGGCGGGGTTGTGGCTGGCGGTGATGTTGACGCCGCCATCGTACTTGTTGTGGATGATGGCGTGGGCCAGCACCGGAGTCGGCGTCGGTTCCGGGCAGAAAACGATGCCGCAACCGTTTTTCCGCAGCACGCCCGCAGCAGTGCGCGCGAATTCCGGTGAAAAGAAGCGGGTGTCGTGGCCAACGACGAGTTTAGGATTTTTATTTAGCGCGCAGACGTGCCCCGCGATGGCCGCCGAGGCTCGGCGCACTCCGCCAAAGGTGAAGTCGTCGGCGATCACGCCGCGCCACCCAGAGGTCCCGAAATGGATCGTTTGTTTCGTCACGGGCGACTATTGTATCTTGGCCCGCGAGTTAAAATCACGCAAGAACGGCGCGAGTCGCAAGAGTCAACCTGGGCGGGCAGCCAAAAATGACGGACAAAATCATAGTACTGGTCACGTGTGGGTCGCGCAAAGATGCGCGGAAGATCGCCCGCGCGCTCGTGGGGCAGCGGCTGGCGGCTTGCGTTAGCGAGATTGGCGTGCCGGTAGCCTCCATGTATCGTTGGAAGGGAAAGGTCGAGTCGGCGAAGGAGTTTTTGTTGCTGATCAAGACGAGCAAGAAGCGCTTCGCGGCAGTGCGCGACGCGGTGCACAAGCTGCACAGCTACGAGGTCCCGGAAATTATCGCATTGCCCATCGCCGCAGGTTCGCGAGCATATTTGGATTGGATCGCCGCATCGGTGAAGACCACATAGTCCACAGCTAGGCCAGCCGATCAGTCGACAAGAACCGATGAGTGTTTCACAGCAGACGCGCCGCTGAACCCATGATGAAACACAGACGCTAGATTTGCGCGAGAGCCTGGTCCAAATCGGCGATGATGTCCTCGACGTCTTCAATCCCGACAGACAAGCGCACGAGCCCCTGCATAATCCCAATTTGCATCTGGATATCCGGTGGGATGGAAGCGTGGGTCATGAGCGCGGGGAGGGAAATGAGCGTCTCGACGCCGCCCAAGCTTTCCGCCAGCGAGCACAGCTTCACGTGATTCAGAAATTTCTTGGCCGCATCCAGCGGTCCCAGGTCAAACGAGATCATGGAGCCGAAGCCGCGCTGCTGTCGTTTGGCGAGTTCGTGTTGAGGATGGGAAGCAAGGCCGGGGAAGATGACATGCTTTACCTTCGGGTGGGCCTCCAGGTACTTCGCCACCGCCATTCCGTTGGAATTGTGGCGATCCATGCGCACGGCCAGGGTCTTGACGCCGCGCGAAACCAGAAAGCAATCCATCGGAGCCAGTCCCGCTCCCGCCGAGCGTTGCACAAAATATATTTTCTGGGCTTGCTCAGGCGTACTGACGATTACCGCTCCCCCGGTGCAATCGCTGTGGCCGTTCAGAAATTTGGTCATGGAATGAACCACGATGTCCGCGCCGAACGCGAGAGGCTGTTGCAGATAAGGACTTAGGAATGTGTTGTCCACCACAACCGTCAGGTTTCGTTCATGCCCCAGTTTCGAAACGGCGGCGAGGTCCGTGACGATCATCGTCGGGTTCGTGGGCGTCTCCACGTAAATCATTTTTGTGTTCGGCTTTATGGCCTGCTTTACTTTTTCCAGGTTGGAGGTGTCCACATAGCTGAATTCCAAGCCGAATTCGACCAGCAGTTGCGTGGTTATGCGAAACACACCGCCATATACCGCTTGCGACAGGATGGTGTGGTCTCCGGGACGCAAGAGGCGGAACACGGCATCAATGCCAGCCATCCCTGAAGTGAATACGTAGGCCGCGTGGCCATTTTCCAGCTTCGCAATGGTGCGCTCCAGTGCTTTGCGGTTCGGGTGATTCGTGCGCGCGTAGTCGTAACCTTTGCTCTTGCCCATCTCTTCGATGACGTAGGTCGAGGTCTGATAAATCGGCGCGACGATTGATCCGGTCAGCGCGTCCGGCTCCTGGCCCACGTGAATTGCATCCGTCGAAAACCCCATCACTTTCCTCCCGGCACGAATCCTCAGAATTTTTCGCTGCGCACCGCGCGCCATCAGGAATCCATTCCTGAAAAAACCGTGTGACCCGCAAGTCCAAGGCCGGTGCGCTCTTAGGTCGCTACATCAGACCGCGGCTATGCGCGGTGGTCCACGAATTCGACCTCTCATCATACGTCAGGCGGCGGCCCACATCACACCGAACGGCCCGTGGGTTGTTAGAAAATGCGGCACGCCAGCCGTGTTGGAAGGCTGAGGCAACATTTATAACCGCGCAGCGCGTTCGCCGCGGCTATGAAAGCCGTCGGGGGCGCGGTGCAGACTTATGCTCTTGAGAGACTTCGCGGATTGGAGTACAAGGAAGAAGTATGAGGCCCTGTACTCGCCTTCGCCCACCCTTCTTGTTGATTGCACTGGCTGCAATTTTGGCATCGGGATTGCTCTCCGCCGGCGCCTGCCGCGCGCAGTCCAGCGCGCCCGACAAGTCCACGACTCAGAGTCAATCCGACTCCGCGGACAAACCCAACCAGAAAGACGATCAAGCCGCCGACGGCACCACGCGATTGCGCATCCTCGTCACCAATACTCTGGATAAGCCGGTCGGAAACGCCAGCGTGTACGTCCGCTTCAACCAACCTGGCGGGTTCCTGCGCAAAGATAAACTCGCCGAGCTGAGTTTCAAGACCAACGAAGACGGTTCGGTGAAGACGCCCGCGTTGCCGCAAGGGAAAATTTTGATTCAAGTGATCGCCAAAGGCTGGCACACATTTGGGAAATGGTACGACATCGAGAAAGATCAAGACACAATTGCCATCAAGCTCGAAGCTGCTCCGCACTGGTATTAGAATTGTTGCGCGCAAACTATTTATCCAGGCGCGTTCTTCTCGCTTCTTCCTCAGGCCAACGCCGGCACACTGCCCTGAATTAGTGCAAAGAGGATTAAACCTTTGCATTGCAGAACGATTTCGTTTTGCGCGCGTCTATTTCCACACGGTTTTCAACAGAACTGTTGAAAACTTTTACAAGAAATTTATATTTTCTCGCCAGTTGCACCATGGAATGGTTTCAAAAGTGCCTCGGCGCGTTCCCCCATTCTGTTTTGGAAAAAACCCCACTCTGCGGACCGAAAAAGAATTTCTCGCACTCAGCGCGTAAACTCGGGGCCTGCAAGTCTTTGCGCGTGCTTGCTATCAGCAGGTGCGCGGCTGCAAAATATCTCGGACCCAAATGAAATATTTGATCCTTAATGCGGATGACTTCGGAGTGACGCGCGGCGTGAACCAGGCAATCATTCGCGCTCATCGCGAAGGAATTCTCAGCAGCGCGACGCTGATGGCCAACGGCCCGGCGTTCGACGATGCGGTGGAACGAATCACGGCGAATCCCAAATTGGGAGTGGGCTGCCATTTGGTTCTGGTCGCCGGGAAATGCGTGGCTCGACGCGAAGATGTTGCGTCTTTGGCCGATGCGCAAGGCAACTTGCCGCAGTCTCTTCCATTGTTCGTTGCCAAACTTAGCTCCGGAATGATCCCAAGCAAGCAAATTGAAACCGAAATACGCGCGCAGATCGAAAAAATTCGCGCAGCTGGAATCGCGCCGACGCATTTGGACACCCATAAGCATACGCATGCGCATCCTCTGGTTATGGAAGCGCTTGGAAAAGTCGCCAAAGAGTTTGGGATCAAGCGAGTGCGCAAGCCTGTGGAAAATCTTCACGATTCCTGGCGGACAATGAAGGCCGACGAAAAGGGCATCTCGATGCAAATCGTGGCCTCGGGAGCGGTTCGCGCCATCGCACCTCGCTTCTTTGCAATCGCTAGAAAGTACGGGCTAACTTTTCCCGATCATTTCCTGGGATTGGCGGTCACCGGTCAGGTGAGCGCCGCCGCACTGCGCCGTATGGTGGATACGCTAGACGAGGGCAGCACCGAAATTATGCTGCACCCTGGAATTTGTGACGCGGACCTGGTCCGGTCCGGCACCAGGCTGCGCGAGCAGCGTGAAACTGAGCTCGCCGCGCTTCTCGATCCCGGAGTGCGCAGTGCGCTGCGCGAACGCGGCATTCGCTTAATCAGCTATCGCGAGTTAAACTAAGCATATGCGTGAGCTCCCGAAAAATCCGCCACGTTTCTCCCTGGTGGTGCCCTTTCACGACGAGCAGCAGAGCGTCCGCGAACTGCACCGGCAGTTAAGCGCGATCATGACCGGGCGATTCGAGCCGGTCGAGTTTGTTTATGTGGATGACCAGAGCTCGGACGCGACTCCGCAGATACTCGCAGAGATTGCTGAGAAGGATCCGCGAGTCGCGGTGCTGCGCCTGAAGCGCAATTACGGCCAGACGACCGCGCTCGCCGCGGGATTCGACTACGCTTCCGGCGATGTGATCATCTCGATGGACGGCGATTTGCAGCACGACCCGGCGGACATTCCCGTGCTGCTCGAAACTCTGGACGCGACCGGCTGCGACATCGTCAGCGGCTGGCGGCAAAAGCGCGTGGACAATTTTATTCTGCGCCGCCTGCCGTCGCGGGTCGCGAACTGGATGATGGCCAAGCTTTCCGGCGTCAACATCCACGACTTCGGCACCACTTTCAAGGTTTACCGCCGCGAGACTATCAAGGACGTCCCGCTGTACGGCGAAATGCATCGGTTCATTCCGGCGCTGGCGGCGTGGAACGGCGCCAAGATCGTCGAGGTTCCCATCCATAACATCGTCCGTCCCGACGGCAAGTCGCATTACGGAATTTCCCGGACGCTTCGCGTTTTCTTTGACATCATTACGATTCGCTTCCTGATGCGCTACATGACGCGCCCGCTGCACTTCTTCGGCCCCCCGGGCCTGCTGGGATTATTTACCGGTGGCGGGATCATGGCGTTCCTGCTGGCTGAAAAGCTGCTGTGGTGGCGACTGGATCTGTTCGCGCTGCACGGTCCCTTGCTCATCCTGGGATTGATGCTGACTTTATTTGGCGTTCAGCTGTTGGCCGTGGGGCTGGTAGGCGAACTGCTCATGCGCACGCACTTTGAATCCCGAGAAGAGCCCATCTATCGGGTGGAGCACGTTTACGGCGGCCCAGACGCCGTCAACATTTCCGGATATCCCAAAACAAAAACGCTTGCGTCCAGGCAAGCCGGCGGATAGATTGGCGGCAGCCTAGCCGGGAGATTCTATGTCCCCCCGAACATCCGCCGTGCGGCGTCGGCTACAGTCAGCGCGTATGGAGAACGAAGAAGTATTGCGCAAGATCTTCCTGTGCGGATCCATTGCTGTGCTGCTGGCGGCAATTGCGTGGGCCGGCGACGATCCGTGGAAGGCCAAGCCGTACCAGCAGTGGGATGCCAAAGACGTTCGCAAGGTTCTCGACGCTTCGCCGTGGGCACGCAACGTGCAAGTGGCAGCCCCGTGGATCGGCACAGGCGACGCTGGCGATGCCGCTAGCGGCGGCGTGGCATCGCAGCCTAGTCCTCCCGCTATGCGGTCCGCGCAAACGCCGCAGCCTGGCGCCAGTGGCGCCGGAGATATAGCTCCTGGCACGCAGACCGCTACGGTCACCTTCGTGGTGCGTTGGGCATCGTCGCGCACGATCCGCGAAGCGCTTCTCCGCAATGCGGTCCTGGCCGGCCAAATCCAGGAAGACGCGGCGGCGCAGCAACTGACGCAGCCCGTCGAAACATACGAAATAGTGGTCGCGGCGCCGGACATGAAGCCGTTTCAGTCGGTGGACGACAAGATTCTGGAACACAGCGCTTTCCTGGTGGATCGAAAAACAAAACAAAAAGTCGCTCCCACCGGCGTGAAGATCCTGAACAGCGAGGACGGGAAAAAGGTGGAATCGGTCGCGTTTTTCTTTCCGAAGAAATCCGACAGCGGAGTAGCCACGATCGCAGCCGATGAAAAAAACGTGGATTTTCTGTGCGTCGTCACCAACGTGAAAATAGAAGCGAGTTTCGACATTTCCAAAATGCTGGACACATTGGGACGCGACCTCTAGTCTCAATCGCTCAAAATCTCAAGCTGGTGAGGAGTCCTCATGAAGTTAGCGCTGCGTTGCGGATCTATTTTCATGCTGGCGGCCATGCTGCCGGCACTTGCCGGCGCTCAGATGGGCATGCACGCCGGCCCGGCGATGCGTGGAATTTTCAATCCGGTGGTGGGGTCGGGCGGCGAGTATGAAATGACCACGGATAAGGGCAAGACGGTGATGGAGATCTCGGTGGTCGGCAAGGAATCGGTTGACGGCAAAGACGGCTACTGGTTTGAGATGGCCATTTCTAACGCATCGATGGGCCAGATGATTTCCAAGAGTTTGACGGTTCTGGACGGCCAGGACACCGTGGTCTCTCGCATGATCATGCAAATGGGGAGCCGCCCGCCGATGGAAATGCCCACGCAGATGTACAAGGCGAATGCGCAGAAGCAGTCGGCCGATATTCGCGACCGCGCGGACGACGTTGGCAGCGAAGCCGTAACTACTCCGGCAGGAACTTTCGTCACCGAGCATTACAAAATGAAGGACGGCTCAGGCGACGCCTGGGTGGCGCCGAAGGCCGGGCCGTACGGCCTGGTGAAATTCCAGGGGAAAGATTCGACTATGGTGCTGACCAAGGTCATCACCGACGCCAAGGATAAGATTACCGGGACGCCGCAGCCGTTTAATCCCATGATGTTCCAGCAGAACCAGCAACATCCGTGATTGAATTTCTGTAGCTTCAGGTTTCGGAGGCACCCCGGCGGCATCGGGGCGCCTCTTCTTTTTTTTGGGGGGCGTGTTTTCCGCCGGCTGGCTCATCTCAAGGGACTGGGGGTCCTCCGATATGGCTTCCACCGCCGACAAATTCTACCGTGGCCGCATCACGCATCGCGAAAACTTCGCGCCAGACCTTTGGAAGGTCAAGATCGATCCCGGCGGTCAGTTCGATTTCGTGGCGGGACAGTACGCGACCCTGGGAGTGGATTCAGCGCTGAAACGGACCGAACGCGCCTATTCGATCGTATCCTCGCCGTACGAACGCGAGCTGGAAATTTTCATCGAACTGGTCGAACAGGGTGAATTAACCCCGCTGCTGCACAAGCTTCAGGTCGGCGATGAGCTCTCGGTGCGAAAAATTGCCAAGGGCCGCTTTACGTTGGACTTGAAAAGCGGACACCGAAATCACTTGCTGCTCGCCACGGTCACAGGCATCGCGCCGTACGTTTCTTACATCCGTACGCTGTACGCTGATTGGAAGGAAAATAGATTTCCGGGCGAACTGCGGCTCTATGTAATCCAAGGCGCCAGTCGTTCGTGGGAATTCGGCTACCGCGAAGAACTCGAGTGCATTGCCGATGAGGTCCCGTGGCTGACCTATGTTCCGACGGTAAGTCGTCCTTGGGAGGACACCGACTGGCGCGGAGAAACCGGCCGCGTGGAAGACTTGATCCGCAAATACACCCACCTGTGGAAACTCGACCCGGGCGATACCACCGGCTACCTGTGTGGCCACCCGCAGATGATTGAGTTAGGCAGAGGCATCCTGCTACGCGGCGGCTTCGCGAAACAATCCCTGCGCGAAGAAGTTTACTGGGTTCCGCCAAAGTGAAATCCCCAATCCTGACGGGCGCGTGCAAGGGGCCTTGCTGCGCCCGCCAGTAAGGGAATCCGCCGCGACTTATTGGTGAGTATCGGGGCTCGCGGCGGCCACTTGTTCAATAGTGCTTTCGATCGCGCGTATCGGCGCGGAGACGTGCACGGTTTCGTCTTTATCCGTGACGTCCACCACCATCGACCCGCCGTCTTTGGTGACGAGCACGTGTTGGCCCGGTTCGCGCACATCCACCAACGTCATGTCCTCGCCGGCGCGCAATTGATCGAGCGCCGCGCGGATCGTCGGCATCCAAGGTCTAAGCTCCGTTGCTGCCTGTCCCAATTTCCAGCTAGGGACGAAGTGCATTGCGATGGGGACCAGCATCGCCGGTGCCAGCACGTACACGTGATGTGCCTCCGGCTGCTTTTCCACCACGTTCACTTCGATCATCCCTTCGCTGCAAATCAGTCCCACGCCGGCCAGCGCCGTTCCGGCCATTCCCAGCGCCACCTTTCCCAGAAGAATCATCCCGCACCTCCTGCGCGAATTTGTAGCCCGTTATTCCGAGGCGCTATGCGAATCAATCCAGATGCGCACGTGTTCCGTCGCGTCCTGGACGGTCACCAGAACGGCGTCGCCCGCATCGCTCAGCGCGCGAATCGCAGCGGCGACGTCCAGCTCGTTGTCCTTTACGGTGGAAAATAGCGCGTCCACCACCTTCATCGGGATGGTGACGTCCACTTTCTGGCCGTCTTTGCTCTTATCCAAGACGTGGACAATCAAGTTTCCGTTCGATTTCGCCACGCGTATGTCTTGATCCTTCTGTTTCACCGTGACAAATTCATTGTCCGGCGCGGTGCGGAGGGCGTCCAGTAAGGCGCGCACGTCCACTCCGTTGAAATCCGCCTCGCCGATGGTTACGTGGCCGTTGTGCAGGTTTCCCTTATTCACCGTGGGCAGGATCGCCGCTGCCATCGAAAGCGGCAAGTTCACATTCACACTCTCGCCTTTGGAGGCATCGTCCACCTTCACGTGTAGGTAGCGCTCCGTCGCCGGTGCTGTCGCGGCCAACGCCGTAACCGCCAGATTGCTCATCGTCAGAGCCAACACACAACACACCCCAATCGCTCGCATCGCTTTTTGCATTTTGGGAAGCCTCCCACGCTCTTCCTGCTCATAAGTACGGAAGGGGGCAGAGAAATGTTCCGTAAATACTTGCGCAGACGGGTTGCGTTTCAATACGGGAGGAGCCGGGAAGAACTAATCGCGCTGGGGCTTGAAATATACCGCGGCCAGCGGCGGGACTTTCAGTTTGACGGACCACGGCCGGTCGTTCCAAGGAATCGGTTCGGCGCGAACGCCCCCGGCATTGCCTACGTCGCTTCCCTCGTAGTAAACGGAATCGGTGTTGAGAATTTCCCGGTAGAATCCCGGCCCCGGAACCCCGACGCGATAATCCAGGCGCACTACCGGCGTGAAGTTGCAGACCACCACCACATAATCCTCCGGGTTTCGCGCCCTCCGGATGAACGAAAGAATGCTCGCAGCGGCATCATTCGCATCGATCCATTCGAACCCGGCCCATTCGAAGTCCACTTCGAAGAACGGCCGCTCCGTCGCGTGCAGGCGATTCAGGTCGGACATCAGCCGCTGCACTCCGCGATGCGGTGCGGACTCTTCCAGCGACCAGTCCACACTGCTCTCTTCCCAGAATTCGTTGCGCTCCGCCACCTCGCTGCCCATGAACAGCAACTTCTTCCCCGGATGCGCGTACATGTATCCGAACAGCAAACGAAGATTGGCGAATTTCTGCCAATCGTCGCCTGGCATTTTTTCCAGCAGTGTGCGCTTGCCGTGCACCACTTCATCGTGAGAGAGTGGCAAAACGAAATTTTCCTGGAACGCGTAAATCATCGAAAAAGTCAGCTCGTTGTGGTGATGCTGCCGAAACAGCGGATCCAGCGCGAAATAACGCAGCGTGTCGTTCATCCATCCCATGTTCCATTTCAGATCGAACCCCAGGCCGCCGACGTACGTCGGGCGCGAAACCGCCGGCCACGACGTGGACTCTTCGGCAATCATCAGCGCGCCGGGATGCCTGCTGTGCAGCACTTCATTCAAATGTTTCAGAAACGCAATCGCCTCCAGATTTTCGCGGCCGCCAAACGCGTTAGGAATCCACTCGCCGGGCTTGCGCGAGTAGTCCAGGTAAAGCATCGAAGCCACCGCATCCACGCGTAATCCATCCAGGTGATACTTGTCCAGCCAGAAAAGCGCGTTCGACAACAGAAAATTCTGCACTTCGTTCCGGCCGTAGTTGAAGACCAGCGTGCCCCAGTCCGGATGCGCGCCGCGTCGCGGATCCGCGTGTTCGTAGAGATGCGTGCCATCGAATAATCCCAGGCCATGCCCGTCGCGCGGGAAATGCGCCGGAGTCCAATCCAGGATCACGCCGATTTCCTGCTGGTGGCAGCGATCCACGAAGTACATGAAATCCGCCGGCGAACCGAATCGGCTGGTCACGGCGAAGTAGCCGACCGTTTGATAGCCCCAGGAAGCGTCCAGCGGGTGCTCCATGATCGGCAGCAGCTCGATATGCGTGAAGCCCATGCGCTTAACGTAGGGCAGCAGCTCATCGGCCAGCTCACGATAGGTGAGCCAGCGGTTTTCCTCTTCCGGCTTGCGCCGCCACGATCCGGCGTGCAATTCGTAAATTGTCATCGGCGAATGCAGCCAGTCGCGGAGCGAGCGCGACTCCATCCACGCGGTATCCTTCCATTTGTAGCCGTCGATCGTGCACACCACTGACGCGTTATTCGGCCGCATTTCGCCCGCAAAGCCGTACGGGTCGGTTTTCAATCCCACCAGCTTTCCGGCGCTCGAAAGAATCTCGAATTTGTACAGCTCCCCTTCGCCCATTCCGGGTATGAATATCTCCCAGATTCCGCTCGAGCCTCGGTGGCGCATCGGATGCACGCGGCCATCCCACATGTTGAAATTACCCACGACGCTCACGCGCCGCGCGTTCGGCGCCCACACGCCGAAATGCACCCCGCGTACACCGGCCACTTCGCGCACGTGCGCGCCCAGCTTTTCGTACTTCTGGTAGTGGGTTCCTTCGCCGGAAAGATACAGGTCGTACTCGGTAAGCACCGGCGGGAAGGCGTACGGATCGTATGTCTCGAAAACATACCCGTCGCTGAAACGAAACTGCAGGCGATAGGCGCCCGCGGCCACGGCTTCGGTCTGCGATTTTCCCGCGGCGCTCGCGGGAATCTGCGCCTCAAACACACCGTCGGGATGTATGCGAACGGCCCGGTATGCTTCCGCCTTCTTGCCCCACAGCACGGTTACTTCCGCCGCGTTGGGGTGAACGACGCGGATCGCGAGCAACTTCTTTCCGACTCCCTCGGTCCAGTGCGGCCCCAGTTCGGCAAAGGGATCGGAATGTTCACCATGCGCGATCACTTCGAGCTCGTTCAGGAAGATTTGCTGCGGATTCAGTGCGGCACTTTTCGGTTTGTCTTCTTTTGCCATAACAGTCGGAAATCCGATTCCAGAGCCCAGCCATCATCTTACCGTAGCGCAAGCGCCACGCCAATCTCACCGCAGTATGATTCCGGCCGCCGTAAATCTAAACGTGCTGGACTTGCTCGGCGAAGCCCGGTAGCCTAGCCGGCAGCTCTGGGGCGCACGGCGGGGCAATCCACGAATTCAAGAAGGAGATCATTGATGAAAAAACTCGCTCGCTCAATTTTCCTGCTGGCGGTTCCGGCGCTGTTGCTGAGCCTTGCAGGCACGACCCACGCGCAAGAAGGCGCGCAGCCGAAGACTCCACCCACACCTACCCAAGCCATTCTGGAAAATTGGAACGACGTCGGCAATCGGCTCGTCACCATGGCGCAAGATTGGCCCGAGGATAAATACACGTACAAGTTGAATCCGGCCGTGCGCACGTTCCAACAAGTCTTGCTTCACATTGCCGGATCGAACTACGACCTGATCAATCATCTCGCTGGAACGAAAGTCGGCGAAGCGCAAAATGATCCGCCGGTGAGCCAGTACAAGACCAAAGCCGAAACCGTGGCCTATCTAAAGAAATCCGTGGAAGACGGCGCAGCGCTGCTCCAGAAGGAAGGCGACGCAGAGGTGGTGAAGCATCTCTCCGGATGGGTTGGTTACACCGAGCACATGGGCGAGCATTACGGACTGTTAGTCGCGTACTACCGCGCGAATGGCGTGGTGCCTCCGGAATCGCGTCCTAAGAAATAGCCGCGCCGGTTCGATCAGCGCTCGGGTGCCGGACGCGGAGGCTGCTACACACCTCGTCATGGACCCATAGGGGCGGGTCCCGCAGGCGCGGGACCCGCCCCTGCAACGCCCGGCCCGCGGGGTCGCCCTCGATCTGCACAACGGGCGCAGCGTCCCCGATCGATTCCGCACACCACCGCATCACGAATTCGCCATCTCGTGCATTTGCATCACAATCCTCGCGCCGCAGGGTCCGCTTTTCGGCTCCTTTACCACTGCAAATTATGTCCATTCCGTCACGTCTAAGTCATAGGAAATGTGACTGTTTAGTACGAACGTACCATTGTGGCGCAAGTCACAGCAATTTATACAGGATGTGGGGGAATCCTCGGGAACGAGCTCGTCGTTCCGCGCCAGAGATCATGCCCAACAAGGCCGCCACGTTGCCGAAGAATGGAGCTAGCCCGTCCCGCGCCCACGGGGGCAAGCGGACAGCGAAGTCCGCACAGCAGCCGGCCGCGCTGTCGGGCGCTGATTCGTTTCCGTCCCAATTGGATTTCCAACTCGTGTTCGCCAGCCATCCCGAAGCCATGGTCGTTCTCGACCTCGACCGCCGCATTCGCATGTGCAATCCCGCGTTCGAAAATCTGTTCCAACACCGCGAGGCCGAAATCCTTGGCGCCGAGCTTGACGTGCTGCTGGCGTGCGACGAACACCAGGCCGAAGCGCTGCAACTCAGCGAACGCGCCGCCGCGGGCGAATTGCTCCGCGCGAATACCCGTCGTCGCCGCCGCGATGGTTCATTCGTTGACGTGCAAATTACTTGTGTACCGCTGCGGCAGGACGGCAAGACCGTCGGCTGCTACGGAATTTACCAGGACATTACGGAACGCTGCGAAGCCGAACGCGCCCAGCAAGAGGCCGAGAAAAAACTTAGCCTGCTGTTCGAGAACGCGGTGGAGGGAATTTTCCAGACCACCGTGGATGGCCAGCTGCTCAGCGTGAATCCGGCGCTCGCGCGCATGTGCGGTTACGGCTCCGCGGCTGAAATGCTCGCCACCGTTCACGACATCGGCAAGGATTTTTACGCGGATCCGCAGACGCGCGGGGAATTCCAGCGCGCGATGGAAGAAAACGGAGCGGTCGAGGCCTTCGAATACCAGCTGCGCAGGAAAAACGGCGCGCTGATCTGGATTTCGGAAAACGCCCGAGTGATTCGTGACGCGGACGGCAAGGTCACCGCCTACGAAGGCACGATGGAAGACATCACCGAGCGCAAACGCTCCGAGCTGGAACGGCAGATCACCTTTGAAATCATTCACGGCGTGAACGTCACCGATAACCTGGACGAACTGCTTTACCTGATTCATCAATCGCTGAATAAAGTGCTCTACGCAGAGAATTGCTTCGTCGCTCTGTACGAATCCGCTTCCGGAATGTTCCACTTTCCTTTTTTCGTCGATCAGTTCGACGAAGCGCCTCCGCCGCAGCAGGTAGGCAGAAGCTGCACGGCATACGTCTATCGCACCGGCCGCGCCATGCTGATTCCGCAGCAGGTTTTCGATCGGCTCGCCGCGGAAAGAGAAGTCGAACTCGTCGGTACTCCTTCGCCCTCCTGGCTGGGTGTGCCGCTGCGGACTCCGGCCGCCACTATTGGCGTTCTGGTAGTACAGCACTACGAAAATGTAGCTGCCTACACCGAGCGCGACCTGGAATTCCTCGCCTCCGTCGGCGGCCAGATCGCTTTGGCGATTGACCGCAAGCGCGCCGAAGAAAAAATCCGCGAAAGCGAAGCGCGGCTGCGTGTGCTGGTCGAACAATTGCCCGCCGTGTTGTGGACGGTCGGCAAGGACCTTTGCTTCACCTCCGCTTTGGGCGCCGGCCTCACGCGCCTGGGCTTGAAACCCAACCAGATCGTCGGCGTTTCGCTCTTCGATTATTTCGAAACCAGCGACCCGGCGTTCCTGCCCATTGCCGCCCATCGTCGTGCGATCGCCGGTGAGCCTACTACCTTCCACGTCGAATGGAAGGGCGGCTCGTACACCTGCCACGTCGAACCGCTGCGCACCGCCGAAGGCGAACTGCAAGGCGCGATCTGCATGGCGCTGGATATCACCGACCGCAGACAACTCGAAGAGCAGCTCCGCCAGGCGCAGAAGATGGAAGCCGTCGGCCGCCTTGCGGGAGGAATCGCGCACGATTTCAACAATCTTCTGATGGTGATTCAGGGCTATGCGGATCTGATGACCGAGCGCTTGGCCGAAGGCGATCCGCTGCGCCGCAACGCCGAGCAGATCCAAACTGCCTCGCAACGCGCCACCTCCCTCACGCGCCAACTGCTGGCGTTCAGCCGCAAACAAATGTTGGCGCCGAAAGTCATGAGCATTCAAAGCGTCGTCGGCGACATGGAAAAAATTCTGCGCCGTCTGATTGGAGAAGACGTTCAGCTCGAAACCTCCAGCGTGCCGGATCTCGGCTTAGTGAAAGCAGATCGCAGCCAGATCGAGCAGGTGATTCTGAATCTGGCGGTCAATGCGCGCGACGCCATGCCCGAAGGCGGCCGCTTGACCATCGAAACCGCCAACGTGGACCTAGACGAATCCTTTTCGCATTCTTCCGTGATGCTTTCGCCGGGTCCGTACGTAATGCTCGCCGTCACCGACAATGGCTGTGGCATGGACGTCGAAACCCAGGCGCACATCTTTGAGCCGTTCTTCACCACCAAGGAAAAGGGCAAGGGCACTGGGCTCGGCCTCGCCACCGTTTACGGCATCGTCAAGCAGAGCGGCGGTTATGTGTGGGTCTATAGCGAACCGGGCCGCGGAACCAGCTTCAAGGTTTACCTGCCGCGCGTTTGGGACGAGCAAACCACGCCAGGCCGCGACCGCAGAATCGACGGTGAGGCGCTGCCGCAGGGCACGGAAACGGTCCTACTTGTCGAAGACGAAAAAGGCGTGCGCGAGCTCGCCCGCGAATATCTGGAGATGACCGGCTATACCGTCATCGAAGCAGAGAACGGCCACACCGCTCTGGAACTTGCCGGACTGCATTCGGGGCCGATCCACTTGCTGATGACCGATGTGGTCATGCCGGGAATCAGCGGCCGCGAACTCTCTGAACGCGTCAAGGGCATCCGCCCAGGCATCCGCGTTCTTTTCATGTCTGGCTATACCGACCAGGCCGTCGTGCATCACGGCATCCTGGAGACCGACGCGGTCCTGCTGCAGAAGCCCTTCACCGTGGCGGCCCTCGCCGCGAAGTTGCGCGATATCTTGAATGTTGAACTCACTCAGTAGCCCCCTCTTCGCCTAGTCGTCTTGATCCTCGAAAGTCTTCGATTTGAGTTCGCGCCCACTAGTACTCTCACGTTTCTAGTCGGAACAATTGGGTGCATCCGAATCATCGCGGCGCTGAAGCCCGTCGCCATCAACGGCCGCGCGCAGCGTTTTTCCCTCCCAAACCTAACAATACCAAGCGCTTCCGTGGTCGGCGGTCCATGTGCCCTTGGCCGGCCTATTGGCGCTCCAGATGCTTCTATCCATCTCGTCAGGCCGGATGCAATGGGGATCCGGGCACTGCACGGGGGAAATGTGGCGAACATGACAGCGCAGGTAAACAGCGAAATGCACAATGCGGTCACCGAAGAATTGATTTCAGCGCGCCGGCTTTGGACCGCAGTGCTCTTGAACGCGGTCGAGGACTGGCGCAACGGCACACTGCGCGCGCGCCGCGAAGCGCAGGCATTTCTGTTCGATAACGACGAAGATTTCGCTATGGTTTGCAACAACGCGGGATTGGATTTCAGCGATTTTCGCGTCCGCTTGCTGAAGATCGGCCGCCGCGTCGAAGCGCGCGTGCCATTCTCGCTTTGTTTCGCCACGTAGTTCGCGCGCACTCGGAGAGTAACGGCGCGTGAAGAATCCTCCTGTGGCATCCACGCAAATAGCGTAGTATTTCCCCGTTGCGGATTCGCGCGGGAAATGATGACGCCGGCAAACGAAAACCTTCCATGTCCTGAAAAGCAATTGCTCGTCTGTTGCGCCCGGGCTCAAATCACTCCAGAAATCGCAACCACCATCCGCAAAATTCTCGCCGGCCCCGTGGATTGGGATTATCTGCTGTGGGAAGCAGAAGAAAATTCCATCACGCCATTGCTCGAACGCCACCTGGCTGCCATCGCTCCAGGCGCCGCGCCGCCAGCCGTGCAGGAGCAACTGAAGAAAATCTGCCGCGCCAATACCGTACGCTGCCTGTATTTAACCGCCGAACTCATCAATATCCTGCGCCTCTTCCAAGTCCATAACATCCCCATCATTCCGTACAAAGGTCCGGTGCTCGCCGCGCAGGCCTACGGAGACGTCGCACTGCGCGAATTTGAAGATCTGGACATCATTCTGCGCCAGAGCGACATCCCGAAAGCGCACGAGATCATCGTGTCGCTCGGATACAAACCAAAATTCGACTGGATTCTCTCGCCCGGCGCCGCCGCATCCCTCGTTCCCGGCGAGTATAACTATCGCGACGAGGCCCGCCGCGCCATGGTCGAGTTGCATACCGAAATCACTCTGCGGCATTTCCCGACGAAGCCGGACCTGGACGCTTTCATCCGCGACCTCGCCCCCGTCAAATTGAGCGATCGCGGCGTCCTCACCTTCACAGCGGAGGACTTGCTGCCGATGCTCTGCATTCACGGCTCAAAAGATTTCTGGGAGCGGCTTTCCTGGATCGCGGATGTCAACGAACTCATGCAATCCCATCCCGCGCTCGATTGGGATCGCGTCCTGCAATTCGCTCGGCCACTGCAGGCCACGCGCATGTTGAACCTGGGTCTCGCGCTCGCGTCAATCGTGCTCGGCGCGGCGTTGCCCGCGGAAGTCAGCGCTCGGGTCCAGGCAGATCGCGTCGCCGGCGAAGTGGCTGCCGAAGTGCGCGCAAGGCTACTCGCTCGCCCGTTTCGCACGCTTGATGCTGCAGGGAGATTTCACTTCCGCCGGCGCATGCTCGTGGAAAAGCTCGCGGGCTGGCGCTATGCGATGCGTCTTGCAGTCGTGCCGTCGGAGGATGACTGGCAGATGGTGCGTCTACCGGGTGCGCTCGCGCCGCTATACATTGTCCTGCGCCCGCTGCGCCTCCTGCAAAAATACGGCTGGGCAGGGAAGCGCGCTGCGAAACCTCTGTCCTAGCGTTCCAAATGCGGGGCCAAAATCAGTTTTCGGTTTTCGCCGAAGCGCGCGTGTCCTCGACGGTAAAGTCGGCGGGAACCTGAAACAGTGAAGGATCAGGCTCGGAGCGAGAAAGCTCAACGATCTGAAGCACCTGCGTACCTTCCCGAGGATCCTTGCGGGTGACCGACAAATTTATTTCCAGGGCGCTGGAATACCAGAACTCGCGCGTCGTCACCACCGGCTGGTTGTTCCCAATCACTCCCGCGTTGATCGTAAGCGTTTCGCGCGTGCCCACCACGTTCAGATCATCAATTGTGTTCGACCCCAGGCTCTCGCGCGCCAAAAAGCGCCTCCCGTTGTCGAGCGGCCCGGCCGGAAGCGCTGCAAATTTCACGGGCATGGAATAGTTAGTGATGCTGCAGTGATGCGCCGCCATATCGCATATTGTCCGCGTATGTTCAGCGGGATCCAGAATGGTTATCTCGAAAGGTTTCGATTGCTGATTTGAATTGGCGGGCACGAACTTGACGCGCTCGCGGCGAATTCTCCCTTGTCCGTCCCGCGCCACGAGCGCGGTGAGATGCGTCGTGACCGAGCTTCCGTCTTCCAGTGTGCGAGTCCATTCGATGCTGTCCTGTCCCGAGAATGGCTTTCCCGCAACGGGGAGCACCTGAATGCCGTCCACGTGGGTGCGCGTGCCGCCGTCAGGTCCACGCGAGGGTTCCGTTGATTCTTGAGCGCTAAGCGAGCAGGCGAGAAGTGCCGATCCAGCGAGCCACAGTAAGCCGCGGAGTCTCATAAGGCCACCTCACTAATCAGTTACGAAACTATAGCACTCGATTGGGCTCATCACAATCCTGGACGGATTCCGCGAACCTGTTTCACGCGCATCCCGCCCGATTGTGCGGTAGAATGTGTGTTCGAGAAGCCCCGATCGTCATTGCGCCGCAACGCTGCCGCTTCTGAGGATTCGCAGGGCCAACATTTTAGCTGTCACAGGGAGGCAATCATTATGGGCACAACGGCAAAACCGACTACTCCGTCTGGCGCCGGCAAACCGGCGCAGAACCCTCTGAAAGAACTCACCAAATTTGGGCAATCCGTCTGGCTCGACTACATCCGCCGCGACCTGTTCACCTCCGGCCAGCTAAAGCGCCTGATCGAAGAAGACGGCCTCCGCGGCATGACTTCCAATCCATCCATCTTCGAGAAGGCCATCGCCGGCAGCGACTTGTACGCCCAAACGCTCGCGGAACTCGAGAAGCGCAAGGACCTCGACGCCAAAGGCCGCTACGAGGAACTCGCAATCAAGGACATCCAGGACGCAGCGGATTTTCTGAAGCCCGTGTATCAGCAAACCAAGAAACGCGACGGCTATGTCAGCCTGGAAGTTTCTCCCTACCTCGCGCACAAAACGCAGGAAACCCTCGACGAAGCGCGCCGCCTCTGGAAGCGCGTCGGCCGCGAGAACCTCATGGTCAAAGTTCCCGGCACGCCGGAAGGCATCCCCGCGTTCCAGCAATTGATCAGCGAGGGCATCAACATCAATGTCACGCTGCTTTTCGCGTTTGACGTGTACGTGCGCGTCGCCGAAGCCTATGTCGCCGGACTGGAAGCGTTCGCGAAGAGCGGCGGCGACGTCAGCCGCATGGCTAGCGTCGCCAGCTTTTTCATCAGCCGCATTGACACGCTCGTTGACGGCGAAATTGACGCCAAGCTCAAAACCGCCACGAATCCCGCCGACCAGGCGCTGCTGCAAAGTCTGCACGGCAAAGTCGCCATCGCCAACGGGAAGCTCACTTACCAGCGCTACAAGCAAATTTTCAGTGGCCCGCGCTGGGACGCTCTCGCCTCGCGCGGCGCTCAGACCCAACGCGTCCTGTGGGCCAGCACCAGCACCAAAAATCCTAAGTACAGCGATGTTTATTACGTCGAAGAACTGATCGGCCCCGACACCGTGGACACTATTCCGCCAGCCACCTTCGATGCCTTCCGCGACCACGGGAAACCCCGCGCCAGCCTGGAAGAAAATGTCCAAGCCGCGCAGGAAACCATGCAGGGTTTGGAGAAGGCCGGAATTTCCATGAAGGCCGCCACCGACACGCTCACGGCAGCCGGCGTCAAACAATTTTCAGACGATTTCGACAAGCTGCTCGACGCCGTGAAGCAACACGCCGCGAAAGCCGGAGCCTAGCCGTAAGACTCGTGGCATTCCCGATTCGCAACCTTAAGGCGCGGGTTAAAGCCCCGCGCCGTCCGATCCCAGCCCAACGCCTCTGAAAAACGGTTTTGAATTTGTAGCGGCCGCCTGCTGTTGCTTTTTAGGCGGGCGTAGTTGCCGTTGCCTCTGAATTTGTGAACCGCCCCCGGGATGATTCATCTCGAGATCCCGCCGTGCCGAACCAAAGCATAGCGTCGCCCTACAGCACACACCCGATAGACTGTGCACGATGAGCCATTCATGTTGTAATGTCCGCGCGAACTCTGTCGCCAGCGCTCGCGTGAGGATCGACACATGACACTGAAGGAATACGCCAAGAAGCGCCACTTCAACGTTTCGCCCGAGCCTTCCGGCAAAGCGGCTCCGCCCAAAAAGCAGGAAACGCTCACCTTTGTTGTCCAGAAACATCGCGCCACCGCGCTCCATTACGATTTCCGCCTCGAATGGAATGGCGTGCTGCTCTCCTGGGCCGTTCCCAAAGGCCCTTCGCTCGACTCTTCGGTCAAGCGCCTCGCGATGCAGGTGGAAGACCATCCAGTCGAGTACGCGAGTTTCGAAGGCGTCATCCCCGAAGGCGAGTACGGCGGCGGCACAGTTATGGTGTGGGACGAAGGAACGTGGACGCCCGAATCTCCCGACGTAAACGCTGCGCTCGCGAAAGGCGATCTGAAGTTCACGCTCCACGGCAAGAAATTGAAAGGCTCCTGGGTGCTGGTTCGCACGCACGGTTGGGGCAGCAGCTCCGGAAAATCGTGGCTCCTGATCAAGCATCGTGATCAATTCACTTCTAGTAAGGACGTCGCCATCGAAAAACCGCGCTCGATAGTCAGCAATAAACTTCTAGCAGAAATCGCCCGCGATGGCGGCGGCGACGTCGAAAAAGCCGCAACAGGCGATCCAGGATTCAAACCGACGAAGGCGGTCGCCGCCAAGAAAACCCGCACGCCCGCGAAGCGCCAAAAACGAAAAGCCGCCGTGTAAAATTCCTCTGCGGCGCCCGAGGCTCTCATGGCCAAGCTCCCCATCACCATTTCGAACCAGGACAAAATCTTTTGGCCCGCCGAAGGCTACACCAAGCTGGACCTCGCGGAATATTACGCAGCAGTCTTTTCCAAGCTTCAGCCATACGTCAAAGACCACATCCTGTCGCTCGAACGCTGCCCCGACGGCATGAAAGGCCAGTGTTTCTACCAAAAGGAAAAGCCCAAGAGCATGCCGCCCGGGACTCCCACCAAACGTATTCGTCACGCCGGAGGCTCGAGCGAATCAACGAACTACGTCGTCGGTGGCTCGCTGGAAACACAGCTCGCGCTCGTAAATCTGGGCTGCATCGCCGTGCATGTAATGGCCGGCCGCTCGAATGCGCCGCGCAAGTCCGATTGGCTCTGCTTCGATCTCGATCCCTCTAGCGGAAAATTTGCAGACGCGGCGCGGGCGGCCCTGCAAGTAAAAGAAGCCCTGGACGCACTGGAACTCAATTCTTACGCCAAAACTTCTGGCAGCCGCGGCATCCATGTTTTCGTTCCTCTGCGCGGCGGCCCCAATGCCGACGAAGTCCTCGAATTCGCCCGCGCGTTCGTCGCGCGAGTTGCAGTATCGAACCCCAGGGAGCTCACGGTCGAACACGCGATCGCCGCCCGCGGCCAGCGCGTCTATCTCGACCCATTCCGAAACGGCTTTGGACAGACAGTTGTCGCGCCCTATTCCGTTCGCCGCCGCGAGAAAGCCCCTTTCTCCACTCCGTTGGCATGGTCTGAAGTGAAAACCACTCTCGACCCTGCCACCTTCAATCTCGGAAACTTCCGCAAACGTCTGAAAGCAAAAGACCCATGGGCGGATTTCTTCCGTAATCGTCAAAGCCTCAAAGACGCCGCTAAATCATTGAAAAAACTCTAGCCGCGGCGGCCTGCGTTCTCCCGATTCGCCAGAAATACCACTCGGTGTTATCCTAGACATATTCCGAGAAAGTCTTCTGTGCGGAATTCGCATTGCAGGAACGAAAAATGAACCACGCCGCAACTCCTGAAGCGCCTGAATGTAAATCGCTGGCATGGGCACACCCGCTCGTTCGCGAATGGTTCGTCGCAAAGTTCGGCACCCCCACGGAACCTCAGGAACTCGGCTGGCCACACATCCTCGCACGGAGAAACACTCTGATTTGCGCACCCACAGGCTCCGGCAAAACGCTCGCCGCATTCCTCGCCTGCATTGACGCGCTCGTGCGCAAAGCGCTCGCAGGCGACCTGCTGGATCAAACAGAAGTCTTGTACGTCTCTCCTTTGAAAGCGCTGGGCAATGACATCCAAAAGAATTTAGACATCCCGCTAGGTGAAATCCTCCAGCTCGCCCATCAGCGCGGCTACCTGATGCCCGAAATCCGCACCGCCGTGCGCACCGGCGACACGCTCATCCGCGACCGCCTCGCCATGCAGAAGCGCCCGCCGCACATCCTGGTCACCACGCCAGAATCGCTTTACATTCTTCTCACTGCGGGAAAGAGCAGGGAACTGCTGCGCACCGTTCGCACGCTCATCGTGGACGAGATCCACGCCGTCGCGGACGACAAGCGCGGCACGCACCTCGCCCTTTCTCTGGAACGCCTCGGAGCGCTCACCGCACAACCGCCAACCAGAATCGGCCTGTCAGCCACGCAGAAACCCATCGAGCTGGTAGGCCAATTTCTCACCGGCAGCGAACGCCCCGCGCCCCGCATCGTGGAAATTGAGCAGCGTCGCCGTCTCGACCTCGCCATCGAAGTGCCATCCAGCGAACTCGGCCCCGTCGCCTCCAACGAAATGTGGGACGAGATCTACCAGCGCATCGCCGCACTAGTGCAGCAGCACCGCTCGACACTGATATTCGTGAACACGCGCCGTCTAGCCGAACGCCTGGCGCATCACCTCGCAACGCTGCTTGGCGAGGACGCGGTCGCCTCCCATCACGGCAGTCTTTCGCGCCTTCGCCGCCTTGCCGTCGAATCCAAACTAAAAGCCGGCGAAATTCGCGCGCTCGTCGCCACTGCCTCGCTGGAGTTGGGCATTGATATCGGCACCGCGGATTTGGTTTGTCAGATTGGTTCGCCGCGCTCAATTTCTGTTGCCCTGCAGCGGGCCGGACGCGCCGGTCACTGGCGAGGCGCCATTCCCAAAAGCCGTTTCTTCGCCACCACGCGCGATGAACTTCTCGAATGTGCCGCTCTGGTTCGCGCCATTCGTCACGGCGAACTCGATCGCATCGAAATCCCTGAGGCGCCTCTAGACATTCTTGCCCAGCAAATCGTCGCCTGCTGCGCCGCTGAAGACTGGCCGGAAGACGATCTGTTCGCGCTCGTCCGCCGCGCGTTTCCCTATCGCAATCTTGAACGCAAGGAATTCGATGAAATCATCGCCATGCTTTCCGATGGCACCGCCGCCCGCCGCGGCCGCTACGGTTCATACCTGCATCGCGATCAGGTCAATCATCGCCTCAAAGGACGCCGCGGCAGCCGCCTCGCCGCCATCACCAGCGGCGGCGCAATTCCCGATAACGCGATGTACACCGTGGTCGCCGAGCCGGAAGGCATCATGATCGGCACCGTTGACGAAGACTTCGCCGTCGAAAGTCTGCGCGGAGATATTTTCCTCCTCGGAAATTCTTCCTGGCGCATTCGTCGCGTGCAATCCGGCTCCGTATCTGTGGAAGACGCGAAAGGCGCCCCGCCCAACGTTCCTTTCTGGCGCGGCGAAGCTCCCTCGCGCACCATGGAACTCTCGCAGCAAGTCGCACGAGTTCGTGAACACGTCGGCTCGCTCACCGAAAACGCAGTGCCGTCACCCGATCTGCGCAATTCGCCGCACGCAGCCGCCGCGATAAACTGGCTGGAAGACGAATGTGGCATGGACCGCCCCGGCGCCGAACAAGCCACGCAATATATTGTCGAAGGCCGCGCCGTGCTGCGCGCAGTTCCCACCCAGACCACCATCGTCGCCGAGCGCTTCTTCGACGAGAGCGGCGGCATGCAGCTCGTAATCCACGCGCCCTTCGGCGGACGCATTAATAAAGCCTGGGGCCTCGCCTTGCGCAAACGCTTCTGCCGCTCGTTCAATTTCGAGCTGCAGGCCGCCGCCACCGACAACGGCCTGAATATTTCTCTCAGCGAGCAGCACAGCTTTCCGCTCGCAGATGTTTTTCATTTTCTCCACGCCGCCAGCGTTGAACCGCTGCTCGAGCAAGCCGTGCTGACCTCGCCAATCTTTGCAACGCGCTGGCGCTGGGTTGCCGGCCGCTCACTCGCGCTGCTGCGCTTCGTGGGAGGAAAAAAGGTCCCGCCGCCCATCCAACGCATGCGCGCTGACGATCTGCTCGCAGCCGTGTTCCCTCAAGCCCTGGCCTGCCAGGAAAATATTTCCGGGGACATCGAAATTCCAGGCCATCCTCTGGCGCGCGAAACCATGAAAGATGCGCTCACCGAAGCTATGGACGTCGCCGGCCTGAAAGTAGTCTTGGAGGATATCGCTGCGGGACGTATTCGCTGCGTGGCCGTCGAGACTCCGGTACCCTCGCAATTTTCGCACGAAATTCTGAACGCCAACCCGTACGCCTATCTCGACGACGCGCCCCTCGAAGAACGCCGCGCCCGCGCCGTGGAAATGCGCCGCATGTTGCCCGAAGCGGTGCTCTCTGAAATCGGCCGCCTCGATCCCGCCGCGATTGCCGAAGTTCGCGCGCAGGCTTGGCCCGACGTTCGCGATGCAGACGAAGTTCACGATGTGCTGCTGGAACTCGTCGCACTACCAGATGATTCGGACGCGACGAGCATCGCTACCAAACCCGTCAGCGCATGGTCGGATCATTTCTCCACGCTAGCAGCCGCAGGCCGCGCGATCCGTGCCCGTTCGGGCCCGCGAAATTACTGGCTAGCTGCCGAAAAAACAAAAATGTTCAGCGCGATTTTCCCGGAGGCGAGCTTTGATTCGCAACCTCTGGAAATCGAAACACAGCAACCCTCGCGCGACGACGCTCTCTTCACCTCCATCACCGGCTGGCTCGCGCACCTCGGGCCCGTCACGATTCCAAGCTTGGCCGAGTTCTTGGGTCTCGCCGCAGTAGACATCGAAAAAACCTTCCTGCGCCTAGAATCCGCCGGTTCCATTTTGCGTGGCCAGTTCACTGATTCCGCAAACGGCAAAACGGAATGGTGCGAGCGCCGCCTGCTCGCCCGCATTCATCGCCTCACGCTCGGAGCGTTGCGCAAACAGATCCAGCCCGTCACCGCCGCTCAATTCATGCGCTGGCTGCTCCGCTGGCAGCATCTCACGCCTGAAACGCGCCTGCTCGGCGAGCGCGGCACCCTCGAAGCGCTGCAGCAGCTGCAAGGATTCGAAGCGCCGGCAAATTCCTGGGAGCAGCAAATCCTCGCGCGCCGCATTGCGAATTACGATCCGAACGTTCTCGATCGCCTCTGCCTCACTGGAGCGGTCGGCTGGGGGCGCCTCTCTCCGCATCCCGCCACGCTCGGCGAACACACTGGAGCGATTCGTCGGGTGGTGCCGACCAGCGTCGCACCTCTCACATTTTTCATCCGCGAAGATTCGGACTGGATGATTTCGCGCCAGACTGCCGATGGCGCAGCTGGCGCTGACACTGCTGAATCTGCAGGCCTCAGCCACGCCGCCCGCGAAGTGCTATCTCACCTGCGTCAGCGCGGCGCTTCGTTCTTCACAGACATCGTGCGCGCAACCGGAAAAATAAAAGCGGAGCTCGAAACAGCGTTATGGGAACTGGTAACCGCAGGCATGATCACCGCCGATGGCTTCGACAACATTCGCGCGCTGCTCGATCCCAAACGCCGCGCTGGCCATGGCAAAGGCCACTACGCGCGTCCACGCCACAGTGCCGGCCGCTGGTCGTTGCTCCACACCATCGAGGCGCTCGATCGCACCCGCGTGATGAAATCCATCTGCTGGACGCTGCTGAAAAGATACGGCGTGGTCTTCCGCGAAATGGTGGCGCGCGAAACCATGACTCCGCGCTGGCGCGAATTGCTCATCGCCCTGCGCCGCCTAGAAGATCAAGGCGAAATCCGTGGGGGCCGTTTCATCAGCGGATTCCTCGGCGAACAATTTGCCCTACCCGTTGCAGTCGAGTCCCTGCGCGCATCGGCGCGCCAACCGGCCGCAGGCGAAGCCGTAACCATCTCGGCCGCCGATCCGCTGAATCTAGTGGGCATTTTGATTCCCGGCGACCGCGTCTCGTCCAGCTCCGGCAAGACCATCACGCTCGTGGACGGAATCGCTAGCGACCCGGCCGAACCGCACGACAATTTTTCCGTCGCCGCGGCCGGCTGAGCCGCGCGCTAATTCTTCGGCGCGCAAATCACACCGACCTTCCTGCCGCTGCCCCCGACGCCCAAGCCCATTGAAAATTAAATCCGCCGAGATGCCCAGTAACATCCACAACCTCGCCGATAAAAAATAATCCTCGCAACTTGCTCGCTTCCATTGTCTTGCTCGAAAGTTCGTCAGTATCCACGCCGCCTGCCGTCACTTCAGCTTTGTCGTAACCCTCCGTGTCCGCGGGGACCACAACCCATTCATGCACGCGGCGCTCGAGTTCATCCGACTCCTGCCTGCTCCAAATATCCTTAATGCCCTTGGCGGCGGGTGCGTGCAGCTCCAGCCAGCGCGTGGCGAATCTCTTCGGCAATACTCCCTGGAACGCAGCTCGCGCGGCAGCCATGTTCCTTGCCTCGCCGTTGCGTAGCGCCGCGGTCACGTCGCGTTCCGGCGCCAAATCAATACGCAGCGGCTTGCCCTTGTCCCAATATGACGAAATCTGCAAAATTGCCGGCCCACTCAATCCGCGGTGAGTGATCAGCATGCTCTCCCGAAAGTGATGCCCGCCAGACCCGGCGACGACTTCCGCGGAGACCCCAGCCAAATCGCAATATTGCCCGCGCTCCGCGGCGCCGAACAGCAGCGGCACCAGCGCAGGCCGCGTCTTCTGAATCTTCAGTCCAAATTGCCGCGCCAGGTCGTACCCGAAAGATGTCGCGCCCATCTTCGGAATAGAAAGACCGCCCGTCGCCACCACCAACGCCGGCGCTCGGAATTCGTCACGATCGCACCGCACCAGAAACTCGTCCGTCCGCTTCACCTCACGCACACCGGCGTTCACAAATATCTTCACGCCGGCGGCTCGGCACTCCGCTTCGAGCATGTGCGTAACCTCGTTCGCCGAGCGGTCGCAAAAAAGTTGCCCCAGCGTTTTCTCGTGATAGGGAATTCGATGCTTGTCCACTAGCGCAACAAAATCCGCCGGCGTGTATCGCGCCAGAGCCGATTTCGCAAAATGCGGATTCGTACACAGAAAATTCTCCGGCTGGCAGTAAATGTTCGTGAAGTTGCAGCGCCCGCCGCCGGAAATCAGTATTTTCTTCCCGGCACGCTCGGCGCGCTCCAGCACCGCCACGCGCCGTCCGCGCTTGCCGGCCTCGATAGCGCACATCAACCCCGCCGCGCCAGCCCCAAGCACCACGACGTCAAATTTATGAATCATTTCGCATTCGTTTTAGGGTCAGCGGGATCGCCATGCCTGAGAGCTTTTCAATCTGGAACATTCTTGCGCGACGACGCGACATCAGCCGCCCCGATGCGTCTAAAATACACATATGCAGCGGAAGATATTTTGGATCACCTTCAGCGTACTCGGCCTCATTGCTGACATGGCGCTCCCTCTCTGGTGGGCGCTGGCCGCGACAGTCCCCATTGGTTACGCCAGCTGGTGGTTTGCCTATCGCAGCGATTGGTTCTAGCCCGCGAATCACAATAGCAACCGCCGCCCAAAGTCCAGAAAGTTTATAAATAACAGCCGCATTCCGGCCGCCGCGTTTTGCCCCGCGAACTCATCGAGGGTAAACTGATTCCAGGAGAAGACCAAACAATTTGCCCCCGATCATCAATGCGCAAGGACTCTCGAAGCGATACGGCACGGCCCCGCTCTTCCAGAATATTTCATTCACCGTGTCTGAAGGCGATCGCATCGGCCTGATCGGCCCCAACGGCTCCGGCAAATCCACGCTCCTGGAAATTCTCCACGGCCACGTCAAGCCCGACAGCGGAAACGTCGCCATTCGCAAAGGCACCAGGCTAAGCTGCGTTTCGCAAATCTCCGAATTCGCCGCCGGAGAAACCGCTTTCTCTGTAATCGAAGCCGCCCTGAAAAAATCCGGTGTTCCCGAAGCCGATCTCGCCTTTCGCACCGCCGAAGCCCTCAGCCGCGCCGGCTTCGAAGATTACGAAGTACTCACCGCCACGCTCTCCGGCGGCTGGAAAAAACGTCTCGCGATCGCCGAAGCCCTCGTCCAACAACCAGACGTTCTTCTCCTGGACGAGCCTACCAACCACCTCGACCTCGCCGGAATTAAATGGCTCGAAACGCTCCTGCAAAACGCTTCTTTCGCCTGTGTAGTCGTCAGCCACGACCGCTACTTCCTGGAAAACGTCGCCGACCACATGGTCGAACTCGATCGCGCTTACGAAGACGGCTTTCTCCGCGTGAATGGAAATTACAGCAACTTCCTTGAAGCCAAGGAACAATATCTCCACGCGCAAGGCAAGCGCCAGGAAGCGCTCGAGAACTTAGTGCACACTGAAATTGAATGGCTGCGCCGCGGCCCCAAAGCCCGCGCCACCAAATCGAAATCGCGCATTGATAAAGCGCACTCCATGATTGGCGAACTTGCCGACCTGAACAACCGCACTCGCACCACCACTGCGAAGATTGACTTCACCGCCTCCAATCGCCAAACCAAACAGCTCATCGGCCTGGAAAACGTCTCCTACACTATCGGCGATCGCACGCTCTTCAAGAATGTGGATTTCATTCTGCAATCCGGCATGCGCGTCGGCCTGGTTGGACCAAACGGCAGCGGCAAAACCACTCTGCTTCGCCTGCTGCGCGGCGACATCCTTCCCACCGCCGGAAAAATCCAGAAAGCTGATTCTCTGCGCATCGTCTACTTCGACCAAAATCGCCAGCTCGATCCCGATCTCTCCCTCCGCCGCGCCCTGGCTCCCGACAGCGATTCGGTAATTTATCAAGACCGCGTGATTCACGTAGCCGCATGGGCAGCCCGCTTTCTTTTTTCCGGCGAGGACCTGAATCGTCCAGTGGGCCGCCTGTCCGGCGGTGAGCGCGCCCGCGTCTTGATCGCCCAACTGATGCTTCAGCAGGCGGAGGTATTGTTGCTCGACGAACCCACGAACGATCTGGACATCCCCACGCTGGAAATCCTCGAAGAAAGCCTGCTCGAATATCGCGGCGCGTTGGTCCTAGTCACCCACGATCGCTACATGCTCGATCGCGTCTCCACCATCGTGCTCGGACTGGACGGCCGAGGCGATGCCGAACGTTTCGCGGACTACTCGCAATGGGACGTCTGGCTGCGAACTCAACAAGCCAAACCATCCGCGGATGCAACCGCCGCAGCCGCGACCACGCGCAAGGGCCGTGAAAGCGCCCCCCAGGATACAAATCGCCCCGGCTCCACAACAAAAAAACTCTCACACATGGAAAACCGCGAATTTGCCTCCATCGAAAAACGCATCGCCAAAGCCGAAGAGCAGCTCCTAGCCAAACGCGCCGCTCTGGAAGATCCCGAAATCTCCAGTGACGCGCCGCGTCTTCACACCGCATACGTTGAAATGAAATCCGCGCAGAAAGCAGTGGACGAGCTTTATGCTCGTTGGGCGGAACTCAGCCAAACAACTCCGGAGCAATTGAAGAAATAGCCACGGACTCCGAAGTGCGGGCAGTGCGACTGCGAGTCCGTAACTACTCCGCCTTCGAAAACTCCGCCAGCAAAGCCTCATGCAACCGCAACTGATGTTCCGCGGAAAGCTTCGCCCCAGCCGAAGTCAGATAAAAAACGTCAATCGCAGTCTCGCCCTCCGTCTCAATCAGCGCGATCTCAATATTGCAATTCTCCCGCGAAAACGTAGAGCTGATCCGATGCAACAGCCCGGGTTGATCCTGCGCAATAATTTCAATCAACGTGCTGTGTGCCGAGCAAGCGTCGTCGGTCTTCACCCGCGTCTCCACTTTCACTTTCGGCGCGCGCCTTTTCTCCGACCGCAATCGATCCCGCAGCATCCGCTCCAGATCCGCCATGCCAGTCAACACATCATGAATGCTCGTCTGAAATCGCTCCCACTCCGGCAAATTCAGCTCCAGCGTTCGAAAACGATCCGTGAAATAAAACGTATCCACCACCACGCCCGCCTGATTTGAAAACGCTGCCGCTTTCACGATGTTCATGCCCCAAGCCGCCAGTACGCCGGCCATCATCGCAAAAAGGGAAGGGCGGTCCGTCGTTACCAGAGTCAGTTCGTACCAATGCCGCCCACGCCGCAAATTCAGCTGCACCGGATCTTTCCCCAGCCGCGCGGACATTTCCACATGGGCCAGCACCTCGCCCGCCGCATGCGTCAACAAATAGCGTCGCGGCAATCCTTCCAGAAACGCGTCCAGCCGGTCCCCCACCGTCATTGCCAGCGTACGCAGATGAGCCATCACTTCATCATGTTCATCCACGTGCAAACGTTCGTCCAGGCTGCGGTTCAAATGATTCGCGGTTGCGATATAAAGCTGCCAAATGTTCTCCGCCTTCCACGGTGTCAGCGCCTCGGGATTCACAGCCTTGATATCGGCGTAAGTCAGCAGGCAAAGCATCTTCAATCGTTCCGGGGTCTCCACTTTTTCCGCAAACGCGCGCACCGTCTCGGGATCAAAGATGTCGCGGCGCATCGCCGCACTCATTTCCAGGTGGCGGTCAATCAGGAACAAGACCATCTCGCAATCCGGCGCATCCAGATCCAACCGCTCCAGCACGACTTCCGCGATCCTCACGCTCGCGCGCACATGGTCATCCGATTTCGCGCCTTTGCCCACATCGTGCAGCAACAGCGCAAAATACAGCAGGTCCGGCTGCTCCAGCTCTTCGAGCAACTCCGCGTAACGCTGATCCCATTTCGATTGCGATTGCCGCAACGCGTGCAAATTATCAATCGCCACAAACGTGTGCTCGTCCACCGTGAACCGGTGCGAGTAATCGCGCACCACCAGCGCATCAATCCCCGCAAATTCCGGGAATAGCAAAGTAAGCAGCCGCAGCGAATGCATCGCGCGCAAAGCATCCGCGGCATGCGGCGCCACCAGAATTTCCTGCAGCAGGTGCCACAACTCCGTGCCTTTCGGCGGCACAGCTTCAAGCGCTGGAAAAGAGCGCTCAATCTGCGCCTCCGTGCTCGAACTGAGCCTCAATCCGTGCCGCGCCAAAAAACGGAACGCGCGCAGAATCAGCTCAGGATCGTCCAACGCCGCGGGCTGCCGAAATAGCAGCATCCCGTCCTCGACCAAAAACTCCGCATTCGAAAGACGCGAACGCAACTGCTGGAACTGGTGATGCAGCGAAAGCCGCGCCGCCGGAATTTCCTCCAGCATCTGCACGCAAACATGATGCACCGTGCGCGCGTGGCTGAAATACAGCCGCATCCACTCCGCGGTGCTCGAATCCTCCACGCCGCGCTGGTCATTGGCCGTGCGAGTCGTCCGCGGCGAATGTGCCACGCCGATTTTCCGCGCGGCAGCTGCGTCTTGTGATTCCCAACTGAGCGTGTTGTCGTCGCGATTATGGCGGAAGTGCAGAAAACAACGGATAGAACCGAGAGCATTCAAAGCCGCCACAAAACTACCCTGAATCGACACCGGCAAAATCGCGTCGTCGCTCGGCCAAACGTGATATTTCTCGATCGCGGCCATCAGAGAAAGCCAGCAAACCACGTTGTAATCCCGCAGCCCGCCCGGGCCGTCCTTCACATTCGGCTCCAGGTGAAACACCGTGCTGCCGAATTTGCCGTGCCGCGTACGCGTCAGTTCGCTCAGTCGCTTGACGATTTGCTCGGACTCGCGCGCCAGCAGTTGCGGGATCACTTCATCATGCAGCCGCGCAAATAGCCGGTGATCGCCCGCCAGATGCCGGCAGTCGAGCAGCGAAATTGCAAATTCGGAATTGGCGCTCTCGAACCGGCTGCATTCGGCGAGCGTGCGCGTAGCTGGGCTGAGCTTCAGTCCCAAATCCCACAGGTCCTGCGAAAATTTGCGGATCGGTTCTTTGAATTTCTCTTCCGTGCCGTTCCCCGCATGCAGGAACAACATGTCAATGTCGGAGAAAGGGAAAAGCCATCGCCGCCCGAAGCCGCCCAGCGCTACCACCGCAAAATCCGCAGGTCCGTTCGACTCCGCGTAAACGTGCTGCTTCCAAAGACGCTCGATGATGGATTCGATCAGGGCGGTGCGACCCAGCAACGCGGACTTGCCATCGCCGTTCGCGGCAAACTGCTCCTTAATGCGCGCCAATTCCTTCGTAGCTAACTCGCGCAATTCGCCGGAAAGTGATGGAATGGATGGCATCAAAGTTCGCCCGCAATTAATGCTGCGTCACACTCGCATCCCTCCCGTCATCGAGTGGCCCTAATTTCCTCGCTGCTGCGCTGCCTGCGATCCCGGTCCCAACATCTCCACGGCGTCTTCCGGATATGCCAACATGCCAAATTCCGGAACGTCTAAGCCGGTCAGCTCCACTTCTCTCGACACTCGCATCGGCCGCCCCGCATTCACCAGCGAGAAAACAATGTACGTGAATCCCAGCGAATACAACGCCAGCAGCGTAGCGCCGCCCAGCTGCAGCCAGAACTGTGAGAAATCTCCATGAATTAATCCCGTCACGCCTTGCCCCGCTTTCCCGAGATACGCCGCCGCGCCCACGCCATTCCATCCCGCGCCATACGTCCCATCTGCAAAAATTCCCACAGCAACCGCGCCAAACCATCCGCAATACCCGTGCACCGAAATCGCTCCGCACGGATCGTCAATTTTCAGCACGCGCTCGTTGAAAAGCACGCCTAAGCAAACCAACACACCCGCAATCACGCCGATAACCACCGACGAGGTCGGCGTCACGAACGCGCACGGTGCCGTAATCGCCACCAGGCCTGCCAGCATTCCGTTACAGGCCATCGTAATGTCCGGCTTGCCAAACATGAAATACCATAGCAGCATTGCCGCCGCCGACCCCGCCACCGCGGCCAGGTTTGTATTCACAGCCACCACGGAAATGCGCAAGTCGGTAGCGCCCAACGTCGAACCAGGATTAAATCCCATCCACCCAAACAACAAAATAAATGTGCCACTCACCACGAAAACAATATTCGAAGCAGGGAACGCGCGCGGTTTTCCATCCGCTCCATATTTCCCCAGCCGCGGCCCTAAAATAATCGCCAATGCCATCGCGCAAAATCCTCCGATCGAATGCACCACCGACGATCCCGCGAAATCCACGTACCCGTGCCCCCAATGCATGCTCACGCCGAGTTGCGAAAGCCAACCGCCGCCCCAAGCCCAGCACCCCGAAATCGGATACAGGATCCCGCCAATAAACAACTCGCAAAGCAGAAACGCCCAAAACGTGATCCGCTCGCAAATCGCGCCAACGATGATGTATCCCGCCGTCTCCATAAACACCACTTCGAACAGCGTCAAGCAATTACTGCTAACGTCGTACGCAGGACCAGTCAGAAAAAATCCCTTCCCTCCCAAAAATCCCCAAGAGCCGCTGCCAATCAGAAAATGATTCAACGTCGGTGCGCCCGCCAGATTCCCCGGCGCCGCATTCACTGCCACCCCGCCAAATTGAAACGCATACCCAATCGCATAGTAAGCAAGGAACGCAAACACATAAGCCGCGAAATTCAGCATCATCAGATGCCCGGCATTTTTCTTGCGCACCAGCCCCACCGTCAACAGCGCAAATCCTGCCTGCATGAAAAGCACCAGGTAACCGGTCAGCAGCGTCCATGAAAAATTCGTCGCGATGCGCGTGTGCCCCACGTCGTCCGCTAGCTTCAGCGCCAGCGGTTCGCGCGCCGCCTGTGCCTGAAACTCGTCGAAATCTTTCTTCAGCTTGGGATAGTCGGGCGCGCTAGCGTCCGTAGGCGCAGGCACCACAAACGGATTTCCGGCGGCATCGGCTGCGGAAGACCGATCACCCGTCGCCGTGCCAGCAGGATCCGGTTGCGTCTGGTCCGCAAGCGCCGCACTCAACGGACCGCAGAGGATTTGCGCGATTACGAGTGCGACGATCGCCCACAGGATCCATCGTGTCGTCCGCCCGGCAAATGCACATTCCATTTTCGGACTCCTATCCCGATTAGGGTAACCGCTCCGACTACTGACGCATTGACGTGAAAAAGTGTTCAAATCGCGCCCGGTCCGCGCTCCCCCGTGCGTATGCGGATCACGTCATCCAGCGACGTCACAAAAATTTTCCCGTCGCCGATCACGCCAGTTCGCGCGCCTTCCAGGATCGCGTCCACCACCGGATCCACCAGCTCCTCCACCACCGCAATGCTCACAAAAATCTTCGGCAGAAAATCCACGGTGTATTCCGAACCGCGGTAAGTCTCCGTGTGCCCTTTCTGGCGGCCAAATCCGCGCACTTCAGATACGGTCAGGCCGGTCACTCCCAGCGCCGTGACGCGCACCTTCACCTCGTCCAGCTGGGATGGTCTGATAACGGCATCAATTCGCTTCATTTGTGCCTGCTCCTTTTCGTCCGGAACCGAAAACCCGCCGTATGCAACAAGGTATGGAACCTAGTAGCGCGTTGTCAGTCAAATCAATAACGTTGATGGGATGCATCACTATCACGAGCAGCCCGCCGTGTTCAAGACGCTGCTGCGGAACTGGTAGGTTTTAGGAGAATACGAATTCTCTCAACGCTCCAACGGGTCACTTCGGCGGTTTTTAATTACACGTGAAACGCGCAGGGAAATAGGTAGAATGCCCGAGTGACCGGAGAACCTGCCCGGAGAACCGCATATGTTTGTAGGTCGTGGCTTCAGTTCATCCTGAGAGCCTGCCGGCGGCAGGGTCGAAGGGCCACGACATAAACCGGACGGAGCACGAGCGGCTTTAGCCGCTGAAGTACAGGTTTTGTAGGTATCGCGGAGACTTCGCAAATGCCGCCGCTACGGGCGATTTAATCTCGCGCCGCGAGTGCCATCTTCGCAATCCAAAAATGATCACTCTCATTTCCATCATCGCGCTCGGCTTTTTTCTCGGCATGCGACACGCCACTGACCCCGATCACGTAATCGCCGTCACCACCATCGTCAGCCGCCAACGCAGCATGCGTCACGCAGCATTGATCGGGGCGCTGTGGGGCGTAGGCCACACAATCACAATTTTTCTGGTCGGCTCCGCCATCATTCTTTTCGGAGTTGTCATTCCGCCTCGCCTGGGCCTCACGATGGAGTTAAGCGTCGGCCTGATGCTGATCCTGCTTGGAATCCTGAATCTCTCCGGATTTACACGCTGGATCACCGAGCAGTTCACGCCCGTGGGCGCTGCGCACGCACACGCGCACGTTCATCCCCACGTGCACGGTGACTACATCCATACCCACCCGCACGCGCACGAACCCGAAAATCATGGCCATGCCGAAGCCGCAACTCCCGTCGGCTGGATGGATCGCGTCTTCGGACAACTCGGCCTCTACCAAGCCGTCAGGCCGCTCCTCGTAGGCCTCGTTCACGGCCTAGCCGGCTCCGCCGCCGTCGCCCTACTCGTACTCACCACCATTCGCGATGCCTACTGGGCCATTGCGTACCTGCTCGTTTTCGGCGTCGGCACAATCGCTGGCATGATGATCATCACCACTGCAATCGCACTGCCCTTCAGATATTCCCAGCAGCGCTTCGCCCGCTTCAACCGCGCCCTCCAAGTCGCCTCGGGCGTGCTAAGCCTCGCCTTCGGAATCTTCATCGTGTACAAAATGGGCTACGTGAACGGGATGTTCACCAATCACCCGAAGTGGACGCCGGAATAACCGCTCATCCCTGCGCCCGCATCCGCTTGCAATATTCAGAAAATACCCACGCACACGCCCGCCAGAAACCCAAAACCATTCCGAGCAGGTAAGTCTTCAATATTCCTTTCGGCTTCAGCCGCGCGTATACCGCGTTCATGCTCCATGCGGGAGTGGTGTATACCGTGCCCGAAGCTCGCGCGCCAATTCTGTTCCTCACGGCGGGCTCGTACAGAATAGTTTCGATTCCGATGTTAAAAAATTTGGCCATCTGCAGAATCCTGCGGTTGTACGCCATTCGCTCCCGCAGCGGCAGCGTGCCCCTCTTGCGGTATTTCAGAATCAGCGCCGACGCTTCCGCCGCATGCCGTAATGCCGCCGTCACTCCATTCGCCGTGATCGGATCCACCATGGACGCAGCTTCGCCCCCCACGAACCAGTTCGGCCCAGCCACGCCGTCGTAAACCCGCGAGCGAAAAGCCGTGACGTTGCAAGCTCCCAAGGCTCCCGCCTGCAATAGCGCCTCAAAGCGCGGGAACTTCAGCAACTGCTGCCGGAAAATATCCTCTACCCCCAGCCCCTGTTCTCGTTGCGCCTTCATCGCAGCGCCGGTGATGATGTATCCCACGCTGACGACCCGCCGGCCGATCGGAATTTCCCAAACCCAATCGAGATACTCCGTCCGCAAGGGCTCCATGTACAAAGTGGTCCCTTCCACCAGTTCCGAACTCGCAAAGTAAGTCCAGATCGCCACCTTCGCCGGACCAAACTGAAACGCGGGAAGACCAAACTCGCGCGGCAGCAGCGAACTCGCAAATCCCGAAGCGTCAATAAACCACGGCGAAGCGAACCGCGCACCCCCGGCCGTATGCACGGCAACCACTCTGTCGCCATCTCGCTCCACCTTCACAACTGTGTCGCGCACCACCGTCACGCCGCTCGCCACCGTCTTCTTCAGCAGTTCTTCGTCGAGATGCAACCGGTCCACGTGCAAAGTGCGCAGTTCCACACGGAATGGCGCCTCAGCCAGCCACGCGCCCGGCACATAATGCTCGGAAGCTCCGTCCCTCAATTTCATGGTCACGTGCCGTTTCCATGTTGCCAATCCGGCCTTCACCAAATCTTCCATTGGCAGCCCCAGCGCTTTCAGCAGCTCGGGTCCCGACCAATCCAGCGACTCGCCCACCTCCTGTCGTATCCCTTCATCCGGCTCGATGCACACCACGCGCAGCCCAGCCGCCGCCAGCTGCATCGCCGCCGCCTTCCCGCACAAACCCGCGCCCAGAATCGTCACGTCATAAACAGCAGAAGAGAAAGACACGGCGGGAAACTATCACCACGGCCACAGAAGTACCAATAGTACAAAATGATTAGGCGTCGCCTGGTCGAGAACGGTTTTGGAAGGGCGGGGTGTCAGATCCGCGGTCAAGCTCGTCATAATCCGGGGCGTTAGCCCTTAAAGCCGCTCCCTTGATTTGTGTCCGGGGATTACGATGCTGCCTTGTCAAACGCGATCGGTTGCGCGGAAGTAATTCCAGAACCTTCCTTAACGGTGATGAACTGATTCACGCCAATCTTGGAAAGCGAGTCTTTCTGCCCGCTAGGCCACACAATTTCAAGGCCGACCGTCCTACCAGGCTCCGGTTTCCCCAACCCAAACGTCAGCGGCAGCTCGCTCTGCGACGCATAACTGGAGCCGGTCTTCACCATGCGAAACAGCCGCGCGCCCGCATTCGTCGTGAGTGTCACTTTCGCACCGATTCCGTCGCGGTTCGAGCGCGTGCCCACGAGCTTCACGCGCAACATGTCATTCTGATTGCCGTTGTCATTGCGCAGCAGCCGTGCCGGTCGGTTGTTCGCCGTGAGTACCAGATCCAGATCGCCGTCATTGTCGTAATCCAGATAAGCCGCGCCGCGACCCACGACGGGCTGTTGCATCGCGGGCCCCACTTTCGCCGATGCGTCCTCGAATTTCCGATTGCCGCTATTGTGAAAAAGGATCGCCGGCTGAGCATACCTCAGCGTCGGCTGCACCACGCTGATGTCGTCCGAAACGTGCCCATTCGCGCCGAAAATGTCCAAACGTCCATCCAAATCGTAATCGAAGAAAAAACAAGCAAAAGTAAGCGCCTGCAAAGACATCTGTCGAATTCCAGACGATATGTCTTCATCCACAAACAATCCGGACCCATCATTGCGATAAAGCGACATGCTCTCGTTCGTGAAATTCCCAATCACCAGGCTCTGCCAGCCCGAACCGTCGTAGTCTCCCGCGTCCACGCCCATCCCCGCGCGCACTCTGCCGGATTCGCTGAACGCCACGCCGACCTGCACCCCCACCTCCGTGAAAGTACCGTTGTGGTTGTTGTGATACAGCTTGTTCGGCTCGGTGTCGTTCGCGACGAACAGATCTATCCAGCCGCCGTTGTCGTAATCCAGCATCGCCACGCCCAGCGATTTACTAGTGGGATCGTGCAATCCAGCCCGCTTAGTCACGTTTTCAAACGTGCCGTCGCCCCTGTTGCGAAACAGCGTCGAGCTTTCGCCCTTGTACGTTTGCGGCGTGCAGTAGGACTTATTTTTATTGTCGAGCGTGCAATATTGATCCTTCGCGATGGACCAATCAATATAGTGCGTGACGAACAAATCCACTTTTCCGTCATTGTCGTAATCGAACCACACCGCGCTGGTAGCGAATCCAGGATCGGCGACACCCGCCTTCACCGTCACATCCTCGAATTTCCCATTGCCCAGATTGCGGAACAGATGATTCGAGCCAACCGTCGTGATGTAAATATCCTCGAAACCATCGTTGTCGTAATCCGCCACCGCGCAGCCCAAGCCATAAAATTCGATCGCGAGGCCTGCTTCGCGCGTCACATCTGTAAACGTCCCGTCTTTATTATTGTGATACAGCGCGGGGTAAGATTTCGCGGCGCCCTTGTGTCCCGGCCAGTCCATCGAATTGACAAACAGGATGTCCTGCCAGCCATCGTTGTCATAATCCAGAACGCAGACGCCGCTCCCCATCGTTTCCGGCAGATATTTCTTGCCGAATGCGCCGGAGTTGTGTTTGAAGTGAATCCCCGCCTGCTTGGTCACGTCGCGGAATTCGATAGGACCGGAAGGACGCGCGGGCGACGGCGCTGCGGCGCCTCTGGAAGAACTCGGAACATAGCTCATCCATAAAGTAGCGACGGCCAACAGCGCACAGCAAATCTTGCGGCGTTCTTGCGTCAACGCGTATTTTCCTCTCGCGATACGATCCGTGATTTTCTGCAGCTCGCAGCAGCGGGTATGCCGCATCCAGCCGTCGCAAGCTTCCGTTACTCAGGCGTTCGCCGCGCTCGCGCCAGCTCTCGCGCCCACGCTCGGCGAGCGCCGCGAATCCAGCCACATCTCAATCAGCATCGCTGCGGGACCTACGATGAAAAGGGCGTAGAACGGCGCATAAACCACCTGGTGCAAGCGCAGCAAAAATTCAGCGAACGCCACCAGAAATACCACGATGCACTGGCCCTTCTTCGAACGCACGGTAGTCCTCGGATCCGTAATCATGAAAAAAATAAAAAGCTGATACATCGGCCCGGTCAGCGGTGCGATTTCCGATTGCCACGGACTTCCAGTAATATAGCTCCGCAAAAACGCGAACGCGATGAACGATACCACGTAGATCCCGGTGATGTGGAATCGCCGCAAGCGCCAGATGATCACCGACCCCAGCGCCCATATCACCATCATCGGCAAAAGATAATTGCCCCATTGGATGCTCAATGTCGCTACTGTCTCCGGTGCCAGGAACAATAGCGCCGAAATTCCAAAATTTGATGGGTTCCAGATGTGCCGCCCCTTCACGCGCAACACATATTTCGACGTGATGGAAATCACGCTGCACAAAACGTATGGCCAGAACGCCGGCGAGCGCACCAGAATCCCCACGCTGATTCCCGTGATATAAGCGCTGGCGACATTCGGCCACTTGCCGGAAAAAATGCGTCCGAGCACCAGATCCGTCGCGATGCTGGTCACGATCGCGAGAGCTGTCTTCTGATAACTCTCCAGCATTCCGAACGAGAGGTGTCCTCCCACCAGAATGCACGTAATAAAAAGCGGCGCGATGTAACGGTTGTCGAGACTCAGCCACGATTTCCGCGCGGATGCACCCGCCGCAGGGTGGGCAGGCGACGCGGTGGTCCGCTCGCTCACGCCGGCTCCTTAATCTTCAGAATCTGATTCACCGCGGGATGATCAAGCGTTTGAACTTTGCCAGACGGCCAGCGAATCACGGCCTTCTCCACGTGCGGATCTTTGCCGAGGCCAAAATGTACCCGCCGGTCGTTCTGCGCCGCGAATCCGCTGCCGCCAGAAACCTCCTGCCGCTGCTGCTGCCCATTCCAGTAAATCGTCACCTGCGCCCCAATCGCGCTGCGATTGCTCGCCGTGCCTTCGAGCGCGAATTCGATCCACGCATTTTCTGGCGTCACCATATTTTTGTAAATCAGCAGCGGCCCCTTCTGATTCGCCACCACCGCATCCAGCACTCCGCGGTTCCACAGATCCACCAGCGCCACGGCGCGCCCGTCGTAGGTGTCCGTCACGCCCACCGCCTGCGCCACATTGATGAACTTCCCGGCGCCGTCGTTCAACCACACGCGCTTCTGCTGATATCCCGACAAACTGCGCCCCTCCATCGCCGGCCAGTTCTTCGCGTCAATAATAATGATGCTGTTCCCCCCGGCAATTTTCGAGAAGTCGTACCAGTAGCTGCGATTGCGGTCGAGCGATACATATCCGTTCGTGAGATACAGATCCAAGTTCCCGTCGTTATTCAAATCCCCAAATTGCGCGCCAAAACTCCAGCCACCAAGTTCCACACCGAGATCGCGCGCCAGATTTTCAAACTGCAAACCGTCGCCCGCTGTTCCTTCCTTCTGCATCCACAAATTATTCCCCTGAATCAGCACGCCACCTTCGGAAATATTCGAAACGTACACCGCATATCGGCCATCATTAAGCACATCACCAAACGCCGCATTCATCCCGCTCTTCGGCGAAAATCCCACTCCGGTCTGCGCGCTCACGTCGTGAAAATGCTTGCCGTCATTGAAATAAAGTTCCGAAACGCCGTAATCATTGGCGATAAATAAATCTGGATGCCCAGTGCCGCGCAAGTCCGCCGCCGCGGACGCCAATGCCCAGCGCCGGCTGTTGATCCCCGCCTGTGCGCTCACTTCTTCAAATTTGCCGTTGCCAAGATTGTGAAACAGATACTTGCGGCCGCCATTTTTCGCATACTCAAAACTATCCGGCATGATCTGCGTCGTCTTCAGGTGCCACAGGTCTACATCTTCCGAGTAATATCCGCCGATAAAAAAATCCAGCAGCCCGTCGCCGTCGTAATCGAACCACAAAGCAGTATTAGCGTTCACCCAAGACGGCAACCCGGCGATCTCTGTCACCCGCGTAAATCCATGCCCGCCGTCGTTGTGATATAGCTCAGGCCGTCCCCACTTGATCAGCAGCAGATCTTCGTAGCCATCGTTGTCGTAATCGCCCCAGACCGCGCCCATCGAAACGCCGGTCCCGGGCTGATTCACATCTGCGATTCCCAGTTCTTCCGCTACGTCTTTAAATGTGCCGTCGTGCAGATTGTGATACAGCGCGTTCTTGCTGCCTTCGCCGCTGTTCGTCACATAAATATCCGGCCAGCCATCGCCATCGAAATCCACAACCGAAACGGAAGCACCCATGGAAGCGACCTGCGGCATGATCGGCGCCAATTGGGGATCGAGTGTAGGCGCCTGGTGAACGAAGTTGACCCCAGCAGCGTGAGAAACTTCCTGGAAATAAAATCCATGGCGAGCCAGCGCCGCCTGCGCATCCAGCTTCGCTTTGCCGCCCCTGCCGCGCCGAGCCGCTTCCCACTTGATCACCAAAGGCGCGGCCAACATCCCCACGAACAAAATACTCACAATAATCCGTGCCGTGCGATCTTGTTTCACCGGGGAGGATCGCTCCGCAACGCGTTCTGAAATACTTCCGGCGTCATATAACGAATGTGATAGTTCTGCCAGTCCTCAGGATGCTGACGATAGACCCACTCGTCTTCAAGCCGTCCCGGCCGCGTAAAATACTCCTGCTTGGCGTGGTAGGGAAGCGGCTGCACTGTTTTCGAGAAAGTGGAATTGAAGTCGCCATCCTTTATCCAACCGTCGCCAATCACCACATAATCGCGCACCCACCCATCGGGCGGCGCGGGCTGCTCCGGGAAGCGCAGCGACATTTCATCACCGGAATTCACGATCACGTAACGATCGTCAATCTGCGTCAGCAACTCGCGCACGTCGCCATAGCGCGTGTAATAGCCAATCAAATCGCGCCAGCGTTGTTTCGTGGTCACCACGTTGTTGTAATCCGGCACTTCCGGCGCGCCGGAATCCGGCCGGCTGATGCTGGAATACCCGCGATAATGCAAGTCCGCGTAGTTCGGTTCCAGACGCACCGTTTTCAGCGGAGCATCCGGCGCGCCCTGCGCCCATTCGATGCAGTCCCAATAAATTTCCAGGTTCGTGCGGATGCGCACGCGCCGCGGCGTCCCCGGACGAAACACATCCGTAAGATTAAACAGCACAGTTTTCTTGCGCCCTGCAGGAAAACCCAAATTCGATTGCGCCGTCATCCAGCCGCCGTGCCCATCGGGCACTTCAATGCTCATGCCCTGCGCGCGCCAGCGATGTCCCTGCGTGATCGCCACGTTGAGCGACGACTCGGTATCGTGAATCGACCCTTGCCCGATCAAGTACAGCGGCCCGCTCTTCGGCGCATCCTCACCCAGATCCACTTCCACATAATGGTCGCGCGTGATGCCCTGATATTGGCCGCGTCCAAAATCATCCAGCGCTTTTCCGTCGAGCGTATCAACAACAGCGGTGACGTCTTTGCCAGTGTCATCAATCGCCCGCGCAATCTTGTGCGGCGTAGCAACAGTAGTAATTCCCAGCTTCGGCGGAGGAATCGAAAACCGCTCGTCCACGTAAACTTCCGTCCCCACCGGATGATCCACCGTCATCAACGCCAGATAATCGTAGTAATAAACCTCCCAAAGTTCCGCCGTGACCCGCAAATCGTAATATCCATCGTGCGGCACCAGTTGGTCGCGCCGAATTTTGTACCATTCGCCAGTAGTCTCCACGCGCGCCGTGCCAATCGTATTGATCCGCAGCCCAATTGCCGAGCCCCATGGCACCGCGTCCTTAATAAATTCCATTCCCTTGCCGTTGTAAGCAAAAAGGAACGGGCAAGATGCTTTCAGCCGCTGCTCTGTCACTACTTCGGTGTCCGCCGCGACGCCGAATTCAGCGCGCACCGTGCCGTTCGGCCACACCACGCGCACCACGTCCGTGCTGGTTTGATTTCCCAATCCGAAATGTACTTGCGGCCCAGTGATCGGCTGCTTCTGCACCAGCAGACCCGAGCGAATCTCAATTTCGCCGCCCACGCCGAAGGGATTGATGCGCTGATCGCCGACGGCCTGCTTCGCGTGCGGCCGCACAACCTGCCAATGATAATTCTTCGAGCCGTGATTGACGGCCTGCAATGGCTGGCCATCAGTCGAAAGCGCAAGCAAATCGAGACGGCCATTCCCGCCGAGATCCGCCGCGTCAGAAACCAACGCCGGGACCTGCGCCGAACCAAACGGGTGTTCTAGCAGCACAAATTTGCTCTTCTCGTCCGTAAGCCAAATCAACGCCCCGAACGCGTCGCGGCTCGCGTCCGAAGACGCGCCAGTCAGAAACAGATCCATCGCGCCATTGTTATCGAGATCGGCGACGTGCAAGCGCACATCACCGCTGAGAAATTTGGGGACTCCAGCTTCACTTGGAACGCGCGCAATCTCCGCAACATCCAGATCTTTTCCCTCGCGCTCGTTGGAAATTCGCACAATCGCGCCGTCCACCTGCACCGCCAGCAGATCGAGAACACCATCATCATCAACGTCGGCAACGTTGAGCGCTTTTACCGGCGGAAAATCCGCCGGCAACGGAAGCTCGCGGAACTGCGCCTGGCGCTCGTTGTGAAAAACATGAAGTCGGCCCGCGCCATCCATTAAAGCAGCGTCAGGATTTCCGTCGCCATCAAAATCCGCCCACGCAAAAGCGCGCAGCCCGCTAACGCCCGCAAACGGGTGAATCGCCGTGAACGTGCCGTCGCCATTGTTTCGCAAAACGAGCGGCAGTCCTTCCTTCGCGCCCAGCACAATATCCAGATCGCCGTCTGCTTCGATGTCCACCGCCCAAGCGCCAGTGTAGGCAGCACTCGTCACGGCTTTCGGCAATTTCGCTTGCGCCGTCACATCCGTAAACAATTTAGGACTGTCCTGTCGCATCAGCCGCACGCCGCTGGCGCCGGCCAGCACCAGGTCGTTCTTGAAGTCATAGTTGAAATCAATCGGCAAAATTCCTTCGGGTAACGGCGCGATGCCACCTGGCCCGCCGGGGAAGGGAAATGTCGCCCCTGTCGAAACTTGCACTTCACGGCCGTTCGCTTCAACGACGACAGGAGGTCCGGCGCTGCCCAGCGACACAGCGCCAATCCACTTCCAGCGTTTAGCCGCCGAATTCGCGCCCGGAGTCACGACGACCTGCGGCGTAAACGTCAGTGCCAAGTCCGCCGCAGCCGGCACGAACGCAGGTGATTCCAATCGCAGAAAATGAGTGAAAGGCTCGGCTTCTTCGCCAGGCGCCGCCTGCAGCACCTCCAGGCTTTCACGAAATTCCGCAACGCGCATCAAAGTGTTGCGCAAGAAGGCTGTTCGCGTGGCAGCGGCGTGCAGATCCCCGTCGGCCACCGCAGCCTGCAAAACCGCAACCTGCTGTTGCACTTCCGGAGGCCACTTCGCGGCGCGCGCGCTGATGCGCTCCAGTGCGGAGTTCAGAGTTGCGGCGTCACCGTGCTTTGCTGCCGCGCGCGCCAGTTCCAGCCAGGCCGCCAGATTATCCGGCTGAGCCTGCAGAATATTCTGGATCAGCGACTCGAATTCCGCGTCGCTGCCCGGGCCGCCCTCGCGCTCCACTTCCAGCGCCAATTGATACGCAGCGCGATAGTTCTGCGGATTGATCGCGACCGCCTTGCGCCAATCCGCAATCGCTTCCTTGGAATTGCCGCGCGTGCTCTGCAAAATTCCCAGCAAATAATAAATTTGATCGTTCTTGGGGGCGAGCTCGCGCGCAAGATCATAACGTTGCGCGGCTACGTCAAAATTCCGCTGACGAAACGCCAGCACGCCCCAGTTGCCCCATCCAGCCGGCTCGCCCGGCGCGAGCTGCGTAACCTGCGCGAGCTTGCTCTCCGCCGTAACGTCGTCGCCGACCTGCAGCGCCGCCAGACCGGTGTAAAACGCGGACACAATTTCGGCATACTCCTTCGATGATTTGGCTGGCAGTTTGCCGCCCGCTCCGCATCCCGCGAAGCTCACAGCAGTCGCGCAAAGAAAAAGCGCCATCGCCGTCTGAAAACACAGCGACGAACACCCGCGCGCCGTGCCTCCGCGCACACCATCCACGCGAACGAAAATCCACCGCCGCACTCGGTACCGAGTGCCAAACATTTCGCGCGCAAATTGTAAAATCACCTGGAATTTCAACCCGACACCTTCTGCAGCTGGCTTTTCCGGTACTGCCGCTTGCGCATCATCACACGAAACCACAGGAATCCCACGCCCAGAAACGGCAGCGAAAACAGCAGCAAATCCCATCGCCCATACCCCGGCGGAGTCACTTCCACGTCCGCCGAAGCTTCGCCATCACCCGCCGAACTTTTCACAATCATCCGCACATGCCACAATTCCTGCTGATCAAATTGCGTGTCGGTCCGATATACGACTTGCCCACGCAGGTTTTCCAGTTTCATCGGGTACATCACTTCCGGCAGACGACCCGTCACCGGCCGCACGCCAATTTCAATTTTCAGATCCGGAGGAATCGCGCCCCCTGGCGGCGGCTCCACGATCACATAGAAGAGGCCGGTACCCACGTCCGGATGAGTCCACAGCGAAACCACCACCGGTCCCACGCGCTTGTCAGAAATAATTGGAAATGGCGGCCCATTGTGCGCGCCCAGCGGGGAACTCGCGACTAACAGGACCACGACCAGCGCCCAGAACTTGCCCCAGACCGTTCCACGCGAATTGTGAAAACTTATCATCGCTACGTGTGCAGTCTCGAAAGTTCCGCAGCCAGCCTATCCCGCCAAGAATGTCCCGCGCATATCCATCGGCTGGAACATCATCCATATCGCCGCAACCCACAAGACCAAAGCCACCGCGGCCCATGGCGTGAATGCACGCAGCGGACGCTCGGCGCAATCGCTTTCCGCCAATTCGTGAATCACCAGCAACGAACCTGCCAGCCCCAGCACCAAAAATCCAATCTCCAGCGGCTGCACGAACCGCATCGGAATTCCCAGCCAAGTCCATCGCGGCGAACCAAACACAGTCCAGCCCAATCTCGCCGCAGCGCTCTGCGCAACAGGCACCACGGTGTATAGCCCCGTCAAAAAGTGAAAACTGTAATGCGCCAGCCACATCCCAAATCCCAGCGGCACCAATCCGTACGTGTAACGGACCGCCAGCGGCACCAGCGCTCGTCGGCTGCCCCCCCAAATTTGCGTCAACCAGGCAGCCAGTCCCAGCAACACCGCCGGTTCGACCACAAGAAACAAAGCGAACAGCACGCCCAGCACCGGAGCCTTGCTGTTCACATGCAGAATGCCCGCAAGCCAGCTCTCCAGCGCATAAACCGGGCTAACCATCCCAAACGCATTCAGCAACGCGCCAAAACTGAACACAATCCCCAGCGCCGCCAGGTCCTTGCGCTGCGAAAATCGGCCGATTCCCGAACGCCGCGGGTCCACCATCAATTCGCTCGCAGGCAGGCGGCTCAATATTCCGATATTGTCATGCGGGCAAGCGTGCACGCAGTCCAGGCAGAAAGTGCAATCCATGTTTCCCACTTTCAGCGGCTGGAACAGCGCCAATTCGCATCCGCGCTGAACCACTACCAAGTCAGGCCCCGGCGCGCGCCTCCCGCGAATGCAATCCTTCGTCCCACACGAATCGCAGACGTCCAGATCCCGCACCTTAACTTCCAGCGGCGAAATCGTGGACGCCACGAAATTGAATTGCCCGATCGGACAAACAAATTTACAGAAAGACGCGTGCTTGAAAAGACCATCCACCATCAGCACCGCTGCAAAATATCCGATGATCAGCCACGCAGTCCACCAAGGCGAAGACCACAGGCTGAACTCCTCATAGCAAAATAGAATCAGCGCAAACAGTCCCACAGACAGCCACTTGTTGCGCAATTTCTGCGGCCAGTTGAGTCGCGGATGAAAAAATCGCCGCGCCACATTGCGTACCAGCATAAACGGACAAGCCAGGCAGAAGAAATTTCCGGCGCTCAACAGCACCAGCACCAGCGCCCCACGAAAATGCACCCAACTCAGCGTCGTCGCCAGATTTTTCGGCGCGAGTGAAGGGCCCAGCAATCCGTCCAAAATCATCGCAACGCTAACAATTAGCAGCGGAATCTGCAGCACCGTGCGCAGGTGACGCCAGTGGAACAATCGGCGCAACCCGGGTACTTGCATCAAATCAAACGGAGGTGGCTCAGCAGCAACGGACGGATTGTGCGTGGGATTCGACAACGTAGCCTAGTTCGTGGTGACGCCCGGAACGCTCACTTCACGTCCCAGCGTCCGCCCGTCGGGCAGCGTAACATGAATCAACACCACCCAATCGCCGGCCATCGCGAATTCCAGCGAGCCCTGATATTGTCCTGGCGCAACTTCCAGCGCTTCGCCGAACACAAGGGTCATGCCCGGATGCGACATGTCCGCCTCAAAACCCATACGCGCTCCCGAGACCGGTTTCCCTGCGGCATCTCGCAATTTCACAGAAAGCACAACAGGGCCAATCCGAACAGGCTGAGGACTAATCGAGTACTCGATCGCGACAGCGGCCTGCCGCTCAATCGGCTTGCGGCATCCAGACGCAAACAAAACGGCAACGCATGCGAACCCCGCAAGAATTCTGCTCCGTCGCGCCCGCGAAACTCCCAGCGAGATCGCACTTCGCATGCATCGCTGCGATCCATTAACTCCAAGGGGCCACGAAAACAATCGAAACTTCCGAATCACGCCGCCTGGGCTTCGGCTTTTTTCGAACTCTTGTTCCAGGCGCACGTGCACGTATCGTGATTCGCCTCTCCCTTGGGAGGAAACATGTGGTAGTACATCCCAATCACCATCGGAATAAACACGATCGAGTTATAAAAGAGATGCAATTCCACGCGCGGGAAAAAGAATTGCAGCACGCTCATCGGCACCGGCCGGCCGCCCAAATTGTGGTGCAACGTCGCCTGCGTAATCAGCAGCAAATGTTCGATGTGGTGCCAAAATTGAATCACCAGCGCAATTAACCACCAGGTGTGCGCTCTTCCGCTGAATCCCTTCAGCAGCACCCAAAGCCCGATCAGCATGAACAACGCATAGCCATAGTGCAGCACTTCAGACTTGATCAGCCACGGGTACCACAGGCCCAGGATGCCGTTCGCCATGGGCCGCGGCCATCCCATCACCCAAATCTGATAAGCCTGCACAAGGTGCTCGGCCCAATGCGCTAGCACAATCACCATGAAGATTTGCAACGCGCGCTCGTGCCACACCGAATTCAGCTTGTCGTAAAAGCTGGCACCTGCGGTTGCCGCAAAATGAGCACTCTGGATGCTCGGACTCGAAACCGCCATAACCAACGCCTCCCAAGAACCAACGTTACAGACCCACTCACAAACAAACACGTATGCCGGACACTCACACACCCGCCGGCCGTGTTCAATAATGGAATTGTACTAGACTGCGGGGGATGTTGCGGCGCAACGGACCCATTCCCGCTTCGGGAAGGCACGGCAGCTATCCCGTCACGAAAGGGGCGCGCTACTTGGGTGATGTATCTAGCTGAAAAATCGCCACATGCCAATACAGAAGCCGTCTCGACTGCTCCGGTATCGTGGAGTCATCAAGCGGGGAAGCTCGAATCCCCAGTGCCCCTAATCATTGGCGAGCCGCCGACCGGTGAACTTAATCATCCGCACCGGCAACAGGAACAGGAAGCGGAGCAGCGTCAGGCGCGCCCTCCAGCGCTTGGCGCAGTTCCGCCAGCGTCGTGAACGCACGTGCTCCCTCGCTCAATCCCAGCCGCCGGCTAACCTTCGTCGGATCATCCGTAAAATTCCACAATCCCACGACGATGCGTAATTTCGAATCCTGCGCCCGCAATTTTGCGTACAGCGCCCGCGCGTGAGGTATCGCAAACGGCGGCAGCGCCGATATGCAAACCACATCCGGTCTCTCGTCCTTTACTTGCGCCAGCATTTCAGCGGCAGTGCCCAGCGGAATGCACAGCGCTTGATGCCCGGCCGTTTCCAGAACCTGCGCCAGCATGATCGCCACGATTTCATCGGCTTCGTCTCGCGCCGGCAAGCACACTACCTTGCGCGACGCTCCACCGCGCGCTGCGACGGCGATCGATAGACCTCCGCGGTCCACACCCACGGTAGGTTCCTCGTTGCGCGGCTCCCAGAATTCGTCAATCAATTCCCGCGTGCTCTGGCAAATGAATTTCTGGTTGGCATCTTCCAGCAGATTCTGATGGCGGTCTTGCTCCGCCAGGCTCAACGCCGGAATCAGCACGGAATCGTAAAGTTCCTCCAGGGTCTTTCCTTCCAGATGATTTTCCAGCACCTGGCGCGCCTCCTCGTGATCCATTGCCAGCAGGCGCTGATAAAAACGGGAATCCGGCGTCAAGGCCGGCTCGTCACCCAGCAATATTTGCAGAAATCTCAGCCGTGGAACGTGCCGGCCTACCACCAGCACGCATACCGTCAAAGGCGTTGAAAGCACCAGCCCGATCGGTCCCCAGATCGCCGTCCAGAAAATCGCAGCCACCAGAATCGCCAGCGAAGATATCCCCGTATGAATTCCATACAGAAACGGCTCGACCAGATTCGACACGATCAATTCCGTAAACACAAAAAGCCCCAGCACGATCAACGGGCGCGTCCAACCGTCGAACACCGCCAGCGAAAGCAGCAGCGGCATAATTCCGCCCAGCGGCGGTCCGATGTAAGGCAGAAAACGCAGCGTGCCCACGATCACGCCCCACAGCAACGCGCCCGGCAATCCGATGAAATGAAGGCATGTCCCGATGAAAATCCCGTAGCAGGTATTCACCACGAACTGCAGCAGCAAATATCTGCTCACGCGCGCGCTGGCATCGTCAAGCGTTTGGGTTACCAGGCGCAGGTTTCCGTCGCCAGCCAGCGAAATCAGCCGGTTCCGCAGGTCCTCCCGCCGAATCAGCATGAAAATCGTAAACACCAGCACGATCAGCACGCTCGCCAGCAGCTCCAGCACATTCTGCATGGATTCCAGCGGCAGGGCCGGTGATTTGACGACCTCGACGGGGATCGGCTTTGCCTCCGGCGTGGGTCGCAACAGGGTGGGATGCGTGAGCGTTGCATCACCTGAGCGCTGTCCGGTCGGAGCCGTAGCGAGATCTTTGCTGATTTCCGTCATCGTCTGCGAAGCATTGTCCAGCGCGTGGGGGCTTTTCCAATGCAACGACGTCAGCTTCGTTCTGATGTTGGCTTTGTAGTCCGGGAGTTGATTCACCACCTGGCTGAATTGCTTTGCCACCGTCCAGCCCACCACGCCGCAAGCCGCTACGGACAGCAGCACCACCAGGATCGCCGATGGAATCCTCCCAAAATGTATGCGCTCCAGGAGTTTGACGACGGGCGTGAGAATGAAAGTGAAGAGCAGCGCGAGCGCGAACGGGATTAGCACGATTCGCGCAAAATAAAGCGTGACGATTGCCACCACCGCCACAACTACAGCGAGTAGATGAAACAAATCTTTCGATGCGTTCGGCCGCGACACCATGGGTTGGCCTGCTTCCGGTAGTGTCACGCCCGTGTGAGTAATCCCACAACGAGCGAAATGGCGAACAATACCAAAAACAAGTAGAACAACAGCTTAGCGATTCCCGCCGCTGCTACCATGATTCCCGCGAAACCCAGCAACCCGGCGAGAATCGCGACCATCAAAAAGATCAGAGCCCAGCGCAGCATGATTCCTCCTCGCCAGAAGTTCCAGGAACGCAGAAGACCCTGGAATCCAGAATCCTCAGGCTTTCCACCACCCTATCCGAGAAAATCGTGCTCAACCACATGGGGTACCATCCGAGCGTATCCTCAAACTCACAAAACTCCCTGGGTCATTCCCTGTAGATTCGCCTATTTTTACCAGTACGATGGTAGGCGAAATCGACGCGGGGTGGCTGTTCACATTGACACACTTTTCCCTAACTCAGACGCTTCGCGCGCAGGATCGCGACGACGCGCTGTATCATGCCAAGAGCAGTATCTCCGATGGGAGAGGCGGTATTGTCGGCTTCAGGTTTCGGGAATTGGGGCCAATTTGAGCGGAGCGTCGTGAAAAAAACTGCGGCCTTCACAGAATTCCGCCCATGGCACCTTTTACTTCTGCTTGCCTGCGCGCTCGGCTGTCCGGCGGCATTTGCTCAGGGAGGCCCGCCGTACTACACCAACGATCCCGGCACTCCGGGCAACCACAACTGGGAAATCAATCTGGGCTACATGCCTTTCTTGTACACCAACCAGTCCATCACCCACACCCCAGACGTGGATATCAACTTCGGCCTCGGCGATCGCATTCAGCTCACTTTCGAAAATGCCTGGCTGCGCGTGGTCAATCCCTCCAGCTCCCCGAAATACGGCCTCGGCCAGGATCAGCTCGGCGTCAAATGGCGTTTTTACGATAATAAGGAATCTGGACTCGCCATCTCCGTCTTTCCCCAACTGTCGCTCAACAATCCAGATAACTCCGTCGCACGCGGAATCACTCCACGCAGCGCCAGCCTGATTCTCCCCCTGGAATTTTCAAAAAAGCTCGGCCCGATTAATCTGAATTGGGAAGTCGGCTACAACTACGTGCACACCGGAGCAGATGGGTGGCTCGCCGGCGTAGTTGTGGGGCATGACCTGACGGAGAATCTCGAAATCGACGCCGAATTCTACGGCCTGGGGACCTTTAATCCCTCGAACGGCCAGCAAACTATCGAAGGCGGCCTGCGCTACAAAATCCACCCTCCCTTTATTTTGTTGCTGATGGCCGGCCGCAGCGTTCAACCCGCCAGCAACGAGCAGCCTCGCTTCGTAGGTTACTTCGGCATGCAGTTCTTGCTCCCGCCCAAGCCGTTCGCAAAGGACTGATCAAGGGGCCATTACGACTTGGGAAGGAAGCGCATGAAGATTCTCCAATACGCAATCGGGGCGAGGCGTTCCAGGATTGCCAGGAACTTCGCGTCGTTGCCCACCAGCACACGCTCGGAGCGGCGTTCGATGCCCCTCACGATAATTTCACTGGCAGTTGCGGGCGGCATCGTCAGTGCTTTTTTCGCGAGTGCTCTGCGCCGAGCGATTTCTTGGGGAGGCATGTCCTTCGGCACTCGAGCATTATCTGCAATCGAAGTTGCGATGCCGCCCGGATGCACGACCGTAACCCCGACGTTCGAACCTGCAAGTTCGTGCCGCAGTGAGTTCGAAAAGCCGCGCACGGCGAACTTGCTTGCCGAGTAAGAAGTTTCACCCGGCGGCGAGATGATCCCGTATATGCTTGAAAGGTTCACGACGCGTGCGTCATCGCTTTTTCGCAATAGCGGCAGAAACGCTCGAGTCATCCGCACCACGCCCCAGAAGTTGATTTCGAACAACCACTCGAAATCTTCTTCGCTGACTGCCTCGAACATGCCGCCGACGGCTACGCCGGCGTTGTTCACCAGGATGTCCACGCCGGGATGCGCGGCAATCACCACTTGTGGAAACGCCGCCACGGCACGCCTGTCTGCAACGTTCAGATGATGTTGGCTGATGCGTAGCGCACTCCGCGCAGCGGAGTGGTTTGCCGGATCCGTTTGCGCTGTTTCCGCCATGCGCGCCGTTTCTGATAGTCCCGCGTCATTCACATCAGCGAGCGCAAGGTTGCAGCCGCGCCGAGCGAGCGATACGGCGATGGCACGGCCGATGCCGCTCGCAGCGCCGGTAATGACCGCCGTGCGGTTCTCGAGATTCATTGCGCTGGTCATAATCTCAAATCAGATGGTCGCCCTGGAGTGAACGTCACTTACGCGGCTGCCATTCTCAGCTTCCGACGCTCGAAAAAAATTCATGGTCCCGTCGCTTACCGATCCAAACGTAAATGCGGCCAGGTCTTTCACATAATTCTGGGGGACTCTCCACGGCGCTCTCTGCCCCTGTCTGGGCAACACTCCGTCGGCACGGCGCACGTACCCTGAACTAAAATCGAGCAAAGGCTCGGGTTTGACCGATTCGTCCGGAAGATTCGGCACACATACCGACCATCCCTTGCGATCCATGTATTTAAGTAACCGGCACACAAAGCGCGCTGTAATATCACATCGCAGCGTCCACGAATTATTCGTATAGCCAAACGCGAGCGCGAAATTCGGAATGCCGCTGAACATCGCGCCTTTGTAAACCAGCTTCTCGGAAAATTTGGCCGTCACGCCATCAACGAGGATTTCAGCGCCGCCCATCAGTTTCACCACAAGACCTGTCGCTGAAACGATGATATCCGCCGGCAATATTGTTCCGGAGCTTAAGCGGATGCCCGACTCCACAACTTCTGCGATCGTGTCGGTGATGACCTCGACCCGACCGGAACGGATCGCGGCGAACAAATCGCCATCGGGCACCAGGCATATACGCTGATCCCATGGGTTATACCGCGGCGTAAAGTGCCGCTCGACGTCGTAATTGGGATGAAGCTGCTGCCTGATCCCCTTGATGATCAAGCCCTTCATCATCTCTGGCTTGGTGCGAGCCAGGTGAAACATAGTGATGCTATAGAGCACGTTCTTCCATTTTGTTAGTTTCGCCGCAAGCCCCTTTGGCAAATGCCGATTCATCCAGTTGGCCATTGCGTCCTTGCTCGGACGGGTAACCACATAACTGGGAGAGCGTTGCAGCATCGTCACATGCGCGGCACTCTTGGCCAGCGCCGGAACTAACGTCACCGCCGTAGCCCCGCTTCCAATGACTACGATTCGCTTGCCCGCATAATCAAGGGCCTCGGGCCACTCCTGTGGATGCAAGAACTGCCCCCGAAACCGATTCGCTCCCGGAAACTCCGGACTGTAGCCGTTTTCGTAACTATAATAACCGCTGCACATATAAAGAAATTTGCAGAACAGTCGCACGATCCGCCCATCTTTCGTTTGCGCCTCTACCGTCCAGCGCGCGTCGGATGAAGACCAGGAAGCTCGGATCATCCGGTGTCCCAGTCGGATGTGCTGGTCAATGCCATAGTGTTCCGCGGTCTCGCGGATGTAATTCCAGATGGCCGGTCCACCTGCGATCGCCTCGTCCGCCTGCCACGGCCGAAACGGAAATCCCAGCGTGTGCATTTCAGAATCGGAGCGGACGCCTGGATAGCGGAACAGATCCCAAGTTCCCCCGACTGCGTCGCGGCCCTCCAGAATCGCGTAAGTTTTTTTGGGGAGGGCGGTCTGCAAATGGTAAGCAGCATCAATACCGGATATGCCAGCGCCAATGATCATTACGTCAAAATTTTCTGGTGATTGCATCGGCATGTTTGTGCGGTTCTCGTGTCCAGCGCGTCGTTGTAGCATGAAGCGGCGCCAGTCCCGAGTCAATTTGGTCCGTCTCCAGCAGCAAGGAAACTACTCGAGCAGATTAGGTTCATCCTGAATGACGCGCGCGAGCAGTGGCTGAAACTGAAACCATCCTGCGTGGTGGTTTCCCACCTGCTCCCTCGTTGTAACCGCGGTGGCATGATCGATCTTCACCGGCACGCCAGCCGCCTCTGCGAGCAACTGCGCATGGCAACTACGGTCCATGGTGATGAACCACCAAGCGGCTTCCTCGACGCAGTGGCCAACGGTCATCAATCCGTGATTGCGCAGAATCGCAGCTTTGTGCTGCCCGAGAGCTTGCGCAATCCGCTCGCCCTCCGACGTTTCATAGACCACGCCGGTAAACTCGGCAAAGAGTCCGTGGTCCTCGTAAAACGCACAGGCATCCTGCGTGATCGGGTCCAGCAGCCTTCCCAGCGACGCCCACGATTTCCCGTACATCGAATGCGCATGCGCCGCCGCAATCACGTCAGGCCGTGCGGCGTGAACCTGGGAGTGGATGGCAAAGGCCGCTGGATTAACCAGATAATTTCCTTCCACGACTTCGCCGCGATGATTCACCAGAATCAGGTCGGAGGCCCGAATTTGGCTGAAGTGCATCCCGAATGGGTTCGCCCAGAAGTGGTCAAGTTGCTCCGGATCGCGTGCGGTGATGTGTCCCGCCACTCCTTCATCGAATCCGAAACGCGAAAAAAGACGGAATGCGGCAGCCAACATGCGTTTCCGATGCAAGCGCTCTTCGCCCGCGGTGGCAAACACAGGCGGACGCGGTATGTTCAGTGCATTTGCAGATGTTCCGGCCATTTGGACCTCCCAGTTCCAAGAATCCCCTCACTTGGCACAGTGCCGCCGATTATATACAATGCCCGTCGCGTTAGTCACCGTCATCTGTAAGCAACTATCAGCAGTCCGTTAGCTTGGGGAGCTGCCCCGAAAATCACGACTAGAGGGATCACCTATGAGCGAATTGAATCACAAATTCGAACTAGCTGCGCGGCCCGTCGGTATGCCCAAACGAACCGATTGGACATACAAAGAGGAGCCGGTTCGCGAACCCGGCGAAGGCGAGCTGCTCATAAAGATTCTCTATATTTCGCTCGACCCGGCTATGCGCGGTTGGATGAACGAAGGCAAATCATACATTCCCCCCGTAGAAATCGGAGCGGTGATGAGGGCTGGCGGGCTGGGGCGCGTAACGGCCTCGAAAAATCTCAAGTTTGCCGTTGACGACTATGTTTACGGCGCTTTCGGCGTTCAGGAATTCGCAATTTCCAACGGCCAAGGCATTACGAAGATAAACGCGGGCGCGATTCCGTTGCCTGTTTTTCTCGGAACGCTTGGAATGCCCGGGATGACGGCCTACTTTGGCCTGCTGGATATCGGCCAGCCAAAGTCCGGCCAGACCGTCGTTGTCTCGGGCGCGGCTGGAGCGGTAGGAACGGTCGTCGGCCAGATCGCCAAAATAAAAGGCTGCAACGTGGTAGGCATTGCCGGCGGGGCAGAGAAGTGCGACTACATTGTGAAAGAGCTCGGTTTCGACGCCGCGATTGACTACAAATCGGAAGATGTTCGCAAGTCTCTGCGGCAGCATTGCCCGAATGGAATTGACGTTTATTTCGACAACGTGGGAGGCGATATTCTTGACGCTGCGCTCACGCAGCTCGCGCGCGGCGCGCGAGTCGTCATCTGCGGCGCGATTTCGCAATACTGCAACACCACGCCAATCAAAGGGCCGTCGAACTATCTGTCGCTTCTCGTTAATCGCGCCAGCATGAAAGGCATGGTCGTATTTGACTACGCTGATCGTTATCCCGAGGCCGCGCGGGAAATGGCAACGTGGATGGCGGCGGGCAAACTCAAATCGCGCGAGCACATCGTAGAGGGCCTCGAAACGTTCCCTGACTCGCTGCTGAAGCTTTTCAACGGCGAGAATACGGGAAAGCTTGTTCTCAAAGTAGCCGATGCCTAAAGATTAGCGTTGGCGACGATTGTAAAACCTTTGGCATTTTCGAAATCAAAAACAAAATCTCGGGTAGAATTGCCCTCGGGCGCTGAGCAGCGCTAGCGAATCACGGGTGCTACGCGCCTCTCCGAAGCAAGGTCGCGCGCGAGCGGAGCCTGACTATGCCTCCCACGGAAAAACTCGACACTCACCATAAAGCGCTCACCCTGAATCTCGATGCAACCGCCTTCGGCTCTTTCGCCGAAATCGGTGCCGGACAGGAAGTCTCGCACTGGTTCTTTGTAGTCGGCGGCGCCTCCGCCACGGTCGCCAAAACTGTTTCCGCCTACGACAAGGAAGTCAGCGACGATCTTTATGGCTCCGGATCGCGTTACGTATCCAGGCAGCGGCTCGAAGCCATGCTGGACAAGGAATGGACCCAGCTTCTCGCGCAGTTGAACAATACGCGTGGGCCGCACACCCGCTTCTTCTCCTTCGTTGATACCGTCTCCGCACGTAATTTCGCCGGGACGAACGACGCACACGGCTGGGTCGGCCTCCGGTTTCAATTGCAGCCCGGTGGCCCAGCAAACGACGTCCTGCTGCACATCAACATGCGCGATCCTTCGAACGTCCTCCAGCAGGAAGCCATCGGTATTCTGGGCGTCAATCTCATTTACACCGCGTTCTATGAATTGCAAACCGCGGAATCATTTCTGGCGGGATTGGCAGAAGACGTCGTCATGGAGCGAATCGAGATCGATTACATCGATCTTCGCGGGCCGGCATTCGAAGGCTGGGATCGCCGAAGCCTGCTAGCCAACTTGGTCAGTAAAGGATTCGCCGAGGCTGTGTTCTTCCGATCTCAAGGCCCCACAGTTCCTCCCACCGAGCCTCTCTACAAGAAAGCCGTAGTGCTTGCCCCAGGATACTTTGGCCACGGGGATCCAGCTCACTCGCAAGTTCACATGCGATTGTTGGCCGCCGCTGTTCAGGAGCTTCAGAAGGAGCTGGGCGAATCAAAGGTGACGCCCACCGGCTTTTTTTGTCTGACGGCCGCTCCGATCACAAGGGATGAACCGGTGCCCGAGGTCCCCGACTTGCTTCGTCGTATCAATGCGCTTCTCGCTGCCGGCGGCGAAGTGCTGCTCTTTCGCCAAAGCGAGCTCTACAATATGAAGACTCTCGTGAGCCGCTACACGCAGGCGCCGGTACGCTTTGTTGTCGGTATTTCCCTGATGATTCAAGCATTTGAGGGCATTTACGGCAATCTGGAAGGAAGACTTCTGGAGGCGCTTGCACGCCTTCTCGCGCAGAACGTGCGCATCTACGCGTATCCCATGAGCTCCACGGAGTTGCGCGAAAAATTGAAGGGTGTCTCGGCTAGCGGTTGGGAGTGGAATGAAACCAACGGAATGGTTTCCGCCGACCAGGTCCGGCACGCGCCGCCTGTCGGTCACCTATTCGCTTATCTTCTCGCCAGCAACTTTCTCGTCCCTATTCAAATTCCTGCCACGCTAAAAGCCGACGCTTGACCGGCAACCGTACTGCAGACAAAACCCCCATTCGCCCCAACTCGCTAAATTAGGCAATTAGCACGCTGCGTGAAGTTGCGCGGAGCTAGGGTGCTGCGCCTTCCTCCGATCCTCGCATCGGAGGAGGGAAGGCGCAGGCGCGCCCAAAATTTCCCAAAGGACGGCGCTCGCAATTTACACGAAAATCGTGTACACTGTTTAAGTATGAAAAACATTACCCTAAGTGCCGATGAGCAGTTAATTGAGCAAGCGCGACTCCTGGCCAAATCCCAGCACAAAACCCTCAACGCTCTATTCCGCGAATGGCTCGAACAATTTACTGCACAGAACGGCAGCACTCAGGAATTCGACGCTCTCATGAAGCGATTGAAACACGTTCAGTCTGGGCGGCGCTTCACTCGGGACGAGATGAATGAGCGGTAGGTTCTTCCTCGATACCAACATCTTCGTATATTCGTTCGACCCGAGTTCGCCGAAGAAGGCTGCGCAAGCCCAGAAGCTGATCAGAAATGCACTCGAGACGAGAGGCGGGATTGTCAGCTATCAAGTGGTGCAAGAGTTCTTCAATGTTGCGCTGCGCCGCTTCTCAAAGCCCATGAACAGTCTCGACGCAGAGCAATATTTGTCGACGACGCTTCGACCACTCCTTGCAGTGCATTCTTCCCCGGCTTTGTATGGAGAGGCGCTGCGGATCGGAGCAAGGTTTAAGTTGCCTTGGTACGATTCATTGATTGTCGCTTCTGCAATCGAGGGCCGCTGTGGAGTTCTCTACAGTGAAGACTTTCAGGATGGACAACAGATCGGAAGCCTCACGCTCTCCAACCCCTTTGCCTGAGAAAAGGAATCTTGAGTATCTCGATTCGGAAGCGAACTGGCCCACATCCGCGGCTTGATCCCGTATCTATATGTGACGGAACGGTTCTTCCTGATTATCGCCGGAAGCTTTTTGGGCGTCTCGCTCGAGCGACTTGGTGACCAAGTCCTTCGAGCCCAGGCCAACCGCGAGCGCCAGGGTAATCACAATCCCTCCAAACAGAATGCCGAAAGCAAGCTTGACAATACCAGGCGCAATTCTCAGGTGCTCCAGGGCCATCGCCACGGTCAGCACCACCACCATCCATTTCACACCCAGGCTCAGCAGACGTGCGTAGTGCAGGTTCAGATTAACGGCGCCGATCAGCACGCTTCGTGCAAGAAAGCGAGCGATAACACTGCCGACCAGCAACACCAGCGCAGCGCCAAGCAGGTTGGGAACATAGGCGACGATGCTTCGCGCGAGCTGAGAGGTCCACTCAGCATCGACGGCTGCAATGCCGATGAGAAACCCAGTGAGCATAACCAAAGCGGCGATCGCTCTTGATACCAGCAATGTTGGGCTCTTCATTGGCGACCACTCCGCCACAGATGGAAAGCCCCAGCGGGCCAGGCGCTCGTCAAACCGCATGCTCGAGAGCAACGGCCGCACGATAGCCGCGAGAATACAACCCACTACGATCGAGATCAGCAACGCCACGATCAGCGCCGCCAGTCCCGGCAGCAGGTCTGCGAATCTGGTCAGGAATCGCGCGGTGGACTCGGCTAGTTGTTGCTTCACTTGACTCCACATAAATACCTCCGTTACAGCTCCCACAGAACTAAGGGTTGAACCGGTCCGGCCAGCGCCATCGAGACACTAGGTAAGTTTTGCCCGCTTCGTAGGCGACGGATAAACGCTCGAGCCTCTCTTCCCATGCTGTACTTCCGGCAGTTTCCAAATCGTGTGCGTAAGAGGAGACCCAAGCCAGATATAACGGCGTCATCGACTTGAGCAGGTGGTCGCGATTGATCGTTCGTAGGCGATGCGCCAGTGCAAAGTCATACACAATGCGAACCCACAAATCGTCGGGCATGCGAAATTGTTCGGACGGCAGGCGCGCGAGTTTCCTGAGTTCGAACAGCGTGGAGGGCGGCAATACTAACCCCCAAATCTCCTGAAGATCGCGAACTCCCAGCTGGAACGATTCCATCATCCGGCTGATATCCACAGTCCCGGTGTCTTGGGATACCGACACAGGCTCACCGATCGTTGGCACATGAACGGAAGGACGCATTCTTTGCCAGCATGCTGCGTTTCGTTCCATGTCCGAAAAAATGGGGCTCAGGATCTGGGCCAGCAAGGAACTGATGTTCGTCCAATCCGTTGGGGGATAGACGCGCGCTGCGAGGTGGACCTCACAAACCTGTAGATTCTCGCACAGAGCCGCGGGTGCAACGGACGCGAGCGAAAGCGCGCGATTCCCTCCGGTCCCGCCACCGCGCTCTGTTGCGAGCATCTTCTGAAACAGGCGCCGCGAAATCCCTAAGTCCGGCCCCATCGGATTATGGATTCGTTTTCCATACAGACAGCGCAAGAGCGGAGCGATGATGCTGCTGTTTAGCAACCCCTCGAATTTGCGGCGAGCGTAATACGGCACCACCAGATCGAGATCCCTTTCCACCAGAGGTTGCGCCAGCTCGCGCACCCATTCTGGCGTAGCAGCCTCGAGCTTGGAAACGATAACGCAGCAAGCCCGCGCGCCGAACTTTTGACTGGCTGCAAAAACCGCTTGATACGCGGCGGCCACGCCGACAACTGGCGTATCCGGAGCGCCCGACCCCGATAGCGGCCAGCGAATCAGATGACACGCAGAACCGCTCGCTGCGGCCGGCTCGGAATTGCTTTGACCGGGACTCGCGGACCGCTCATCCCGCAGCACCACGACGCGCGGAGATCCAGGAAGCGTTCCCAGGGCGGCGCATACGGCCGCCAGACCCGCATCATCGAATTCCGCAATAACGCCTACCACCAGGTCGGCGCTGTCAACTTGTTCGATTTTTTCCTGCACTTGCTCGGGGGTGGATTCGACTGCCACTGTTCAGTCCTCTTGACGCGATTTTCACCAGCGACGATCGGGAGTCTGTCCTTGATCCATTCTCAGGCCGCTCGAGCGATTTGCGGCGGCCTCTCAGCAAAAATGATTCATAGTGGAAGCGCCATAATTCCCATCAGCGGAATGCGGACCCATGCGGGACGGGCGTTCAGTTCGTAGCGTACTTCATAGAGCGCCTTGTCCAAGAGAAACACATCCAGGAGTTTATGAAAATCAGAAGTATCAGCCGGCAGAAACTCCGCGCGTTGCGCCGTTTCGCGATAGGCGCGCAAAAAGGCTGCGGCTGCCGACCGCTCCCAGAGCTGGGCCCATGGCTCCAGGCGCGTCAGATCCTCAGAATGCCGTGCCGAATAATTGTTCAGGCTCGCATAAGCAGCATAACTGAAGGATCGCAGCATGCCGGCCACATCCTTAAGAGGGCATTGTTTCGAGCGGCGATACTCGAGCGGCCGGGCCGGTTCGCCTTCAAAATCCAGGATCACGAAATCCGTCTTGACCCGCAGCACCTGGCCTAAATGGTAATCTCCATGGATTCGAATTCGCTGGGTTCTAAAGTTGGCTGATTTTAGCGCCCCGAAGTAGTCCAGAATACGGCGGCGCCGGCTGAGCACGGTAGCTGCAATTTCGATCACTTCGTCCGGCAAGAACGGCACGCGCTCCTTCAGCATGTCTAGGACGCGCGATGCATCCTGGTGGAAGTCGGACAGCACGGTCTGGAAATTCTCCGACGTCAACGGTTCCGGCGCGAATGCCGGATCGTCCGACGGCGCAGCCAGCGCCAAGTGGAGCTCGGCGGTTCGCCGACCCAGTGTCGCGGCGGCATCAAGATAGATGCCCAGATGGTCTCGGGCCGCCTGTGAGTCCGAATGTTCGGAGAGCTCCAGCGGATCCCCCAGCTGACCGCTCGCGTTCTCTGGAAATGGAAGCGGTGCCGAGGTCTCGAAGTAGCGGTCAAGCTCTTCGATGGTCCATTTCCAGCCGTCGCCTTCATTGGCGACCAGGCCTTGCAGCATTGTCAGGATTGTAGGCTCGGCATCGTCCGCGGCCGGCTCGATTTCCATGGAACCGGCGAACGGAGGAATGCGATCGAAGCTTGTTTTCTCGGTGAGATGTCGCCCGATCTCGGCATCCGGATTCAGGCCTGGCTCTAAGCGGCGGAACAGCTTCAAGATGAAGCGGTCACCGTAAATAATCGAAGTATTGCTTTGTTCTGCCGTGCTGCGCCGCACCGCTAGCGGCGTCTCGGCTGAACCAAGGATCTCCTGAAAGACTTTGCCCCGCGCACCGCGAATCATGCGCTCGTCGCTCGCGCGTAGCTCGCTCCCGTTTTCAATCAGTGAGAGCAATTCCAGGCACACGTTATCGTCCTGCACTCCGTCGTGTAGCAAGCCGTCCATCTTCGCCGATAACACCGAGGCGACGACTGCGCTCGGCGCCACGCGCCGCAATTCGTTTGCGGCTGCTCCCAGGGTGATTGCCAGCGGCACCTGGTACACCTCAGGCTCCCCAGCTTCGAACTGGACCTCCACCAGCGCCAAGGCAGAATGCGGCTCCTTTATCGGCGCCCAATTGATGATTCGCGTCGCCTTAATTGCGCGGGCCTTTCCTGCGAACCAGCGTTGCTGCGGAAGATATTCAGGCAGGTTCACAGTCTCCAGACGTTTGCGGCCCATGCCTTGAAATATGCTTGCCCATCCGGCCGTCACGTCTAACGGCGCCTGTTCGGCCAGATCCATGGAAGTTTCGGGGGGGTCGGTCTTCCGCTGAAGTTCCAGCCACAGGAAACTATAGGGAGCCAAAGTCAGCCGGTAAGGCTGGCGCTCGATGGAGGGAAACTCCACATACCCTAGCATCTCGATCGGAACCATACCCTCCAGCTTTGACAAGTCCAAATCGACCGGCTGCGCGAAACGAGAAAGATTGGCGACACAAAGAACCTGTTCCTCGCCATAGGTCCTGAGATAGGCCAGCACTTTGCGGTTCGTCGGGTTCAGGAACTCGATGTTGCCCCGCCCGAACACGCTGAATAGTTTCCGCAGAGCGATCATGTTGCGCATCCAGCTTAGGAGCGAAGATGAATCACCCTGCTGAGCTTCGACGTTGACCGCTTCATATCCCAATACCGGATCCATGATCACCGGGCTGTACAAACGGGCCGGCGTCGCCGTGGAAAACCCGGCGTTGCGGTCCGCATTCCACTGCATCGGAGTGCGAACGCCATTGCGATCGCCAAGGTAAATATTGTCTCCCATCCCGATTTCGTCGCCGTAGTAAACGATGGGCGTGCCGGGAAAGGAAAGCAGCAGACTATTGAGCAGCTCGATCCGCCTGCGATTATTGTCAACCAAGGGAGCCAGGCGCCGGCGGATGCCGAGGTTGATGCGCATGCGGGGATCGGCGCTATAGGCGATGTACATGTAGTCGCGCTCGTCCTTGGTGACCATCTCGAGCGTCAACTCGTCATGGTTTCGCAGGAAAAGTCCCCATTGACAAGTATCTGGGATATCCGGGGTTTGCTGGATGATGTCAGTGATCGGCAGCCGGTCTTCCTGTCGCAATGCCATGTAGATGCGCGGCATAAGCGGAAAATGGAACGCCATGTGGCACTCGTCGCCCTTGCCGAAGTAAGGGAGCACGTCGGTGGGCCACTGGTTGGCTTCGGCCAGGAGCACGCGGCTTGAATAATCGGCGTCGATCTCGCGCCGCAGCGTCTTGATAACTTCGTGAGTTTCCGGCAAATTCTCGCAACTCGTGCCGTCGCGCTCTACCAAATACGGAATGGCATCCACCCGCAGGGCGTCCACCCCCATGTCCAGCCAGTAACACATCACCTTCAGAACTTCCGCGACAACTCTGGGGTTGTCATAGTTCAGATCCGGCTGGTGTGAGAAAAAGCGGTGCCAGAAATATTGTTTGGCTATCGGATCCCAGGTCCAATTCGACCTCTCGGTGTCCGAAAAAATGATTCGAGCGTCCTTGTATTTTTCTTCTGTATCACTCCACACATAAAAGTCGCGTTCCGGGGAGCCCGGCGGAGCCTGACGCGCGGCTTGAAACCACGGATGTTGATCCGATGTGTGATTCACTACCAACTCGATCATTACTTGCAAATCACGCTCGTGCGCTGCCGCAAGTACGGCTTGGAAATCCTCGATCGTGCCGTACATCGGATGGACGCCCATATAGTCCGCGATGTCGTAGCCGTCGTCCTTCAGTGGAGATGGGAAGAAGGGCAACAGCCACAGGCACGTGACGCCCAGACTTTGCAGATAATCCATTTTCTGAATCAGGCCCGGAAAATCACCGATGCCATCGCCGTTGCTGTCTTTGAAAGCGCGGACGTGCAGCTCATAAATAATTGCGTCTTTGTACCAGAGCGGATCCGCTGCACTACCCGGTTTTTTTGCCATATCGCATTTCCTCGCGGCTCACGCCGCGTTATGAGATTCCGGCTGGAAAACAACAATTCCCAGCGGAGGGAGTGTCATATTCAATGAGAAAGGCCGGCCATGAATCGGAAGCGGAACCGCCGCCAAGCCGCCGAAGTTCCCCTGGCCGGAGCCGCCGTACAACGGCGCGTCGCTGTTTAGGATTTCCTTCCAGTAGCACTCCAACGGAACGCCCACGCGATAATTCTCGCGGACGACCGGAGTGAAATTGCACACGAAAAGCAGCTGGTCATTCGGATCTCGCCCGCGTCGTAGGAAGCTAACGATGCTCCTTTGAAAATCTGTGCAGTCCACCCACTCGAAACCTGCGGAATTAGAATCCATCTCGTGCAGCAAAGCCTGGCCGCGATACAAAGTGTTGAGATCGCGAACCCACCGCTTTAATCCAGAGTGAAACGGTTCCTTGAGCAGATGCCACTCGAGGCTGGAGTCGTGATTCCACTCCGACCACTGCCCGAACTCGTTACCCATAAACAATAGCTTCTTCCCGGGATGGCCAAACATATAACCGTAGAGCAGCCGCAAATTCGCAAACTTCTGCCATTCGTCGCCCGGCATTTTGCGCAACATGGAACCCTTGCCGTAAACCACTTCATCGTGCGAGAAGGGCAATACAAAATTTTCAGCGAACGCATAGACCAGGCTGAACGTGATCTCGTTCTGATGGAAGTTGCGAAACACCGGATCCAGTGACATGTAATTCAGCGTGTCGTGCATCCAGCCCATATTCCACTTGAGCCCGAAGCCCAGCCCCCCGACGTACGTCGACCGGGACACCTGCGGCCAGGAAGTCGATTCTTCAGCAATCATCGTCACATCTGGAAAGGCCGCATAGACATGTTCGTTGAGCGCCCTTAGAAAATGAATGGCGTCGATGTTTTCCTTTCCGCCGTAGCGGTTCGGGATCCACTCGCCTTCGCGCCGCCCGTAGTCGAGATACAACATCGCGGCCACGGCATCGACGCGCAGACCATCAACGTGATACTTGTCCAGCCAGAATAGAGCGTTGGCGCTCAGAAAGTTCTGGACCTCGTTGCGGCCGTAATTGAACACGAAGGTGTGCCAGTCCGGTTGCTCTCCTTGGCGCGGATCAGCGTGCTCATAAAGATGAGATCCGTCGAAGTAAGCGAGCCCGGCTTCATCCTTGGGAAAATGCGCCGGAACCCAATCCAGAATTACGCCGATTCCGCGCTGATGCAGATAATCTACGAGGTACATGAAATCGGCGGGCGTTCCAAACCTGCTGGTGGGAGCGAAGTACCCGGTCGTCTGGTATCCCCACGAACCGTCGAAGGGATGCTCCATGATCGGAAGCAGTTCGATATGGGTGAAACCGGCGTCGTGGACGTAAGTAGCCAAAAGCGGTGCCAACTCACGATAGCTCAACCAGCGGTTGCCTTCCTCCGGCACGCGCCTCCAGGAGCCCAGGTGCACCTCGTAAATTGAAATCGGAGAACCGAGGCCATTCTTTTTTGCTCGGCTCGCCATCCACGAATCGTCATGCCAGGAATACTCGTCTAGATTCCACACACGGGAAGCTGTCTGCGGGCGAATCTCAGCGGCGAACCCATACGGATCCGCTTTGTCCACCTTATAATCGCTATAGCGCGATTCGATGTGGTATTTGTACCGGGCCCCTTGACCGATATCGGGTACGAACGCCTCCCAAACGCCCGCCGCGCTCGGGCGCATGCTGTTTGCTTCAGGATTCCAATCGTTGAAGTCTCCAATCACAGAAACCAGTTTCGCATTCGGAGCCCAGACGGCAAAATGCACGCCGCGACGCCCGTCCCTCTCCATGAGGTGAGCGCCGAGCTTTTCGTAGGCGCGGTAATGCGTGCCTTCGCCAAACAAGTACAGGTCGAATTCGCTGAGGGCCGATTCCACCATGCGCGCTCCCTAAGTGCTTATTGCAAGTTCCCGGCTCCGTCGCCGCAATTGCCGGGCCTTGAGTCCCTATTCGAAATGCCGCTCCGCCGAAACCTAACGCAACACACGTAAAATATGCGCGGGAAGGCTTTCCGGCGTCAGCGCTACGTAATTCCGGGAACCATGCCACGAATACTCACCTTGACCGAGCAGATCATGAACCCGGAAAGTCTGATTGGCGTCCAGCCCAAGGGACTTGAGATCGAGATCAACCCATCCCGTTTGCATGCGCACGCAATCAAGATTCACGATCACCACGATTACGTCTGAAAGATCGTCGGTCGTTTTGCTGTAACAGATCAGTTCCGGATTGTCCGTCTCATGAAAGCGCAAGTTGCGATTCGCTCGCAGCGCCGGATTCTCTTTGCGGATCTGGTTGATCCGGGCAATAAAATCCCTCAAGCTTCCCGCAGAAAGCAGATCGCGGTGTTTGAGTTCATATTTCTCTGAGTTCAAATACTCTTCGCTGCCGGGCTGAAACGGCGTGTTTTCGCATAGCTCGAATGCCGGACCGTAGATTCCATAGCTCGCCCCCAGCGTTGCCGCCAGTATCAGCCGGACCATGAATGCGGGGCGTTTGCCTGCCTGAAGAAATCCCGCAAGGATGTCCGGTGTGTTTGGCCACAGGCTCGGGCGGAAGTACTCCCGCACTTCGGTCTCCACAAGCTCGCTGAAGTACTCGCTGATTTCCTCTTTCGTGTTGCGCCACGTGAAATAAGTATACGAAAGGGAAAATCCCAGCTTCGAAAGCCGGTACATTACAGCAGGCTTGGTAAACGCCTCCGCGAGAAAGAGCACTTCGGGATGACGTTTCTTGATCTCACCGATCGCCCACTCCCAGAAGGAGAATGGCTTGGTATGAGGATTGTCAACGCGAAAAATCCGCACACCTTGATCGATCCAGTAATCGAAAACGCTCTTTAATTCCTCCCACAATGCGCGCCACTCCGCGCTCTCAAAATCCAGCGGATAGATATCCTGATACTTCTTCGGCGGGTTCTCCGCGTATTGTATGGTGCCGTCCGGACGCTTGCGGAACCATTCCGGATGCTCGCGCACGTAGGGGTGATCCGGCGCGCACTGAAAGGCAATATCGATCGCGACCTCAAGTCCTTGCTTTTCGGCCGCAGCCAGGAAGTGCTTGAAATCCGCGAGCGTGCCGAGATTCGGGAGAATGGACTTATGGCCGCCCTCGGCGGCTCCGATGGCCCAAGGACTGCCAGGATCCGTCGCCTGTGGGTTTGCCGTATTGTTCTTCCCTTTGCGAAACTCGCGCCCGATTGGATGAATTGGGGGTAGATAAACTACATCGAAGCCCATGGACGCGATGTACGGAAGCCATAACTCGCAATCGCGAAATGTTCCATGGCGCCCGGCCTCGGGAGCGCAAGATCGCGGAAATACCTCGTACCAGGTCGAAAAACGCGCTTTTTCGCGCTCAACCGTCACCGCCAACTGTTTCTCGAAGCGGCTGGCGAAATTCCGCACTGGATAGCGTCGAATTAGTTCGTGCAGTCCTTCGTCCAGAGCAATCGCTGCGCCTTCCGGCTTATCCTTCGCTTCCCGCAACCTGATTGCCCACCGGCGGAGGACCTCCGCGTCCTCGCCCATGGCCTGTGCAGCTGCTTCCGCAATCAAGTCAGTTCCCAAGAGCAACTCAACATGAACGTCCTGTGCGGCAGCAACTCGTTTCACCAGATCCACGCGCCAGGTTTCGAAACGATCGATCCAGCCTTCCACCGTGTAGTAATAGCCGCCAAGCTCCTCGACGGAAAACTCCGCGCGCCAGCGATCGTTCTCAAGCGGCTTCATCGGAGTCGTCTTGACCTTCTTCTCATCCTGCCAGTACAGGACCTGACAGCCGATTTGGTCGTGACCGTCGGCGAACACATCAGCTTCGACAACGACCGTATCGCCGGCGACGCGCTTGATCGGGAATCGCCCGCAATCGATTTCCGGCGAAACTCGGTCGATTACGACCCGCTTTCGTCCCTCCACTTTTTGTTCCGCCATTCGTCCTGAGCTCCTGATCGCAGGGCAGGACTGAGACCGCCCCAAAGATCCAACTTGTCCGGCATACAGCCCAACCGATCGACTCTCTCGCTAACGTGATTGATGCAACCACTGATTTCAAGGTGTCATGTCTGGGCCCGAGCAGTTCGCGATGAGCGGCCCACCCCGCTCAGGACGGCAACTGGGAGATCCTTGAAGACATCCGGCAAAGATAAAGTCGGCGCTCCTCGCTGCCGGGTTGTCTCCGCGGTCTCGCCCGTTAGCACGTTCAGCCAGGTTTGCGGCGCATTCTCTGGAAGCGCGACGTGTGAACCGCGCCAAAACCTCTGCAAGCGAGTTAGAGCGAGCGGCGCCTTCGAACGTGCCAGCCATCTGGGGACGATGGTCATCATCCAAGTATTGCCTCTACGCCGCGCATAGGCAATCAGGTTAGCCTCCCGCTCGCCGGTCGTTTTCATCGGCAGGAATTGGCCGTCGAGGAAGACTCGAGGGTACTTGCGCCGAAGATTCAGTATCCTCCAAATCAGATAGAGCTTGATGCGCCCGTCTTGCCAATTTTGAACGAGTTCGCGGGCGAGGCGCAACGGATCCTGCTTGCTCCGCTTTTCGATTTCGTCTAGCAAGGCAGCGCGATGTGTGAAATCGACGGGTCCACGGTTGTCGGGATCCACCAGCCGGAGATCCCACAGGTCGCATCCTTGATAGAAATCCGGCACGCCCGGGCTGGTCATCTTCACGAGCACTTGCGCCAAACCATTTAGCATCCCGTACAACGCGACCTTTCGCTGAAATTTCAGGAAATCATTCAGAAACAGATTGCTGCGAGCGGGCGCAACGAGGTTCTTGACAAAACCGACTACCGCTCGCTCATGAGCGGTGTTGGGGCGGGTCCAGCGCGTGTACACCATCGCTTCGCGAACTGCCTTGATGACGTAGGCTTCCAGGCGCGCACGGAAATGCGGCATCGCCTGTTGTTCCAAGGGCCACGCGCCAAGCAGGGTTTGGTACAAGAAGTTTTCTTCATTGCGGTCAGGAATTTCCTGAGACTCGACGACTCGTTTCCCTTTCTTGTTCCACCGCGCCCACCGATTCAGGTGTTTCTGCCATTCGCGAGGAATTTCCGAGAGAACGTTGATTCGGGCGCGCACGTCCTCGCCACGCTTGGTGTCGTGAGTGGAAGTGCAATTCACGCTATATCGCCAGCGGCGTTCGCGTTCAGTCACGATTTGATTGAAGTCGGAGGCGACGACGGCAGTTGGGTTTGGGTTTCCGCCTACCTCGTTGAGCGAAAGAAGCGGGCAGTAAACATAAAGAACGGTATCTTCCAGGCCCTTGGCGATAATCGGACCCGTGAACTGCTGCCAGCGCATCACGAATGCCAGGCGCGCTTCCCGCTGCTCTGCGAACAGGTGCCCTGCATCCTTCAGAAGCAGCACATCGCGCACAAAATCCAGGCAAGTCGCCCCAAGGCGCGGGTTGCGGCTTCGCGCGGCATCAACGGCGCTGCCAATATCGCGTTTTGCTTCGGCAGGCACTTCCATGCTGCGAATATAGGTGCGATAAACAGCGAGACATGCGGTCGTTTCGATCAGCGCTTGCGCCAGCTCCATGCGCGAAAGGTCTCGCGCGTAGCGGTCTCCTTCAGCCAAGACGCTGAGTTGACGGCCCAGGTATCTCATCTCGGCCGACAGCAAAGTGGACATGACCAATTTTTTCTTCTGATACAACATGTCTTCGTAATTGAGTTCGCGTCCCAGAAATCGATAATAAATCTCCTCGATCTTCCGCGCTCCTTGTGGATGCACAAACAATCGGTTGACGGCGTTCAGATATTCGTAGCCCGTCGTTCCTTCGACGGGCCATTCCTTGGGAAGCTTTTCAGCTCCGGAAAGTATTTTTTCCACGATCACGTAAAAGCTGTTTCCTTGCTCCTGGGAGCCGCCGGAGCGTTCTTGCAGGCGTCGCAAATAGCCTAGCGGGTCGCGGAGGCCGTCAATGTGATCGATGCGCAGCCCAGTTACGACTCTTCTCTCAATCAATTGCAGGATCACCGCATGAATAGCTTCAAACACCATCGGATCCTCGACGCGCATGCCCACCAGATCCGTGATATTAAAAAACCGCCGGTAGTTGATTCCTTCGTTGACGTTTTGCCAGTACACCAGTACATAAGCCTGCTCTGACAGCAAGCGATCCAGGTTGCGAAAACTGCCGGGCTGATTTCGCCTGCCATTGAAAATTTTCAGATTGTCCCTTACAAATCGCTGAACCTCCCGGTTCGTTTCGTGCAGTTGGCGCAGCCGCTCTTTGATCCCGGCAACCTGCAGGCGCCGCTCCCCGGCTGCGTCAATTGTCAAAGATCCCCGCTCCGGCAGCGCGGCCAAAGCAGCGACGATTCCCAGATACTCCTGAAACGCGGCCGAATCCGCACCGAGCCTCTTTTCAAGTACGTGTTCTCGGTGCTTCAGAATCCGCCGGTAGGTCTTCGGAGTCAGGGGAAAAGTCGTGTCGTGATATTGGACCAGGAAAGTTCCGCGCCGAAAGACGAGTTGGAACTCGCGGTTGTTAAGAGCGTGGCCGTAGAAGCTGCCCAGCACCGGCAGCAGGATTTTGTTATCGAGCGTCAGAGACGGCGGATGCCAATCAATATCGAAATAGGCCGCGTAAGCAGACGCGGGACCATTCTCCAGGACGTCCATCCACCATGGATTTTCCGGGCTTGCCGCCATGTGATTCGGCACAATATCAAGAAGCAGGCCCATCCCTTTTTTTTGCAACATCGACTGGAAGGCATCAAACTGCTCTTCGTTTCCCAACTCGCTGTCTATCCGCAACGGATCCGTGACGTCGTATCCGTGCTTGCTCCCGGACCGGCTCTGCAACAGGGGCGACGCATAAATATCCGTGATTCCGAGCCGGGAAAGATAGTCCAGGGCGGCCGACGCGCGGCGAAAGGTAAAGTCCCCGTTGAATTGGAGCCGGTAGCAGGAGAGGGGAATCCGAGGATGCGCCATAGGGTCTCTAAGCGACCCTCATTCCAAATTTCGCACTCGCGTCGGTAAGCACGGCGAGGCATGTCCGCGTGGCACGCACGCGGAATGCGGCATTCGGTGCATTCCACTTCGCTCGAATGTATTGGTTCCGGTCGTGATACAGGCGTGGGGAATTCTGAAGTTGAGCTACTTCCAGCCGCGAGTTTCGCTTTGGCGGCTGGTACGGGCGCGCGTGAGCGCAGACACGTCGCCTAACGTTCGATGAACAATACTGATCGACTGCACTAACGGAGGGCCGAGCGAAACACATGCGAACCCCATCCGGGCTGGTAAGTCATTATAGGTCAGGTCGCTACGAATTGTCGTGCTGTCGATCAGAAAATATTAAACTCCGCCGGAGAGAGTTTCTCGTGCGCGGAATCGCGTGAACCTCTGTGTATACTGAAAACGTTACCAGCCGTCGAGCCACAAGAGGGATGCAGAAACCGTGAGTTCTCCGCGTAAAGAAAAACTTGGCGCCGTGCTTCTCGGGAAGAACGCATGCAGTTTTCTCGTCTGGGCTCCGCGGGCGAACCGCGTTGACGTCTGCCTCGGCGAACCGCAAGAGCGCGCGATTCCCATGCAGGCTGTCGGCTGCGGTTATTTTCACACTGTAGTCGAAGGCGTTTCCTCCGGGGCGCTTTACCGCTATCGCCTGAACAACGAAAAGGAACGACCGGATCCGGCGTCCCGATTTCAACCAAGGGGCGTCCACGGGCCGTCGCAAGTCGCAGACAATCGGTTTCGCTGGAATGATTCCCGATGGACTGGGCTGCCGCTTGAAAAGTACGTTCTATACGAGCTCCATGTGGGCACCTTCACGTTGCAAGGAACCTTTGACGCCATCATTCCTCGCCTCGCCACGCTCAGAGATCTCGGCGTTACGGCAATCGAATTAATGCCGGTCGCTCAATTTCCTGGGGAGCGCAACTGGGGTTACGACGGAGTTTACCCCTTCGCGGTCCAAGCCTCTTACGGAGGTCCGCTGGGGCTGAAAGCGTTGGTCAACGCCTGCCATGAACTCGAAATCGCGGTCGTGCTCGATGTGGTTTACAACCATTTTGGTCCAGAAGGGAATTACCTGGCTGATTTCGCCCCTTATTTCACCGACCTCTACAAAACGCCGTGGGGACAGGCCGTCAATTTCGATGACGCAGAGAGCGACGAGGTCCGCCAATATTTCATCGAGAATGCGCTGGAATGGGTCACGGACTTCCACATCGATTCACTTCGCCTCGACGCCGTCCACGCGATTGTGGACAACTCCGCGCGGACGTTCCTCGAAGAGCTTGGCGCAGCCGTTCATACCAGAGCCAAGTCGCTCGGCCGCGAAGTCCATCTGATCCCGGAGAGTAATCGCAACGATTCTCGGGTGGTCAGCGCGCCTCAGGTAGGCGGATGGGGATTCGACGCCGTGTGGAATGACGATTTTCACCATTCTCTGCACGTTCTCTTAACTGGGGAGCAGGACGGTTATTACCAGGACTTTTGCGGAATTGGAGACCTCGCCGGCAGCTATCGAGAAGGGTTCTTGTACGCGGGGCAGTACTCCAAGTTTCGCCAAAAGCGTTATGGGAATTCGTCGAAGCAAATCCCGGCGAAACGCTTCGTCGTCTACTCACAGAACCATGATCAGATTGGGAATCGCCGTCTCGGTGACCGGCTGTCCCAATCGCTGTCCTTTGCGCAGTTGAAGCTGGCAGCAGGGACTGTTCTGCTGTCACCATACCTTCCCCTATTATTTATGGGTGAAGAGTACAGCGAGCGCGCGCCTTTTGAATACTTTGTCAGTCACGGAGATCCATCGCTTGTTGAAGCAGTACGCCAAGGGCGGAAGGGCGAATTTGCAAGATTCGGCTGGGCTGGAGATGTTCCCGACCCTCAGAGTGAAGCAACATTCCTAGCTTCGAAGCTGAACTGGGATTTACAAACCGCTGGTCATCACCGCATCCTTTGGCGTTTCTATCAGGAACTGCTTCGCATCCGGCGCACGCTGCCGCCGCTGGCAGACCTGGACAAAAATGCCATGGAAGTCACATCGTTCGCCGGCGAGAAAGTGGTGCTCGTCAGAAGGTGGAAGGGCGCCAGCCAGGTTCTCATTGTGTGCCACTTCGGTCAGGTGCCAACTGAACTCCTGCTACCGATTCCCACCGGCCGCTGGCACAGGACGCTCGATTCCGCCGACGAGCGATGGGGTGACAAACGGTGCGAGACACCTTCGGTCATCGACTCGCGCGGCGAAGTAAAGTTTTCTTTGAATCCATGGGCATTCCTCGTTTTCGCCAAATCACCGGAATTGAAAGGATAGCTCTCCATCGCACTAGAGGCTGGTGGCCAGCGTCGTCAACACAAAAGTATTGGGACCCATGACAGATATGCCAGTCGCGAACTCCTGAAAATGCGGTACGGTTCGCGCCATTTTCTGCCGCGGCAGTAGCACGTAAATTGTCGAGCTGGGACGGTCGTGCGATCTACAAGAAAGCCGGGAACACGCACCTATTCTAGAAGTTTGGTTCAATGTGGTGTTGCGCACAAGACAAGCGGGCTGCGAGGATAGTTACGAACGGGTTTCTGCTCACTTGCACCCGACGCGACGCCCCGGAGCTCTCTTTGTGGATTATCGGTGACCCGCCTGGAATTAACGCTTCCTTGGGGATGCGGTAGAGATCTCCGCTACCTCGTTCGGCGGATGCACCAGCTTCGTTGAGTTCATCCCACGAAACCTCCGGAAGGGCATATCGCTGCTGTGGTTCCACTGATTTTGTTTTCACCTGTTCCATCACATCCCCTTTTGTTTTCATGTAGTCGGTCAATAACTTTAACTTTTATACAACCTTCAAATACCTGTGCGTGCTCCCTGGCAAATTGCGAGAATGCAGTTCAATGGCCAGTTCGGCGGATAAATTCACACGGCGCAATAAACCTCCGCGCCTGATAAATCGGCGCGGCGTTCGACGAAACGCAAATTACCTCTGGTGTTTCCATCGCGTGTAATTTGTTCGAGCCGTAAGTAAATGTTTCGCCGTATAACGCGGGAATTGATTCTGTAGGCAGAGCTGCTTTTCTTCCAGCACGTTACGCGCACATTTTTCCGGTAGCTATCTGAATTTCAGTTATTTCCAAGATGTCGGCGACGGTGGCATTTCCTGCGCCTAGAAATCACAAATTCAAGTCGCCGGCGCAAACGGAAAGGAAGTTGCAATGCGACGTTCGTTCGCGGGAGCTCGCGGTAACAACAGAAGGGCAAGCAATGCGCACGGAACACACCAAATTGAATGGAGGTTTGCCATATGTCTTTTGCTACGGAATTCACGATTCAAACGCAAAATCAGCCCGGGGCTCTTGGAGACGTCTGCCGAGCGCTGGCCGATCACGATGTCAACATTGTCGCTTTTCAGTCGAACCCCGAGTCGCAAGGAAGGAGCCTGGTTCATTTGGTGACTGACAATCGAACCGCAACAAAAGAGGTTCTGCAAAATGGGAGGTTGAATTTTACGGAGACGGAGGTGGCTAAAGTAAAACTGCCGAATCGCGTCGGCGCGTTGGCGAAAGCTTCTTCGCGACTCGCCGATGGCGGCATCAATATCGACTACGGCTATTGCGGAATCGACCCCACCACAAATACGCCGCTGCTCATCCTGGGCGTTGCGGAAGTCGGCGAAGCGATGAAGATCCTCGATCAAGCCGCAAAGGCCGTAGGAGCTGGAGTAACGTAGACGTTGCACGCGTGCATGATGCGGGGCCGCGAGAAATGGTGACTCGCGGCTCCGCTGGTGTCGGCCGCCCGTCGTGCGGCACTCGCCAATGATGCCAATACTCTGAAGTCGAGAAATCGCCTTTGACGCCGTTTTACGACGTCAAATCGTTTCTCCGAAATCGAGCGGCAGCGTGTGCGCGATCAACGTGAGTACGGTCTCTTTACGTGCGCTCAGGATGCACCACGGGGCATCGGTTGTAAGCTCGCCCAACCGACTTTGTATCTCGCAAGAACGATCCAACGTCGTCGCTGATGCCATTGTAAAATTTGCGTCCCGAGCCCGATCACAAAACCCACGCGAAATAAGGCTTGCCGGAGACGCAGGACATAAGTTGCAAAACAAAAAGGCCGGGCGCCTGGGCCCGGCCTTCAAAAAATCCAATTGGTTGCGGGGGTTGGATTTGAACCAACGACCTCCGGGTTATGAGCCCGACGAGCTACCAGGCTGCTCCACCCCGCAGTTGCATCATAACACATAGGTTAGTTTTTTGTGCGGATGCCTGGTTGCCGGACTGTCGTTATCCTTGCCCGACGGGCGCATTCGGCCGCTCCGTCCTGCGCGGTTGATATTCCACGGCTTCGCGCTCTTCTGCGCTTTTCCAGGTGCCTGCTTAGTGCCCAAAATTGGTCAGCGCGCCTGCCTGATGAGCAGGGGTACTGAGTATCCGAGCATGGTCGGATTTCAAGCAGACTGCCTCGCCTGAATGGGCAATCGAAGAACTCGAGGCAATTGAGATGAACGGACAGTAGGCGATGGCTCTCTTCGCCCTCCTGAAGTTCGTCTGACTTCGCGGCGATCCGTTTAGAAGAGAAGCTTTAGTCCAAACCAGACACTCCGGCTTCCGCTTCCTTCGACTTTTGGATTGGCGAAGCCGAGACCTTCGCCGAACCGGCCGGCATTGTCGATGAACGGATCGATGGACGCGAAGTTTGGATGATTGAAGGCATTCAGGAAGTCAGCGTGAAATTGAAGGCTGAACTTTTCTGAAATATTTGTGACTTTGAAAACCGAAAGATTGAGGACGTTCGTTTTTGAGGTGCGCAAAGTATTGCGCCCCACATCGCCGAATGGGCTGCCGAAGATCCGGTCGGCGGTGCGCGTGTTGGCAATGAAGCGGACTTGATTCTTGAGGACGACGCTCGGGGCGTGGGCTGGATCTGGCACCGTGTTTCCCGCGGCGTCGGTCATTGTTCCCGTGAATCCGTTATTGAATTTGTTGAGACTGATTAGCGTTGTTGGAGTGATGGTGGAACTTCCGCAGAGATTGCCATCAACGTCCAACGCGCAAATGTCGTTGGCGAAGATGCCGACGGACTGCACCGGCGCGGCGGAACTTCCGAGGAAGGGCCGCAGCGAGCCATCGGGGCCACTGAATGCAGCGTTAAAGGCAGGATCATATGGATTTTCGGCATCGGGAATTCCGCCGCACGCGCCACCGCCGCTGGCGCAATTCAGTCCCGACTGAGCTGCCGTGAAGGGCTGGCCCGAGTAGAGTGAATATACGGCCGAAACTTTCCAGCCTCCGAGGGCGTGGCCCAGGAAACCTGACTGCTGGCGATAAAACGGCAAATCTTCGAGCGCCGTGAGGACCCAGTTTTGCGGAAAATCGATCCCGGAGAGGCTGTGTTCCTGATCCGTAAAGTTGACCTGGCTCTGAGAAATTGCGAAAGTGCCGCCCGCGGCTAGTGTCGCTCCAATCTCGCTGGCATTGTCGGTGGTTTTGCTGAACGTGTAAGCGGATTTCAGGGTCAACTGGTTCCACAAATGGGTGCTTCGAAATTCGATCTGGAGTCCGTGGTAATCGGAGTAGCCGGTATTCGTGCGCTCGCGGATGAGAGCTGCGCCGGTGCAATTTACTCGTCCTATCAATTCAGGGATCGCGGCCTGGGATGCGGGGCAGGGCGTTAGACCGGCAGGAACTAGCTGGGGGTACAGATTCGCGAGACCCAGAATGTATGGGTTGCCGTTGATGGTCTGAAAAAGATTTTGGGCGTGGTTGCCGACGTAGCGCACTTCGAATGCGGCATTTTGCGCAATCTGCTGCTGCACGCCGAGAGACCATTGATGGACGCGATCGGGGCTGAAGTGCGGCGAGATCGTTGTTTCTCCCAATGTGCGCGGATCAAAAATTCCCGTCTGCAGGTGTGGCGCGAGCAGCGTTCGCACGTTCGTTCCGGTGGGAACTGCGGGCAACGGATTTGCTGAAGCATCCGCGCCCGTGAGAGTGGTGAGGACTACGGCGGGAGCGCCGCCGGCCATATTTATATAAAGACTGTAAAAGGGCGGATCGTACGCGAGGCGGTAGCCGCCGCGAATTACCGTTTTCCCCGCTGTCGAATTGAACAGGCTTTTCGCAGGCGACCATGCGAATCCTATGCCAGGGCCCCAGCTATTTTTCGGTGCTGGAAAGGCCGGGAAAGTTGTCGCGCTCAAGGGAAGACTGGGGTCCCAGAGAGGATTGCTGCTGGTCTGCGACTGGGTGGTCAGCTTGTGAAGAAGATTTGCGGGCTGTCCATAATAGGACCAGGTCAATCCCAGATTGAGGATAAAGTTTGGCGACAACTTGAAATCGTCGCCAAGATATAAAAACGTGTCGCTCTCTCGAAAATCCAAGTACGGATTCCCCGACGCGAGCCGCACGCGGTTGGGCGTGTTGGCCACAAATGCGTCAAAGTCGCTGTATCGGAAGAGTCCGTTATATTCGGTAAGACCGATGTTCGGCGAGCGCAAATGCGTGAAATTCACACCAGCTTTCAGTGAGTGCCGGCCTGCGAGATGCGTCCAGTTGTCTTGAATTTGATAGGTATTGACGATGCGGCCTACCGGCGAACCGCGGGGAACTCCCAGACTCAGTATGGCGGGATCGTTGAAAAAGATCGTCGTGAGAGCGTCGCCAAGTTGAGCGGCCCGGGGAACCGTGTTTCCAATTGAATTGCCGCCGTCCTGATCGTTCAACCTGCCATAGGAGGCGCGAAATTCGTTTGCCGTTTGGGTGCTGATGAAGCGCGTCCAACTGAAGGCATAGTCCTGTGAGAACAGCAGAGTGTCGAATGGATATCCGCCCGCCGCGTTGCCGCTGCCATTGTAGAGATTATTTCTTCCGAAGATATAGCGGCCGTAGAAGTAATTCTGAGTGGTTTTGTAATCGAGTTTGACGACGAAATCATGTTGGCGGAAATCTGTAGGCAATATTCTTTGGATTCCCGCCATATCGACGCCCGGGCAATTTGCAATGTCCATCCGCACCACTGGTCCCTGCGGAGTTGGGTTGCCGGCTTTAACGGAATAGGGGCCATAGGTTTCGAGGGCCTTCACCGAATTGCTATCCGGAAGGCACTGCGCCAGTGTTGCAACACCCGCCGGCGTGGGCGTCAATTGTCCTGTGCTAAATACGCCGGCCTGGTTGGTTAGTTCCGCGTTCACGCCGCCGAAAAAGAAGAGCTTGTCTTTGATGGCCGCGCCGCCAATCGTTGCGCCCAAGAACGCGTTATTAGAAGCGGGAACCTGCGTCAATCCTTCGAAGGTCTTTTGATTTGGCGAAAGAGCGTTGAATCTCCAGTTTCCTTCCGTGGCATACAAGGAACCATGGAGGCTGTTTGTTCCGGACTTGGTGAGGATGTTAACCACCGATCCGGAGTTTCGGCCGTACGCTGGGTCGAAATTACTTGTGGTGATCTGATATTCCTCGACGAATTCGGGATCCGAGAGTGCCAAGCTGGGGCCCTCCGCCAAATTGTCGTTATTGTTTTGCCCGTCGATCTGCTGGTCGTTGCTTCTTCCGCGCAGACCGTTCACCGCGAAGCCAACGCCATTGATATTGGAGAACGCCAGGTCGCCGCTGTTCACTACCCCCGGAACGGTGAGCGCCAAATGGTCGAGGCCATTGTTCTCGAGGAGCCCGGAAAACGTGGTGAGGGTTTCTCTTCCGAAGGAACTGGAGACTTGTGCTTGAGTGCTTTCAATAAGCCGCGAGGTGGCCGCCACTTCGAGGGTAGTGGTAATTTCGCCGACTGCCAACTGCAACGTACCGAGCCCGTGATCTGACCCGGCGTTGATGCGAACCTGCTCGACGAGTAATTTTTTGAATCCGGGCTTGGAAATCTCGACGCGGTAAGTTCCTACCGGCAGCAAATTCGCCTGAAAAAAGCCGGTCGAGTCTGTACTGGCACTGAATTGTTCGTTGGTGTCCGTATTTGTGACTGCGACGTCAGCGCCGGCGACTACGGCCTTCTGAGGATCGAGAAGTGTCCCCGATATCGAGCCTTTGCTGACTTGGGCTATGGCGCACGGGACTTGAACGGCACAAAGCAGTACGATTAACGCGATAGGAAAAGTAAGGCGCTTACGTCTTCTAGACACTGCGACCAGCCTCAGGACGTCAGGGCTACTGATGCTCTTAACACACTAATAACACAAAACTGAAGTCGCGGGATGGAAATATGTTTTAGCGACTTTCGACATTTCTGCCGTACAGATGCGACGGTCAACGACCGCCGTTTGGCCAAAGCCGACAGCGCATTTGAGAGTAAACCGTGGGCTGGGAGATGAGTTTCCCAGCCCCGTCACCTGGTGGAACCGCTACCTTTTGCGAGGATCTCCTTGCCTGAGATTCCAAGAGTTGAACGATCTGAATATGTGACTCACTTTTTCTCGCTCATTTCTCCACCGCTGGTCGTCTTGTAGACCGACGAGTTCGTCGAGACGTACAAGGTGTCGGGAGAGTCTGAGTCTAACGCAATGCCGAAGACGCCTAGGTCGTCCAGCCCAGTGTTGATGGCCGTCCAGGAGTCGCCGCCATCCACGCTCTTAAAGACCCCTGCGCCCTCGAATGCCACATATAAGACGTTGTGCCGGTGAGGATCGACCTGAACAGAGCCAGTGCGCGCGGTCTGAAATCCGTCTGGCAGACCAATGCTCTCGGATGCAAAAGACGCACCCGAATCGACACTCTTCAACACGCCGCTGAAAGTTCCCGCGTACACGATATTGGACTCGACCGGGTCGACCGTTATGCTCAATGACGGCGTTTCATCTACATTGTTCCAGCTCGCCCCGGCATCGCTGGATCGCCAGATCCCGCTATTGCCGGCGAAGAAAACAGTCTGGTGGTGTTCGGGGTCAACCGTAATTCCCCTTCCACTCAGGGCCAGAAAGTCGTCCGGAAGGCTGCCCGGAGCGCGGTCGATGCGTGTAAAGGTCTCGCCAAAATCTGCGCTTTTCCAAATGCCGTCGCCACTGCGAAATGTTGAAACATAAATGGAGTGATCAACGGGATCGACGGCTACACCGGCAACGTAGATGGTGCTCGATCCGAAAAGGCGGCGTTCCCAATGCCGGCCGTGGTCGAAAGATCGATAGAGACCCCCGCCCGTGAACGAGCCTGCATAGACAAGTGTTGGCTCCTGCGGGTCGAATGCAATACCACGTGGCGCTCGGGATGTCAGTCCTTTCGCGCCGCCATCCTCCCAATTGCGACCGCCATCCTGAGTAACGAACAACCCGCCGTCATTCGTAGAGAAGAACACGTGTCCCTGGTTGGCCGGATCGATTCCCAGCGCGTGCCCGTTCTGGCAGCGGCAGTCTTTCAGTTGTCTCCAGGCCACTCTTCGCCAATTCGAGGCGCGGCGATCGTCGTCATCGGAGTTTCTTGTCGTCGCTGGATGCTCGAACACTCCGTCGAAGTTGGTTCCCGCGAAGACCGATCCGTCCAGTCCAACGCTAAGAACGAGACCCAATCCGTCGGATATTTTTGTATTTGTCCAAGTTGCGCCGTCGTCTTTGCTGACGGAAACTCCCTGAGTCGCGGTACCTGCATACAAGCGGGCTCCACTTTTCGCCAGGGACAGGACAACGCCGACGACCGGCGAGCCGGTGCGGATAAAAGAAGCTCCCGCGTTTGTACTTTTGTAGACACCATTGCCATTGGAACCGGCATAGATGACGTTGCTATTGGTGGGATCCACGTACAAAGACCAAACGGTCGTGTCTATGTTGAGTGGATTCCACGTCGCGCCGCCGTCAACACTTTTGAACGCGCCGGTTCCGGCGGTTCCCGCATAGACAACGTTCGTGTTATTCGGATCGATTGCCAAGGAGAAAACAAGAGGGTTGTCGATGCCATTCGCAGAAGACACCCATGTGTCGCCACCATCGACCGTCTTCTGTAGGTCACCGTTAAAGCCCGCGTACAAAATTTTTTCATTCGTGGGATCGATAATCAACGACAAAGGCAAATCGCCGGATCCTGTGGCGCTCCATGTGGCTCCCCCATTTATGGTCTTGTAGATGCCGGCGCCCGTCCCCGCAAAAACAAGATTGGGATTATCGTGCGCCATCGCTAGCGATGCCACGACCAGTGAATCGAGGCCTTGATTGGCTGCCGCGAAGGTTTGGCCGCCGTCCTCGCTCTTGAGAATTCCGCCGCCCAAGCTCGCGATGTAGACTGTCCGCGTCGCATCGTCAATCGCGATTGAGGCTTCAATAGCCGGTGGTGCGGGACCGACTGATTTCCAAGCTCCCGCGGTGTGGGAATTTCCACCAGGGGTTGGCTTTGATTGAGCATGCGAATTCGCAGGCATGATCAAAAACAATGCAAAAAGTAGCGCAAAGCAGATGCCGACGGCTTCCTTACTTGCTGATTGATGTCGCCCTAATTCGTTCATGAGTTGTTCTCCTTAACTAGCGTAGTTTTTCTGAGTCTTGAATGGCCGTTGAAGCTCGCGACTACTTGCACTGCGGTTTGCTGCTCAAGTCACCGAAGTAGCTCGCGTGGCCCGGACTATGGAACCGAGTGGAAGGGGCGGTCAATGCACAGGGAGACATCCCTCAGTAGGCCTTGGGTAACTGCGTAAGTTATAGATAACGCTATGAATGAGGGCTCTATCGATTGACGGCGACGAAGTGCGGTGCTACGCTCCCGCGCAAGAATTACCATGAAAGACAAGCCGACACCTTCAATCGGATATACGTTTGGTCCCTACCACGCAGACACGGTCGGTTTGGAATTGCGCAAGAGTGGAATTCGGATCAGGCTGCAGCCAAAGCCGTTTCAGGTGCTCGCGGTCCTCTTAGGGAGGGCAGGCCAAACGGTCAGCCGCGAAGAGCTTAAGAAGCTGCTGTGGGCTCCTGACATATTCGTCGATTTCGACCATGGACTGAATACCGCCGTAAATAAAATCCGCGAGGCCCTGAGTGACTCTGCAGAAGAACCGCGATACATCGAGACACTGCCGAATGGCTATAGATTCATCGGTGATATAAGCGAACGGATTGAACAGCCCCCCGTCGCGACGGCGTCCCGCGCACCGTCGCTTGTAAACGCCGATGGGAATCCAGATCGTGAGACTAGCTGGAGAAGGCGTTACCTTGCACTGGGTGCCGGACTAGCCTGTCTGATTGCCGTGGTTTTTTTCGTGTTTCACATCCCCCGGAAGGTGTTTGGAATCTCTTCGCCGGCGATCCAATCGGTAGCTGTTCTGCCATTGAAAAACCTTTCTGGAGATCCCTCTCAGGAATATTTCAGCGATAGCATGACCGACGAATTAATCACGCAACTCGCCAAAATCTCGAGCCTTCAGGTATCGTCCGCGGCATCGGTAGTTCGTTATAAAAATACGTCGGCCTCCGCTTCCGAGATCAGCCGGGATTTAAAAGTGGATGCGTTTGTTGAAGGCAGCGTGGTGCGTACCGGCGACAAGATTCGCGTCAGCGCCCAACTAATCGACGCTCGCACGGACCGGCACATTTGGGCCGAGGATTACCAGGGGGACCTGCGGGATATACTCGTTCTGCAAAACGACATCGCGACAGCGATCGCACGTAGCGTCCAGGCAAAGATCGCTCCTCCGAATTCCGCAACGGCGTCCCTGCCTCGACAGGTGGATCCACGCGCCTACGATGCATATATCAGGGGGCGTGGGTATTGGTTTCGAAGCAAAACCGCAAATCGCACTCCAGGTGATCTCGAGAAAAGTGGGGAGTTATTCCAGCAGGCTATCCAGTACGATCCTGCTTACGCGCCCGGCTACAGCGGACTTGCCAATTATTACGGTCTCCTGGCGGGCGATGGCATGATTCCAGTCAAAGAGGGCTGGCGTCAGTCGGAAGAGGCATCCCGGAAGGCGCTTGCTCTCGATCCTGGCCTGGCGGAGGCCCACTGCTCGCTCGCATCAAAAATGCTTTTCTACGATTGGGACTGGCCGGGCGCTGAGCGGGAGATACAGCGTGGTTTGGAGCTCGATACTAATTATGCGGAACTCCATAACTTGTATTCTCATCTGCTTGCCTACACTGGCCGCTTCGATCAAAGCATAGCCGAAGCTCGTCAAGCCGCGGACCTTGACCCTCTGGGCGAACGGTTTGCCGTACAGCGAGCCCTCCGTTTTAGTCGTCGCTTCGATCTTTTTCTAAACGAAGTGGCTATAGTCTTCGCGCAGGATCCTGCCCGGATTCACGAAGAAAAAGCATGGGTGTACAAAACCAAAAAGCAGCACGCCGAGGAAGTCAGTGAAACAGACCTGCAGCTTCGTATCGAAGGATGCGTTCCTTGCGCCGACAGCCTGTCGCGCGCATATTCGCAAACTGGTTATCCAGGCTGGCTCCGCGAGAAGCTCAATCAACTGAACCGGAACTCGCACGGAGATGCTATGACGTTCGAGCATGCCGAACTCTATGCGGCCATGGGAAATACCGACATGGCAATGCAGTATCTTAATCAGGGCTACCGGGAACACACTGCGGAACTACTCAGTCTGCAACTGAATCCCGCTTACGACGACATGCGAACCGATCCACGATTCCAGGAGCTGGTTCATCGTATCGGGTTGCCTCAATAATTCGTTACGATCCGATCATCGAACTATTCTTCGACTGATCCGTTCATCGACGATCCCGCGTGACATCCGAGGCGACAGGATTCGCGAAAGTTTCACCGGCTCTTATCGCCGAAGAAAATAACGCTGCCGCCTTGGGCATATGCACTACCACCCATGAGATAGAGATCGTAGGCTTCGAAGAGGGTGCTGGTGGGTCCGAAGGACCGCATGGACCTCGGCCGCCGAGGCCGAAGGCACACTACACGCTTTGCCAAGCCGGCAAGATCGTTTTCGGCCCGACCCCGGTGAAGGAAAAGAGCGCCGTCTAAGACGCTTGCAAATATCTCCAAAAAGCCTCGAAGTAGTGCCTGCGGTCCGGACCGAACCGCTGGCAGGGCCGTCGCCTCGTGGCAGTGTACATCACGGGACGTAAGCAAGCCGATCCCATAGCCGCATGTGACGCTGAAGCCAGCGATGTCAGTCGATGGATCATGTGCCGACAGCTGGGGATTCGCCGGCAGGTCAGAAGGCCCGCGAGCCCTTCACTTCGGCTCGATTTCTGTTTTACCTGGTTCAGTCGATTGCTTGACGTAGATCTCGAGAATTAGTTGGCTGGAGGTGGAATTTCTGAAGGCCAAAATGAGGTTGCCGTTGGTGACGAACACGGTGGACGGGCTATCCAGCGTGCCGGTCCCATCCGAATTCACCAGGTACATTCCGGACACAGACGCGTCCGGCTTGATCTCGATGCCTACCCCGTCGACCTCCGCAATCGTGTCCGCCAGCACGGTGTAGCCCGATGTGCCATCGAACGTCGTGACGCCAGCCGCTGCGCCGATACCGGCGGAGGCATCCTCGGCAGATCCGAATGCATACGAACCGGACAAACTCGCGGCGGAATAATTCGGAGCGGACGTTCCGGCCGAAGCGATGAAACCCGATGAAGTGGTGCTGACGTCATCGGTTCCAACCGTGAAGGCCACGACGCCGTCATCGGAAGTAACTGAGGTAAGGTAAGCGATGGGGAGCGAAGAACCGCCCGCGAAAGCGACCCGCCCAGAAGCTGCGTCTAACGTGTAAGTCCAGGTGTACGGGACTGGCGACGTGCCTAGCGAGCCGGAACCGAAGATGGTGCCCGTGGCCGAACCTGTGGACGAACCTGTAGACGTGGCGTGCATGGTGCTAATGGTGGGCGTGTCGCCGCCGAGCGACTCGCACGATTCGCAGAGTCCCAGGCCGGACGATGCGGTGATGTAGTAGCCGTCCAATGGACTCGACGTCGCGGCCGCTGCCAACGCGCGGCCCGCCAAAAGCCCGACCGAATCCGTGAGATCGTCACTCGAGATGAAGTAAAAGTCCCCGCCATCGACGACGTAGTAGGTGAAATCGAAATCTGCGCCGCCGGATTTGCCGGTCTCGTAGCTGCCGGTTCCGCGACCCGTCGTTGAGTCGATCGTTGCGTCGACGCCTCCCTCGCCACCCGACACGTTGTTGGCAGTCGTGAAGATGATCTCGTCGGCCACCCCGAGCGACCAGTTCCCGGCGGTGTTGGCAAAACTACCCGCGATCGCGGTGCGGTAAAAGGCGCCCTGTGGTGCTGGCGTCCAACCGTCCGCGCCGAATGCGTAGCGCGACGATAACTTTGCGACGGAAAAATCCGCCGGCGACTGCGCGTGCATCTGGCCCGAAACGATCCCGGGGCCATTATTTCCATCGGCGAACTCTATGATGCGGCCCGGCCCCGTGGGAGTGCCGAGCACGAATGAAAAAGTAAGTGAGGTCGGAATGTCTTCGCTATCTGCGGCATGAATAGAGTTCGCGGTGCGCTTGCGGGCGCCAGGAACTTGCCTGGCGAAACCATTGGACGCAGCGACGTAGTTCGGCTTCGCGAGACGGCGCACCGATTTCGCGGGCGCCTTTTTGGAGTCGCCGGCGTCAATTTGGAGATTCACGCAACCGCGTCCATCGGAGCCGTACGAGTACGAACTCACTTTCGCGCCTACGGGCAATTCCTCAGCGCCGGTGTCGACTCCCACCACGTCCACGTCTCCGGCGGAAATTCCGCCCTTTCCATCAGCGGTGAAGCTGCCCGCGTAGGCAATGGGTGTACCATCGGATTCTGATCCTTTCAACAGAAACGCGACCGGAGTGGTCAGAGCCGCTTCATTTCCGCGCGGCGCGATGGACGGCTGGCACTGCAGCGATACCGGTTCGACGATAATCGAGAAGCGCAATGCATCCGATTTCGATCCGTCGGTGACCGACGTTGCCGTGATGCTGACCTGCGGATTGGCGGGAAAGGTTGAGGGCGCCGTGTAGGTCACCGAAGTACCGGTCTGCAGGGTGAGCATCCCAGCTCCGGTTAAAGTCCAGGTGACCCCCGCGCCGTTCGAGTCGCTCGAAACTGTCGCGGTCAGCGAAAATGTTCCGTTTGTTACGATCGTTGGCGAACCGCCGCCGATCGTTACGGAGATTGGATTGTTCGGCAAACTGCTGACGCTGCCGCCACCACATCCGCCCGCCACAAACGCAAACGGCAGCGCAACATACATTATGAAATTCAACGTCCGTAATCTCATGGGACTCTCCGGTGATGCCTAAATTGCGAGGCCAAACAAGGGACCGAGACATTTTTCCGAATTTCTCCAAGGCTTCCTGGCTGCGAAGAACTACTCCCGCATCCGGAGTTGAGCAGAACTACAGGCATCGCCGCAAAGACGAAAAGCGATCTAGAGTTCATTGGGCCCCGAATTTCGCGGCAGCACATCTCCGATGACTCTTGAAAACTGGTGAGCATCGGGCACACTATTAATTGCGGCGGGTTTGAGAGTCAATGCCCGCTAGAACATTTCTGGGTCACTGGCCAAGGCACTGAGATTTGGTGAGTTACAGGTCTTAACTCTCCGAGTCGACAGGTCATATGAATCCGAAGCTGGCATCAACGACCGTCGGGTTGACGCCTGGGAGCCTGCTAGATTCGAAGCGCGGTTGCAGGCGGCGAACGCTAGTGAAAAACTAGTTCTGTTTCGAGTTGATTAGGACGCAGGGCATGGGAGTTTTGGCGCCACTGCAGACCAGTTGGCTGCCGTGTCTGCTGACCAGTTATCATTTGTTGTGTGGCAGGCGGGAGACCCGCAATTTCAGCCCGAGAAAATAAATAAACACGTTGGAGTCAGGCCAATCACGTCTTGGGTGCAGGATCGGGTGCAGGTTAGAAAGTAAGAATGGCTCCGAGCCTTGCGTAAGCGACACCAGACGCGGCACTTAGATTTTTGACCCCATCGGCGCTTAACGGAAGGGTTTCAGATTTCGTACACCTTAGTTAGTTCATCCCGTTTACATGCTGTGGAACCAACTGATCGAAACCGCCGTGCAATTGACGGTCTGAGACGAAGGCTGCACAATACCTCAAATAAGTTGCAGTATTGTGTTGTGAGAAAAGAGCGCAAAGAAGCCGCCAAGCGGCTCTACGAGATAGCCGAAGCGCAACAGGGCTTCTTCGCGGAGGCAGTCCGCGTCACTTTCGAGCGCCGCAAGACGCACGCATCACCGAATGCGCTTCCGCTGCCTCCCGCTCAGTGGCAGAAACCGCACGAGGCACTTGCTCGCGAGTGCGGCACATCCGGACAGGTTGAAGATGCATTCGCTGTCCTGCGAATTCTCTTGAAACCAATCCTGGGTAGCTGACAGATGTTCGCAAGGACGCCTCGGCTACAAAAGCAGGCGCGTCCCCTGTGCCAAAGGTGTGCCAGAATCCGATGTTTTCATGCCATTGGGGTTAGCGTTGAGCGAAAAGCAGATTCCCCAAATTACTGAAAACACTGAGAAGTCAAAGTAGAGAATGGAGCCGTTGGAGTCGGTCGGTCCGCGCCCAAGGCAGGCGCGCTGCATTCGTAAAAAAAGGTCAGTCGCCACCCGGACCACCGAACGATACCGGTCGCCCGGTGCTCCGAGCACCCGTATGACGCCATCCGTTTTTACCTGCTGGGAGAAGGTCGGGCGTACTGCAGTGATCCAGCGCAAGCAGCAACCTGTGACTCTCAGGTGCCCATTAAGTGCCCAGAATATCCCGTTTTGAGAGGGTTTTGCGGTTGAGAAGAAGGGCTAAGTCGTTTGAATCCGGCAGAGCCGGTTGGCGTTTGGCGCGTTATGAGCCCGACGAGCTACCAGGCTGCTCCACCCCGCGTCATAGATAGTACGCGACTCGCCTTTCTTCTGCAACCGCACCGTCCGCGATCTCGATGGCAACCGGAATAATATTTCTGATTGCAGCCATGATCTTCGGTGTCTGAACCTCGCCGCGCCACACTGCAAAGATCAGTTTTCCTTAGTCTGTGTCCCTTCTTCGTTTTCAGACAACCGCCGGATTGCGTGATAACATCCCCAAATCTTGAAGCGCAATAACACTCTCTTATCCGTCCTGGTGCTATCTGGCATCAATTTATTGAACTTTTACGATCGGCAAGCTCCCGGCGCCCTGGTCGAGCCGATGCGCAAAGAGTTCCACCTATCCGATACGAAGATCGGGCTGCTCGGTAGCGTGTTCATCTGGGTTTATGCCCTGGCTGGCTTGCCCCTGGGCCGGGTCGTGGATGTTTGGAGCCGTAAGAAACTGCTCGCCATCGGAGTCGCCGTCTGGTCCGCGCTTACAGCTGCATCGGGGTTGGCCACTAGCTTTTCGTTTCTATTGTTCACGCGCCTCGGTGTCGGCGTTGGCGAAGCTGTCTGTGCGCCGGCAGGAACCAGTTGGATCGGCGATCTATTCCCGGTGAAGCGCCGCGCGCGTGTTCTGTCTCTATTCATGCTGGGCGTGCCGGTCGGGGGGGCGCTCAGCTTCTTATTGTGCGGCCCGATCGCGCAGCGGTGGGGCTGGCGGACAGCCATGGTCAGCGCGGCGGCGCCCGCCATCCTCCTGGTGCCTCTGTTGCTCCTTGTGCGGGAACCGGCCCGCGGTGCATCGGAAGAGACTCTCGCCGCCGAGAGCAAGGGATCGTTATCGACTCTTCTGCGCGTCCCCACCTTGTGGTGGATCATTTTGTCCGGCGCGTTGTTCAACTTCAACATGTACGCTCTGGGAACCTTTCTGCCAGCGTTTATCACTCGAGTGCACGGATATTCCGTCGCCCATGCCGGCGTAACCAGCGGAATTGTGTACCTCGTTGGGGGCGTTCTTGGGGGCCTGCTGGGCGGTTACCTCGGTGATCGGGTCTCCAGCAATGCGCGCAACGCCCGTCTGTGGATGGCCGCTATAATCGCGCTGCTCAGCGCTCCGATCATGTTTTACGGCATCAGCCAGCCGGCGGGCTTCGCAGCTAGAGCCATCGTGGCCATCGCAATTGGTTACGCGGCGTTCAATACTTACTTCGCATTTGTTTACTCGTCGATTCAGGACATCGTGCCTCCCGACCAGCGTGGCTTCGCGATGTCCGTTTACTTCATGGCGATGTATTTGTGCGGTGCCTCGTTCGGTCCGCTGTTGACGGGGCGTCTCAGTGATCTGCTGGCCCATCGCGCCATGTACGCGGCCGGTGCGGTCCGTTTGGAAGCATTCCGCGCCGTCGGCTTGCAGCGCGCCATGATCGTCATGCCGATTCTGTCGGTGTTGCTGGCGATCGTTCTCTATTTGGGTTCGCGCACGATGACCCAAGACGTCGCGCGACGGGACGCGAGCATGCAGGATCCTCACGGCGGTGTCAACGTCATCCAGAGTTGATGAGCGGGTCGCGTAGGCAGGGTTTCAACCCCGATGCTTACCTTCGCGAGCGCTGCTACGAGCCGCATTGATAGTTTTGTATTACGAACCCGCCAAGCAGAAGGGCAATAAAAAAACGGCTCGAGAGGAAATTCCAAGGGCCATCAGCCCGCGCCAACTACCAGGAACTATAAGGAGTGCTTTCAAATGGCGAGACTTTGTCAGACGCCGAATTCACATCACTAATCCCATAACAACTCTGCTCCGGACTCAGCGCGATATCGTCGGACTTCGTCACCCAGTCCGCCGCCCCGGTCATCGGATCCTTCGGCACTGTCCGCAAATAATTGTTGCTCACCAACTCGTCCAGCGAAGTCGGTCCGCATTCCTTGTCGCGCGTGTAATCCTGAACGGATTGTCGCAGCACCTTCAGGTCCGATCGCAACGTCGCCTCGCGCGCTCGCACCACCATCTGCTCGAACTTCGCCGTGGCGATCGTCATCAAAATCACAATGATCGCCATCACCACCATCACTTCCAGCAAAGTGAAACCGCGCTGCGCTGCGCCGCGCGGCCTCAGCATCGTACTCGCGTCAAATCTTTCGCGCATGATTTCCTCGACCGCCATAGCAGTTGAATCTACCACTCCGAATATTTCGTCCCATCCATCGCCGTTCCGGATGTTTTCGAATACACGTCGAAAACGTCCTGCCCGCCCCATGAAGTCGAATCGGTGTCATCCTGCACCGAGCGCAGTCCCCAATCCTGGCTCTTGGTGAAAGGATCCATCGGAATCTTCCGCAAGAAACGAATCCGTTTGTCAGTTGCGGTTCCAGTCAGAGGAGTCGGCTTCGTCAGCGCGTCCAGGCTCTCCGGATATCCTTCCGTTCCGGCCTTTACCTGAATCTGCCCTTTGTCCGACGCGTCCTTATACCGGTCAATCGCGTCGCGCATCTCCCGCAAATCCGCGCGCAGCTGTTGTTCTTTGCTCCATCGGATCGTATTGCGCGCCAGTGGAATCGACGCCGTCGCCAAAACGAGCAGAATCGCGCACGCCACCACCAATTCCAGCAGTGACATTCCAGCCGCGCCACCGCGCCGCCCGCGGTTCAACGAAAAAGGCAGGGCGGGGAAGTACCGGCGGGCAAAAAGGGAATTCGATTGGGAACGATTCCAGTTCATCATGACTCACTGCACCTGGATCGTGGCTTCTCCGGAAACGATCGGAATCGTCTGCTGCTGCGAATCGTGTGCGTTCACTTGCAGAATTTGCAGCCGCGCGGTTCCATGACCCACGGCGCGCACCACGAACCCAAACACCGTGCCGGTTCCATTCACCCCCGGCGTGTTCGGTTGCCGCGTCGCGGAAACGATCACCTGCCCCTGCTGCTGATCAATTCTCTGTACCACCGCCACCTGCTGCGATCCGCCCGACAAAAATCCACCGTCGCGAACTTCTTCCACGCGTATCACCGCCGGGTCGTAATGAATCATCAGCGGAATCGAATACAGATCGCGCACGTTCGAGATCGCCAGGCCCAACGTCGTCGTGTCGCCGGCCTTCAACACCACCGTGGCAGGCTCGAAATGCAACTGCGCCGCCGCGCCCGTGTCTTGCGCCGGAGCAGGCGTCGGCATCGAAGTCGGCGTCACACCCGGCGCCGGCGCTACAACTCCAGAATTCGGACGCGCTGCCGGCGCTTCTGGCGCTCCAGCCGGTGCCGCGGCCGCCGGCGGCTCATCTCCTCGATAAACGCGCACATTCGAATCGGTTCCCGCCGCCATGGATTGCAGATTTGCAGCCGTCAGTGACGGCAAGCGCAGAATGTGCGGCGTCATCACGATCAAAGTCTCATCTTCTTCGATTTCGTGGCTATTATCCGAAAACAAATACCCCATCAGCGGCACTTCACCAAGTCCCGGGATTCCGTTGATGTTTTTTGTGTCCGTGCGTTCGATCAAGCCCGCCAAAATGTTGGGCTCGCCTTCCTTCAGCCGCACGTCAATTTCCGTTTTCTTTTGTCCGATCACCGGCTGGTTGATGCCGCCGATGTTGCTCGTGCTGGTAATTTGCGATATATCCACGGTTCCCTTCAAGCTGATGTCGCCATCCGGATGCACCCGCGGCGTCACCTCAATATTCACGCCCACATCAATGTACTGGAATTGCGTGTTCACCAGGGGGTTCACCACGCCGGAACTTCCCGTCACGCCAACGCCTACTCCAGCCTGAAAGCTGCCCGTCGCCACCGGCACCTTAGAACCAATCTTCAGCGTGGCCTTCTGGCCATCCGTCACCCGCAACTCCGGATCCTGAATAATCTTCGTGCGGTCGTCAGTAAGAATGGCGTTCGCGGTAGCCCCCGGCAAAGTGAGTGCAAAATCCGAAGTTCCCAGGTTCTTCAACTGGCTCAGCAAAACCTGCGGAATCGTTGAAGTGGAAGTAGTAGTCGTGCTCGAAGTGCTGGTCGATGTGGAAGGTGAGATGGAAGACCGCGGCGTGAACGCCAGCGAAACCGTCTGCCCTGGCAAAATCCCCAGATCCCGCAAACGATCCATGCTCGCGGTCAGCACTTGCACGTGAATCAGCACTTCGGGTTTGGCCTTGTCAATGTCCCGAATGATTTTCGCGGCCAGCATCAGTTTGTCCGGCGTGTCGCGGATCACGATCGCATTCTGCGCGTTCACTTGCTGCAGCCGGTGCAGGTCCAGAAGTACGCGTAACCCGTTCACCACTTCCGTCAAATCTTGCGGCGTCAACGTATTCGAAAGATAAAATGTCTGCACCACCTCATCTTCCAGATCCTTGCGCTTCTGCGGCTGGTCCTGCGCCACAAATATGATGTTTGATGTGATCGGCTTCCAGAACGCCTTGCTTTCCAGCGACACCGCGTCCAGCGCCTGTTCCAGCGTCACGCTCGGAAAATCCACCGTAATGCGCCGCGAAGTGAAGTCCGGATCAAATATCACGCTCAGTCCGGCCAGCTTCGCGATCGTCTCGTAAACCACCCGCGCGTCATTCGTCATCTTCAACCCGTTGATCGGGTCGCGCGATAGCGGCTTCAGTTCCGGCGGCTGCGCCAGTATCTGCTCGTCCGGCACAGTCGCTGGGTTTAAGGATGTAGGCCTGCTCGCCGCGTTCATCAGCTCGATCGTACGCTTCACTTCCTGCTCGGCCGCGGTATTCGAAGGATCGATCAGCTGTGCCTTCTGGAATTCGCCCAATGCCAGCTGCAGATCGCCGTTCTTGAGCGCTTTTTTGCCTTGCTGCACGTGGAATTGCCCGGCGTCGTAACGCGCCTGGGCGGCAAAGAGCTTGAATTCGGCGTTATTAGGGTCGGAGCGGGCAGCGCGTTCGTAGTGAACTAGAGCGGTGTCGTAATCCTGCAGCGCGGCGGCCTTGCGGGCCTCCTCATAGTCCTGATTCCCCTTGGGACAGCCACTCAAAAGCAGGGCTGTAGCCACCAAAATTGACAGATATCCGCAACGACGCAAAATCACTCCTCCGACTGGATTAGCTGGTTCCAATCGAGTCTAGCACCCGTCCTAGGATGCAGCAAGGAATCCCCAAAGTTGTGTTAGACGTATGGATAATAGAAGCGCCTCTTAGGTTTTCTATGAAAATTTCATTAATTCCCGCGCAGTAACGCGGAAATCCGTCATCATCTGCGGCTTGCAGCGGCTCGCCCCCGGCAGCTATGATAGTTCTGCCGTGAAACCCAAGCCTGATAAATCCCAACACGAAGGCGTCAAGATTGTTGCGCAGAACCGCCAGGCTTCCTACAATTACCATCTGCTGGACAGCCTCGAAGCCGGCATGGTCCTGGTCGGCACCGAAGTCAAAACCCTGCGCGAAGGGAAAGGCACTCTGCGCGAAGCCTATGCCGAAATTCGCCTTGGCGAGGCTTGGCTGGTAAACTGCCACATTCCCGAGTATCTCTCCGGAGGTTACCGCAACCACGATCCGCTTCGAAAACGAAAGCTGCTACTCAACCGCCGTGAGATTGACCGGTTGCTCGTCCAGACCCAGCAAAAAGGCATGACCATCGTCCCCACCAAAATCTATTTCCGGGACGGCATCGCCAAATGTGAATTGGCCGTGGCGCAGGGCAAGAAATTCCACGACCGCCGCGAATCCGAAAAACAAAAAGAAGCTAAACGCGAAGCCAGCGAAGCGATGTATCGCTCGCGCCGCCGCTAAAAGCGAAAGGAAGACATGCAGATTCAACTCGAAAATCAACCGTACACTTCGATTCAGGCCGACGCCCTCGTCACCTACATCTTCGACAAAGAAAACAAACTTGATGGAGTCCTGGCCGACATTGACCACGCCATGGACGGCCGCCTCACCGCTCTCGTCGCCGCCGGCGAGCTCACCGGCAAGTCCCTCGAGACCGTTCTCGTTCATTTCCCCGAAGGCCTCGACGCCAAGCGTCTCCTCCTTATCGGCGCCGGCAAGCCCGAAAAATTCTCGCAGTCCGACTTGCGCAAAATCGCCGGCACCGCGCTGCGTTACCTGAAATCCCGCGGCGTGAAAAAATTTGTTTTCCTCGCCCGCGAAGGCGAACGCGGCTCCGCCGCCGCACAAGCCGTCACCGAAGGCCTCGGCGTCGCCGATTTCGAATCCAATAAATATCAAACCGAAAAGAAAGCCAGCAAAGAGATTCAGTCTGTTCTCCTCGCCGGTTTCGACGCCAATCAGAACGGCAATCTCCCCGAATCCGTCGAACACGGCCGCGTCATCGCCGAGTCTCAGAATTTCGCGCGCGATCTGATCAACGAGCCCTCTAACCGCCTCACCCCGCGCATGCTCGCAGCTCGCGCCGAAGCCATGGCCAAGGAAGTCGGCCTGGGCGTCGAAATCCTCGACGAACGAAAAATCTCCGAGCTGAAAATGGGAGCACTTATCGGTGTCGCGCAAGGCAGCGTCGAACCGCCCCGCGTAATCGTCATCCGTTACACGCCCGAAAACGCCCGCCCCGACGCTCCAGTCCTCGGCCTCGTCGGCAAAGCCGTCACCTTCGACACCGGCGGCATCTCCATCAAACCCGCCGACAACATGGAAAAAATGAAGTACGACATGGGCGGCGGCGCCACCATGCTCGGCGCCATGCGCGCCATCGCCTACCTCAAGCCCGCAGTCCCGGTGATCGCCGTGATCCCCGCCACGGAAAACATGCCCGGCGGCCGCGCTCAGAAACCCGGCGACATCCAAGTCGCCATGTCCGGCAAAACCATCGAAGTCATCAATACCGACGCGGAAGGCCGCATGGTCCTGGCCGACGGCATCTTCTACGCCCGCAAACTCGGCGCCACCCATTTGATCGACGCCGCCACCCTAACCGGCGCCATCCAGGTCGCCCTCGCCAACGTCCACGTCGGCGCCTTCGGCACTCCGCGCGAATATCTCGATCAGTTTCTCGAAAGCGCCAAAGCGGTCGGCGAAAAAATGTGGCCCATGCCCATCGACGACGAATACCAGGAAATGATCAAAAGCAATATCGCCGACATCCGCAACACCGGCTCCGGCAAAGGCGGCGGCGCCATCACCGGCGCTTGGTTCATAAAAGAATTCGCAGAAGACACCCCATGGATCCATCTCGACATCGCCGCTACCTGCTGGGTAGATGAAGGCAAACCCTGGCTAGCCAAAGGCCCCACAGGCGTAGCCATCCGCTCAATCGTAGATTTTGCGATGAAGCTCTAGATTTCGACGCAGAGCCACGGTAGGGGCGCTGCTTGTGAATCGCTCCCGCAGAGCGGGAGCGATTCATCCTTCGAACCGGTCCCGCGAAGCGGGACCGGTTCGAAGGGCTGCGCCCCAGCTTGCCAGGATGTCAGCCGCACCGGCTCTTAGCAGTTGAACTTGAATTTGTAGCTGCCAGCTTCGGCGGGGCGCCTTTGCCGTTGCCTTTGCATCTGTAGTGGCCGCCTGCTTTTTCTTTTCAGGCGGGCGTTGTTGACGTTGCCGTTGAATTTGACGCCGCCTCTGAATTTGTACCGGCTGGTTTAGGTTCATCGAACCGGGCAGCCGTTGCTTTTTGCCGTGGTTTTCTCTGGGCCCTCTGCGTCTCTGCGATAAAAATTTCTTCCCACCGTTCGCTCTTAACTCTTAACTGTCAACTTTCAACTGCACTTCACATCTTCTCCGGAGCCGTAATCCCCAACAACCCCAACGTCGTCACCAGCTGCTCCCGTACCAAAGTCGTCAAAAAAAGCAAGAACGCGCGCTTCTCGGCGTCCACCTCCCGATTAATATTGTGCTTGTGATAAAACCCATTAAAGCTCTGCGCCAATTCAAACCCAAACCGCGCCACCGCAGCAGGCTCTTGCGCAGTCAACGCAAGCTCAAGCCGCGCATCCAAAGATCCCGCAAGCAACACCAGGTCCCAAATATCCTCGTACTCCGGCGAAGCCAAAAACCGCGAAGCATCCAACTCCCCGCTCTTAATCCGCGCAATATTCCCAGCATCCTCCACAGCCAAGCCAGGATCCATCTCCGCACCCTTGCGCAAAATTCCATTCACCCGCACCACCGCATACTGCACGTAAGGCCCTGTCTCGCCCTCAAAACTCAACGCATCCTTGAAATCAAACGCAATCACCGTCGAACGCGTAAACCGCAAAAGAAAATACCGCAACGCCCCAATCGCCACCGCATGTGCAATCGCCGCCCGTTCCTCCGAAGGACTCTCCGGATGCCGCGAATCCACCTCCTCCCGCGCGCTAGCCTCCAATCGGTCGAGCAGATCATCCGCCTTCACCCCCTGCCCTTTCCGCCCGCTCACTTCAACGTAAGGCCGTTTCGCATCCTCTGCCGGAATCTCGTACCCCATCTCCAATGCGCAACGCGGCGTCAAAGCCACCACGTTGTATGCAAAATGTTTCAAGTGATCCGCCTCATCGTTGTAGCCGAGCGCCCGCAGCCCCGCCACCACCACCTGCTGCGGATAAGACTGCCGCGAATCAATCACATTAAAAACTTCATGCGCGTGACCAAAAGCCGGCGCCCCAGGATCGTCCCGCTCGCTAGCAGTTATCCAAGCCTGATGCCCATCCGGATGCTCATAAAAACGGTGATAGTGAAAATCCCGCGCCAGCAATCCAAACTTCCAAAGATGCAGCGCAATATCCTTGCCGACGTAGGTCACAGTTCCAGTCGAACGCACAATAATCTTCGCCTCAGCCTCTTCCGGCGGCTCCTCATCCGCAGCCTCAGCTCCTTCCGCGGCCGGCTTCGCAGCAGCCTCCTTGTCGGATGGCAGCTCCATCACCCAGCACCCGGCATTCTTCCCCGAAGTAGCCAGCTGCACGGCCCCGCTGCGCTTCAACATCTCAAACGCCGCATCCCAAAATTTCAAATGCAGTATGTCGCTCTCCTGCGTCAGCAAATCGTAATCAATTCCAAGCCGGTCGAGCGTATGCAGGTGGCAATAGTTAATCGCCGTAGCGACAATCTCCCCCATCTTCGCCGCGTCGCCGTGACCCTCTTCGATCTCCTTCAATATTTGCCCGCGCAATTCCAGCCGCGCCTTGTCCTCCGCCAAAAACAAAGTTACCCGCGTGTACAGATCCCAGCACAGATAATCAAATTTCGGCTCCTCAGTAAGCGCCCGCACTTCCGCCAAAGACTTTTTCTCCAAGTGCAGAAATCCCAGCACTACATCCGCCACCTGCACCCCGGTATTATCAATATAGTTCTGCACCTCCACGCGTCGCCCCGAATGTCGCAACAAACGCGCCAACGTGTCGCCCAGCACCGCATTCCGCAAATGCCCAATGTGCGCAGCCTTGTTCGGATTGATGCTGGTGTGCTCCACCACAGTCTTCGTCGCGCCAGCCTCCGCCGTCACCGCCTGCCGCCCCGCCTCCTCCGCGGCAGCCCGGAAAAATGCCGCGCGATCAAAAAACGCATTTAAATATCCGCCGCCCGCCACTTCCACCCGCGCAATCCCCGCAATCGGTTTCAGCGAATTCGCGATCTCCTGCGCCAACGCCCGCGGCGGCTTCTTCAATCGCTTCGCCAACTCGAAACAAACCGGCGACGCCGCCTCCCCCATCGAAAGCTTCGGCGGCCGCTCCGTAACAATTGGCACATCCGTCTTATAACGTTCGTGAATATGATGGCGCAGCGCCTTGCGAAACCGCTCTTCGACGGCTTTATACACGTGGCTCCCCATGCAAAGTGAATCCCGCGATTATAGGTAAACCCGCAGAAAGCGTCAAAGCCGCCCGCGCTGGCAGCGTTCTGTTTCGCCACGCAAATGCATCGCGTAAGAGGCTCGGTTCCGCAATGGGATCGCCGATTTCTCTGCCCAATCCCCGCGGGCCGAGGTCACCTGGGAGTGCGGCGGCTCGCCGCCGCTTTTTACAAGCCGAAGCTTGCTTCGGCGCTCGTACCACAGCGCAATCCGTTCCCACCGCGCGGTTTCCGCGAGCTCTCGATGTGCTCGCACGCAAATGAGGACCCGACCGTTGCGCCAGCAAATTTGACAGCATTGAAACGCCAGACTAGTATCATTTTTTCCAGTTTCGACGGGATTCGCGCAGCTCATCGAATGAAAAGCATACGGCACGCATATTTCGACTGTTTTTCCGGCATCAGCGGCGACATGGTTCTAGGCGCCCTGGTGGACGCCGGTGCAGATCGGCGCGCCATCGAAGCCGAACTGCGCAAACTCGGTCTCGAAGGCTGGGAAATTTCCGCCACAAAAGTAAAGCGCGGCGAAATCTTCGCCACCCACGTGAAAGTCGAAACCAGCGAAGGCCATCATCACCGTGGCCTCTCCATCATTCTGCAAAGAATCGAAAACGCCAAACTTGCCCCCCGCGCCGCAGCCAGGGCCACCAAAATTTTCACCCGCCTCGCCGAAGCCGAAGCAAAAGTCCATCAACTCCCCATCGAGCAAATCCATTTCCACGAAGTAGGCGCAGTAGATTCCATAGTGGACATAGTAGGTGCGTCCATCGGTTTTGAGCTGCTAGGAATCGACGAATTTTCCTGCTCCGCGCTCGACGTAGGCGCAGGCCAAGTAAAAACCGCCCACGGCCTGCTTCCAGTCCCGGCTCCAGCTACAGCCGAGCTGCTCAAAGGCGCCCCCATGTTCACCAGCGGCATCGCCAAAGAATTAGTGACGCCCACAGGCGCCGCAATCGCCACCACGCTCTCCACGCGTTACGCCGAAATTCCAGAAATGACTTTGAAAGCCATCGGCTACGGCGCCGGCACCGCCGACCTGAAAGAAAAAGCCAACGTCCTGCGCCTCCTCATTGGTGAAGCCGCACTGAGCGAACCCGGCGAATACTGGGATGCGCCCGTCACCGTAATCGAAACCAACATTGACGACATGAGCCCGCAAATCTACGGCTATTTCGCCGAACGCGCGCTAGAAGCCGGCGCCCTAGATGTATTTTCATCCCCAGTGCAGATGAAAAAGAACCGACCCGGCCAGCTCGTAACAATCCTGAGCGAGCCGCACAACGTCAGCCGCCTGATCGATCTGCTATTCCGCGAGACCACCACCATCGGCGTCCGCACCCACGACGTCCGCCGCAAGACTCTAGCCCGGGAATCAGTGACAGTAGAAACGCCTTTCGGCGAAGTCCGCATGAAAATCTCGCGCCTGCACGGCTCAGTTCTCAACGCCACGCCCGAATACGAAGATTGCCGCCGCATCGCCGCACAAAAAGGGGTCGCGCTGAAAGATGTACTGGCGGCCGCCACGCACCAATTTCAAAAATGGGTCGAAGCCCAACCTGAATTGTCAGATGCAAGCATGCGCAAGGGAACGGGCGGCCCGTAGCGTGGCGTTAGAGTGAGTGTGAGAACCCAGGAATCTTTGTGGGTCGTGGCTTTAGCCACGACATAGACCGCCGAGAATCCGAGCGGCTTTAGCCGCTGCAGTTCCGCTGTTGAAGTTCTCTCACAGCCTCTTCGCCGGGCAGCAGCGATGTACACACACAACCTTTTGCATTTCGCAGTTCAGAAGAGGATGATGAATCTGTGAAAATGTCGAACACCAGCAGCGGCCGACCCAGCGCCCTCTCCCCGGCGCTCACAGCCACTCGCCTGCGCGCCGCCTGCCCCCAAAATCGCCAATTTCTATTCAGTACAAATGAAAGGTCACGAATCACTACTCACCAATCACTAATCACTACTCACCACCACGGAGTTCAAATTCTTCATGCCTGATCCCAAACCGAAATACTACCTCACCACCCCCATTTATTACGCCAACTCCCGCCCCCACGTTGGCTCCGCCTACACCACCATCGTCTGCGACGTAATCGCCCGCTACAAACGCATGTGCGGCTTCGACGTAGCCTATCTCACCGGCACAGACGAGCACGGCGTCAACATCGAACGCGCCGCCGAAAAACTCGGCATCTCCCCAGCCGATCTGGTTGACCGCAACCAGCAAATCTTCCGCGATCTCTGGAAGCTCCTGGGCATCAGTTACACCGATTTCGTACGCACTACCGAGCCGCGCCACGCTATCGCCGTGCAAAATCTAGTCCGCCGCACCCAGCGCGTCTCGCCCGATGCGATTTTCAAACGCAAATACGAAGGCCACTACTGCATCTACGACAACCTCTACGTCAGCGACACGCCGGAGCCGGCCGACTGCGAGATCTGCGGCCGCCCGGCCGAACTAATCTCCGAAGAAAATTATTTTTTCCGCCTCTCCGCGTACCAGGAAAAACTCCTGCAGCTCTACAAAGACCAGCCCGATTTCGTGCAGCCGGGTTTCCGCCTGAACGAAGTAAAAAGCTTCGTCGAAAGCGGCCTGAAAGATCTTTCCATCAGCCGCAAGACAATCAAATGGGGCATCCCCTGGCCCGGCGATCCCGAACACGTCTTCTACGTCTGGTACGACGCGCTCACCAGCTACATGAGCGGCATCGGATTCGTCGACGGAGAAAAAAAAGACAGCGACCGCTTCAAGAAATTCTGGCCCGCCGACGTCCACATGATCGGCAAAGAAATCATCCGCTTCCATGCCGTCTACTGGCCCGCGTTCCTCATGGCCGCCTTTCCAGATAAAAAGTTATCTGACTACATGCCCGGCAGAGTTCAGGCCCACGGCTGGCTACTCTTCGAACAAGAAAAAATGAGCAAGTCCAAAGGCAACGTAGCCTACGCCGAGCCGATAGTAAGGGCCCTGGGCAACGACGCCCTCCGCTACTACCTCCTCCGCGAGGTAGTCTTCGGCCAGGACGGAAATTTCAGCAAAGACGCGCTAATCACGCGTTATAACGCAGACCTAGCGAACGGCCTCGGCAATCTCTCTAGCCGTACGCTTACGATGATCGAAAATTATTGCGGCGGCGTTGTCCCGGCCCAATCTCCGGCGCCACCGAGCCTTCATGAGTTATCGTCCACGGCTTTTTACACTACGATTCGCAACTCGTATGACAAATTCGAGTTCTCGGATGCGCTAACGATAATTTGGGGCCTGGTCGCAATTGCCGACAAATATCTCGCGGAAGAGAAGCCCTGGACGCTCGCGAAGGATCCTGCGCAGAAGGAAAAATTGGAGCAAGTGCTGTACGTCGCCGCGGAATCGCTGAGGATTGTCTCCGCTCTAGCGCATCCCGTGATTCCCGACGCGACGCAGAAGATCTGGGAGCAGCTTGGCCCAGCAGGAAAGATCGAAAACGTAAGCATTAATGATTTGCAATGGGGTGGATTAAAGCCCGGAACGCGAATCGGAAAGCCCGAAGGTGTCTTTCCGCGCGCTGATAAGAAGGAAATACTGGAGAGGATCGAAACCATGGAAAATGAAATTCGCAATCCAGGCAGCACGCAGCCCGCAGCGCCCAGCGCCGACTCTGCACCGACCGCGCCGATAATCGCCGCCGTAACAGGAGCGGCCGCCGCGCCTGCGACCCCAGCAAAAATCGGCATCGAAGATTTTGCCAAAGTCGAACTCCGCGCCGGCATTGTGAAATCCGCCGAGCGGATCCAGGGCGCCGACAAACTCCTCAAGCTTCTAGTAGACATCGGCGACGAAGTCCGCCAAGTCCTCGCAGGCATCGCGCTCTCTTACGCCCCAGAGGACCTGGTAGGCCGCAAAGTAGTGATCGTCACCAATCTAGCCCCCAGAAAAATGCGCGGCCTCGAATCCAACGGCATGTTGCTAGCCGCCTCAGTAGGCCCCGACGGCAAGCCGGTCCTCTGCACCTTCGCTGAAGATGTCCCAGCGGGCGCAAAAGTAAAATGACAGATGGTGAAAACGAAAACTAAAAATCGCTCTCGTTCCATCGGGTGCGATCACTCGATTCTAGTAGCGCCGGGGCGCGTGCCGGTACGAAGGCGTCTCGTGGGCTCATCTTGCGCGAAAGTCCAATCGGGAAACGTAGGGGCGGGTCTCAGACCCGCCCCTCGTCTAGGTCGCCGCGGCAGGGCCGTAGGTGCGACTCAGCCTTGGCTGAACATCTAAACAGAGCCACTCAAAAGCTAAGAATAAAAAACGGGGCAGGATCAAAATTGGAAATAATTGACTCGCACGCGCACCTCGAATCCGAAGACTTCGACGCCGACCGCGCCGAAATGCTCGCGCGCGCGAAATCCGCAGGAGTGCAAAACATACTAGCTATCGGCAGCGGCGGTTCCGGCCCAGACCGTCTCGATGCCGCCATCGCAGTAGCCAAAGACTACGACTGGATCTACGCCACCATCGGAATTCACCCGCAACACGCCGCCGAAGCCCAAGAACAAAACTACGCGCAACTCGACGACCTGGCGAAGTATCCCAAAGTAATCGCCTGGGGCGAAATGGGCCTCGACTATCACTACGAGGAACCGCCGCCCGAAATCCAGCAACCAGTTCTCCGTCGCCAACTCCAACAAGCCCGCGCTGCGAAGTTGCCAATCATCATCCACTGTCGCGACGCCTGGGACGACTGCCTCGCCATCCTCGAAAAAGAATGGTCCCCCGCAGGCCTCGGCGGAATTCTCCACTGCTTCACCGGCACGCTCCGCGAAGCCCAGCGCGGCCTCGAAATGGGCTTCCTGGTTTCCTTCGCCGCAAACATAACGTACCCAAAATCGCAGCAAATCCGGGACGTAGCGCGCGACCTGCCCCTCGACCAAATCCTCACCGAAACCGATTCGCCGTTCCTTTCGCCCCAGGGCCGCCGCGGCAAAAGAAATGAGCCCGCCCACGTAGTCGAGGTAGCGCAGACGCTTGCGAATGTGAGAAACTTGGGCCGCGAAGAAGTTGCCGCTGCGACCGCGGCCAATTTCCGGCGGCTTTTCCGGCTGGGCGGCCTGGGGATTCCTGCCCAGCCAAGGTGAACCTCAAGGATGGCTTTCGCTGTCCAACTTGCAAAAGGTATTTTTGATCTCGTACGCGACGATTTAGCGCTCGTCGAAAGCGAAATCGCGGCGCAAAACAGCGCGGCCATCGAACCCGTCTGCGAAATTTCCAGTTATCTTCGCGAAGGCGGCGGCAAACGCCTCCGTCCCGCGCTTCTGCTTCTCGCCGCCGGCGCGTCCGGCTATCGCGGCGAAAGCGCCATCCGCCTCGGCGCCGTAGTCGAAATGATTCACAGCGCCACGCTGATCCACGACGACGTGATTGACGGCGCCGATACCCGCCGCGGCCGCCCCAGCGCCAATGCCCGCTGGGGAAATCACATGAGTGTCCTCGCTGGCGACTGGCTGTACATGCAGTCCTTCGAAATGGCGCTGCAAGAACGGAATTTCGCCGTGCTCGATATACTGATTGACCTCACGCAGAACATGGTCGAAGGCGAACTTCTCCAGCTCACGCGCCTCGGCCAGATTGACCTGAACGAAGCCGAAGCCACCGAGCTCGCCTACCGCAAGACCGCGTGCCTCTTTAGCGGATGCGCGCGCCTCGGCGCCGTGCTCGGCAAGCAGCCGAAAGAAATCGAAGACGGCCTCGCCGATTATGGTCGCAACGCCGGCCTTGCGTTCCAATTAGTTGACGATTTGCTCGATTTCACCGCATCGCCCGAAAAATTGGGCAAGCCCGTGCTGAGCGACCTGAAGGAAGGCAAAGTCACGCTGCCGCTAATTTTCGCGCTGGAAGCGCAGACGCTCGCCGCAGCATCTGACGGAAATGGCCACGCGCACGCAAACAGCGAAGGTCGTCGCTTGGTCGAAAAAGTTCTGGAAGAACGCGATTTCCGCACTGTCCGCGCCGAGCAAATCGCCAAGCTCGTCCGCGAAACGGGTGCGCTCGAACGCGCCACGAAGCTCGCCAAGGAATACGTCCAGCGCTCCAAAGCCAGCCTGGAAGTTTTGCCAGACACGGAATATCGCCGCGCGCTCTTGGCCGTCCCCGATTTCATCCTCGACCGCGAAAATTAATTTCGCAGCTCACTCGGGCTTCGCAGCAGGAGCCGCCGCACCAGCAGCGGGCGTCTTGCCAAAACGCACTTCGTGCGCAATCAGATCGCTTCCCACCGGCTTCGCATGAATCACTACGCGATCGCCCACTTTCAAATCCTTAATACTTGCGCTCGCGCCGCTCTTCACGAACGAAGTATCCGGCGCGATCTTCACCACCTGCAATGAACCGTCCTGCGCTTGCACTGTGATTTCGCTGTCAGCGATTTTCGTCACCGTGCCCAGCACATGTTTATCCGTGCCGTGCGCCAGCGTCACCAGCGAAAACGCCAAAATTAGCAGCATTGCCGAACCGATTCTGCGCATATTGATTTCTCCTCTAATGTGAGTGTGATTTCGTCTGCCCATCTGCAGCAGACGGCTCGTTCAAGAACTCGTTTTCCCTCTGCTCTTCCTTCATCTCCGCCGGGCTGCGCGGATTCATCCCCTTCATGTCCTGCAAATCCTCGTCCGTCAGTTTCGGTAGATGGCGAATGAACAGCACCAAATGCCATGTGTCGTGATCGTTCGTCCCGCCAGATCCCCACGCGGGCATTCCAGTAAAACGCACGCCGTTCTCGATGATGTAGTAAATCTCTCCATCGGAAAGATTCTGCGTCCGCGGCAAACGCATGTCCGGAACCCGCGGATAAAGCTTCTGGCCCATCTCCGTCGCCCCGCTGCCATCATTCCCATGGCAACTGGCGCAATGGTCCGCGAAATGCCGCCGCGCTTCCACCAGCAGTTCCGGCGAAGCTTGCATGGGATTACTCAACTCGCGAGCGCTGCGCGGAATGGCCCAGCGTTGCACCGCGCTCGCCAATCGAGATTCCATCGCGCCGGGCGTGCCGCGCGCGTTCAATCCCGTCGCGCACAGCCAGGAAATTCCCACGATCACCACGATCAGCGGAACAGCGAGCAACAAAAGCAACCGCGTGCAGAACGTTTTCACCATGCTCCTCGTGCCGCCGATCCGCGCGGTCCGCCTCCGATGATAACCAACTTGTTGGTCCTTTTCCTCAGTAGTGGAACCTCCACTTGAATTCGACGTAGATTTCCCGTGGATCGTTGTAATGAAATCCTCCAAATGTCAGGCTGTTGTCCAGCAGCACGCGCCGGTTCGCCACGTTCAGCGCGGTGAAACCCACCGTGTATTTCTCGCCGAAGGACTTGCCGAGTGAGATGTCAAAGGTGGTGTGCTGTGGCAAATAGTTCCCCGGAAACTGCGCATCCGGCATGCCATTCGTGAACCCCGATCCGTAATAAACATTCGTGGAAGCGAACGACTGCCAAGGCAGCGTCGCCGTAAATCCTACGTTCAACGTATCCCTCTGGTCGTGGTCCACCGGCGAATACCCCGGCGGTACAAAGAGTGGGCATGTTATCGGATTCACTGGGGTAGGGCAGATCAGGCCCCCGGTAATCGGTCCGCTAGCCTGCGCAATCTGATTTGAATAGGCCAGGTGAAATTGCCCGCGATTCCACAGCCGCGGCGAACGCAGCGTGAGTTCCCAAGCTTGAATCAAAGCCTTGTCCCAGGTGATCGGTGCGAAGATGTTCGATTCCCCAATGTTGTTATGATCCAGCCAATTCCGCGCATAGGTTTGAAACGTATCGGCGTCCAGGGCCCAGCCGCGAAAAGGAATCGTGACGCCAGCCTGATACTCCACGTCGCGTTCGCCGTGCAGGGGCGCAAAACCTAAATTCTGGCTGTTCGCCAGATCGAGCAGCGGGCCTGTAACAGTCAGCAGCGGTGGTGCTTGATAGAAGTCGCCATAAAACGCGCGAAAGACCCAGTTCAGGTGCGGCACCTTCACCGCAATCCCCACGCGAGGGTCCACGTGCGTTTCCACGATGTCCGCGGTGAAGTGCGACTCCCGAAAGCCGGCGATTAACGTCAGCCACGGTGTCACCTTGAATCTGTCATTGACGAAGATTTCCTGGAGTCCGCCAGTGATGGCAGATGAAGAGGGACCGAAGTTTTGGCAAGTTGCGCCGCAATCGGTAAACACGTTATTGAAAAATTCGCTCTGATGCTGCGCGAATCCGTACGCTCCGATTTCTATGTCATTCTTCCAGACGTGCGCGCTAACCGACGCTTGCAAACCTCCGTAATTTGACGTCTGGTCCACATCCGTGATCACCGGGACATCGTTCGGCCCGCCGCTGTAGCTGGCCTTGTTGTAATGATAGAAGGGTGAAACGGTCATCAGCAGGTTCGGATTAAATGTGTGCACCCACGAGAAGGTGACGTAACCATCGGGTTCGCGTTCACTATCGCGCAGGCCGAAGCTGGGGAAAACCTGATTCCCGGCTGAGTTGGGATTCGGGTCGTAGGGAATCTGGTAATAATCCTGGCGCAGGGACGCAACCAGGCGGAATTGGTTTTTGGAGTCGGGATTGAATATCAGCGACGTGAATCCGCCAAAGCCGTTTTCCGCGTCGTGAAACACCTGCCCGATCGGCGCCTGCAGGCCGTAGTTGCTGCGATTCGCGTTTACGCTGACGTAGTAAGCGAAGCGCTGGGTGTGCCCGCCGAAGTTCAGCTGATCGTTGGTTTGAAACCAATTGCCGAAAGTCGTGGTCAGCTCGCCCTCGTTGTTCCGCTCGAAACCGGTGCGCGGCACGATATTGAAGACGCCATAAGTGCGGTCTCCGTAGTCCGCGTCATAGCTGCCGCGCTGCACTTCCAGATAATCAATGTCCTTGGGATCAATCTGCGGGCCCAGATTGGTCGCGATGTTCGTGTTGGGTATGGGCACGCCGTCAATCAACCAGTCCACCTGGTGACCGCCGCGCATGTGCAACATGTCGTGGGTCACGTACGAGCCCGGCACGTAATCCGTAATCATCTGCAATCCGTTCGTACGGTCCGCGCCCGGGGTTTGCGCGATGTCCAGGCGATCGACCAGCGTGGTGGGCGTCACCGAATCCACGTTGGCCACTTCCGCCTGCCCCACCACCACGGTCGTTTGATTCACGCTCGCGATGGCCAGTTGAAAATGCAGTATCGGTGATGAGCTGGAGGCCACCGTAACGTTCTGCTCCGCGGCCTGGAAGTTAGGCGCGGTGATGCTGATTTTGTAATCGCCCACTGGCACCGACGTGAACGAAAACTCGCCGTTATCGTCCGTTTGCGTCGTTTGAGACCAATCCGAAGTAATCGCCTGCAGCTTTACCGAGGCTCCGGACACTGGCCGGTGCTGCGGGTCGTGCACCACACCCTGTATTTTTCCGAAAATCGTGGCGTGCAACAACGGGCCACAAAGCAGAAACACCGCGAGACACAAGCAGAAAATGAACCTACGCACAAAGCCTCCGTCCTGAATTTTTATTTTTTCAGTGCTTGCGGACGAAGCTAACTGCGCGGCGGTTGAAAAGGACCAGCGAGGAATCCAGCGGACAAATTGCCAGCAGGGAACTGCGAATCGGCAAAACGCGCCACTTTCGGCCGATCAATAAACGCCAGCGAGGAAGTTCTGCCTGGCGGGAACGGCGCGAACAAACCATAATCCATGCTTTGTTCACCGGATCTCATGCTGCACTCCATCATGTGCCCCGCGGCGCCGTGATGGCACGCCATGTCGTCCTTCGGAGGCTCTGGCGAAGAATTCCGAGCCGGGGCATGATGATGCGAACCATGCGGCAGGCAGCACATGCCATCGCAATCCGGCATGCCCGGATCCAGAGCGCGCGCCAGCAAAGCCAGCGGCATTGCCAGCAGGGCGACAACCACGAAAATGGCCTGCACCTGTCGCATCGCCAAAAACTCTACCACAGCCGCACTCGCCTGGTAAACCGCAACCCACGCTCGCGCCGCGAGATTTCTCCGCCAGTCGTTTGCGCCCAGAAAAACATCGCGGTACGCTCGCAGTATGGCGCTCCCGTTTAAACTAATCTACGACCACCGCTACGACCTGAACCTCGGCGACCACGTATTCCCGTCACAAAAGTACCGCCTGGTTTACGAACGCCTGTCGCACGGCGGAATCGCGCAAAGCGGCGATTTTCTTTCACCGCAACCTGCAAAAGATGAAGACGTCCTGCGCGTCCACAACCCCGAGTACGTCCGCAAACTAAAGACCGGCTCGCTCTCCTACGCCGAAGTCCTGCAACTCGAAGTCCCGTACTCTCAGGAATTGATCCAAGCCTGCTGGCTAGCCGCCGGCGGCTCGATTCTTGCCGGCCAAAAAGCGCTCCAGGACGGCTGGTCCGCGAATATCGGCGGAGGATTTCACCACGCCTGTCCCGATCATGGCGAAGGCTTCTGCGTTATCCACGACGTAGCCATCGCCATTCGCCGCCTGCAATCCGACAAAGCAATTGAACGAGCGATGGTCATAGACACCGACGTGCACCACGGCAACGGCACGGCCACAATTTTCGCCAACGACAAAAACGTCTTCACGCTTTCGATTCACCAGCTCCATAACTACCCGTTCGTCAAGCCGCCATCTACGATGGACATCAACTTGCCGGACGGCGTAGGCGACGAAAATTATCTCGCGCTCCTCGACGAACATTTGCGCAAAGCCTTCTCCGATTTCTCGCCGCAGATTATTTTTTACGTCGCCGGAGCCGACCCCTATCGCGAAGATCAACTGGGAGGCCTCGCGCTTACAATGCAAGGGCTAGCGCGACGCGACGCCCTGGTAATGGACTACGCGCGCAAAAATAAATCTCCGCTCGTGATCACGCTGGCAGGCGGCTACGCGCGCCGCGTCGAAGACACCGTGGCAATTCACGTAGGCACGATCGTCGCAGCGCGAGATGCAGCAGGGAAGAAAGCCGCCGGAAGCTAGTCGTAAAGCCGCGCCGCAACACGGAGAGGGATCCATCGCCCGCTTCCGCGGGCTCAGGATGACGGCCGAAGGGCAAAATTGAGTCCGAGTAATTAGGGTGCCGCGATGGATGGCGTGGTTCCAACCGCCGCCTGAATCCCATTCGTAAGATTCTCCGCAAATCCTTCTGGCGGATATCCATTAATCCGATAAGTAATCTTCCCCGCGCGATCCACAATCAAAACCGTCGGCAGAGACTGCACCTTCACAAACTCATCCAACCCGTCCGCATAAACCACCGGCACATCCCACTTCTCATGACTCAGAAATGGCGCCACCAGCGTTTCATCCTCATCCGTATTCACCGCGTAAAAAACAATATCGCCATTTCCCACATAATTCTTAGCGACCTGCACAAACTGCGGCTCCAGCTCTCGGCAAGGTCCGCACCAAGTAGCCCAAAAACTCAGCACCAAAACTTTTCCTCTCTCCGCCGCTAGCGGCACACTGCTCCCATCCAATTTCCGGAGGACAAACGCGTAAACGTCCTTAGCGTTTTTGTTCCCCGCAGCAGAACCATTCGCAGCTCCACCCGCGCCCAGAGTTGGAACCGCGCCCAGCAAATCGTATTGCGCCAGAACCGCCGCGCCCAAGCCGTCCTCGCTCCCGTGCAACTGCCGCCACACATTCCCGAGCCGCTTGCGAATTTCGCGCCGGTTCACTTTCCCCACCGGCCCGTCTTCCGGCAGCACAAACGCCAGCAAATATTCCTGCGCCGCCGTCGCGTACTCCCGCCGCAGCTCCGCGATCTCCCCCAGCTGTTCCGCCGCGACGCCATTGCGCTGCACCACGTAGCTCATGCGCAAATCCTTTTCGGCCGCGGCATCATCGTGCTGCGATTTTTCAATTTGCCCGCGCAAATTGTAGAGTGCCGCGCGCAGCTCGTCGTGGTGCTGCTGCCATTCCGCCGGCGAAACGCGCGGAGGCTTTTCCGCCGCCGTCGTTTTATCGATGCGATCCAGCACCCGGCTGACGTAGCCGGACGCGCGCGTCAAGCTGGCGTCATCCCCTTGTTTCTGCAGCAAGCTCACGGCTAGCATCATGATTTCGGAATCGTCCGGACGCAGCGCAATTAGCTCTTCGGAATATTTCAGCGCGCAAGCGTCGTCCTGCACCTGCTCGCAGGATTCCACCAGCGCGCGAAACACTGCCGCTTTTCTCGGCGCGTCCGGAAAACGCTGCACATAACGCTCCAGATTGCGCACCAACGCCCCACGATCGTTCCCCGCGTCCGCGATCGCTTTTTGCAGCTCCATTTCAGGGTCCGCGTCTTTCTTGGAAATCGCGTCAGATGGTGCTTTTGCCGCACTTGCAGGCGGGGCAGCATTTTGCGCGCGCGCACACCACGCCCCAGCGAAAAAAATCCCGGAAACGAGCAGCAGAAAGGAACAGTGGCGAATTGAAGTGAAGCTTTTGCGGGCGGTTGGCGATGACAACTAAACCCTCTCAGAATTGCCGCGGTCGCTACACTCAAAACGCAATTCTAGCGCGAAAGTGCAAATCCAAGCGGGGATTTACGAACATCAATCACTTCAGTGACACGCTCCCGGAAGACGTCTGCACCTCCACGCGCGCTTTCCCATCGCCCAGCCTCGCGCGTAATTCGTGTTTTTCCGAAGTCCCTTCCATCACGATGGGAATCGCCGCATCAATGTCACCGGAATTCGATCGCGCCATCAAGCGAAAACTCGCAGACGGCGAAACTTGCAGCACCACGTCGCCCGAACTGGTGTGAATATCCCAGTAATTCGAGCCTGCGGGATTTCCTTCGATCACCACATCGCCCGAAGCGGTGCGCAAGCGAATATCCGCCGACGCGCCCTTGATCGTAATGTCTCCGCTGCCCGTGCTGGCTTCCAAGGAGTCGCCGGGATTGTTGATCTCCATGTCGCCCGATCCGCTGTGCAGGCGAACCTGGTTGTGCACGCTGTCCAGCGTGATATCGCCCGAACCGCTCGTCGCTTGCACCTGCCCTTGCACCTCCGTTAGATGTATTTCGCCGCTGCCGGTAAGCGCCTGGACGTCGGCGGTGATGTTTGCAGCCGTGATTGCGCCGGAACCCGAAGTGAAATTCGCTGGCCCCTTGATGCCGTCCACTTCCACATCGCCCGAGCCAGTGGCCGCGTGAATTTCTGCGTCGGCAGGCACCACGATCGTGTAGTCAATCGACGCGCCGCTGTTACTGTGCGAGCCTGAGCCGCCGATGCGGATCAAGTTGCCCTCCTGCGATATCGGAGGATTCGCTTCCATCTCGCGCACGCGTTCCTGGCTGCCTTTTTCAGACCATCCATGCGCCTGAATTTCCCCGTGCACACGCACTTCGCCCGGAGTTCCGGTGCTCACGTGCGAATCGCCGCTGCCGTTGGTGAGTTCAATGCGCACCGGGCCATTCACCGTGAACGTTTTGTCGAACGTTCCTTCGGCGCTGGGCTCCGTCCTGCAACCCGCCAACAACAACCCCGCGCAAGCCGCCGCTGCAATCCATTTGAATTTGTGTGAGCGTTTCATCGTGTGTGTTCGCCGTTTAGGGGCTGGCTTCGCTGGCGCGCGCCACGCCAGCGCCCGGCCACCCTTCCTACCAGAGATATACGAGAAAGCGCAACCAGAAGTTCCCGCGAGGACGACGGTTCCAAGACGGCCGTCACTTGATCTTCAGGAGGGAATTGAGCGAACCCTGCCGGTAACCTTCCAAATCCAAAGTCACAAACGCAAATCCCGCGCTCTTCACGCCTTCGGAAATTTTGCGCGAAATCTCCGGATCAAATCCCCGCGCCAGCTCTTCCGCAGCGATTTCAATCCGCGCCAGCTCCCCATGCGCCCGCACGCGAAACTGCCGAAACTCCAGCGCGCGCAGCACGCCTTCAGCGCGGTCAACCTTCTCCAGCAGCTCCGGCGTCACAGCGGTGCCATAAGGCACGCGCGAGGAAAGGCACGCCGAAGCCGGACGGTTCCACGTAGCCAATCCCGCCCGCTGCGAAAGAAAACGTATCTCGGCCTTATACAGGCCCGAATCCAGCAGCGGCGCCAGCACGTGATGCTCGTGCGCCGCGCGATGCCCAGGGCGGAAATCGCGCGTGTCGTCCGCGTTGATTCCGTAAGCGATCGCCGCAAACTCGCGCCCGCGCGCCAGCGCATCCATCTGGTCAAACAGCTCGTCCTTACAGTGATAGCAGCGGTCGGCGTTATTCGCCACGTACAGAGGATTTTCGAGCTCGTGCGTTTCGATGAACTCATGGCGCAAGCTGGTCGCGCCAATGAAAGCCTCAGCCTGCTCGCGATCGTGACGCGAAAAACTAGCAGACAGCGCGGTAATCGCGAGCGCTCGCTCGCCTAGCGCCTGATGCGCTGCCCACGCCAGATACGCAGAATCAGCTCCGCCGGAAAACGCCACCAGCACCGATTCCACACGCCGCAGCGCAACAAATAAATTTTCCTGTTTGGCAAGGGCCTGCGCGGCGTCTACCGCCAAAGCAGCAGCGGCAGCAGCGTTCGTAGCAATCGGCAATCGGGGAACGTTGGACATAGACGAGCCAGTATAACTGAATTCCGCCTACTGAAAATCCAGCAGCACATCTACTTTGGCGTTTTGGGGATCCAGCTGCAAAAATTTCCCAATCTTGTCGTAATGCACCGGCAGTCCCGCAAACGCAGCCTTAATCCCGGTGTTCACGAAATCGTCGTATATGCTTTTATCGAACACCGCGCCTGGCGCGATGCTCCACGCTTTCTTCAACCGCCGCTCGCCCTCGATCGAGAGTCCTGTGAGCACCAGTCTTCCCATGTGATACTGCGGCCCTTCGTTCACGTCCGCCACGTAGATCACCCGCTTGGTCTGCTCATCAAATTGCGGCGCGGGATTCAAACCCGCATCCAGATATCCCAGCTGGGCGTACGCCGCCCGCGCCGTTTCCCATAGCGATTGGATTTTATTTCCGTCGGCAGGGTCGCCCGGTAGCAGCGCGGAAAATTTGTTCAAGTCTTGCGCCGATACGGAATCGTTGCCTTTCCACTGCACCCCGCCCCACGCATATGCCACGCCCGGATCGATCGGTGCTGCGACAATCAGCTGCCCGGAAAGCGGGCTCGTGGGATTCGCCGCAAAATGCGCCACCGGCTCTCCGAACTGGACCTTCAAGTACGCGCGCGCCAGATACGCCGGGCGCACTTGCTCGAATTCGAAAAGTTCCACGCGGCTGCGCGAGTACGGTTTGCCGATCAAATCCGGTAGCCGCTCCTGCACCACGGGATTGCGCTGCGCCGTCGGATCGGAAAAATCCACCTGCTGGATCGTCAAGTCCGTATTCTCGACGCGAAATTCCTGCACGCTTTGATTGCTAAAAGGATGCGCGATCACTTCGTGCGAGACGCGCGCGTGCACGTTCCGCGTATCCAGCAGTTTTTCCAGCGCCTCGGTTATCGCGTCCAGCACGGTGCCTTTCGACGGCGCTCCGCCATCGAACAAAATTCCCGAGGCTTTCAGCCCGGCGGATAATTCCTCGTCGCTGAACCACGGAAAATTATCGAACGTCACCGGCAGCGCCGGCCCGTCCGAAACCTGATAGGTGACTTTCACGCCGCCCAGGACCGTCGCGAATTTGTATTGGATATTGGTAAAAAGGCCCAGCGCAGCCAGCTTGTCCGCTGCTCCCTGCAATTCCTCGCGGCCCACGGTCGCGCCGGGACGCAGGCCGATCACCGCCGCGATCTGCTCCGAAGTAAATCGCATCGAGCCGGCAAACACCACGGAATCCAGCCGCGCCGTACCCGTACGAGCATTTTGCAGCGGCGCCTGAATTCGCGAAGCAGACAGCGGCGTGAATACTGCGCCCAGCAATAGACACGCGAGAATGAGCGATGAAACCTTGCGGAAGAAGCGGTAGCGCATCATCTCGTAATTCTAGAACACAGAAACCGTAAGGGGAACCTGCGAATTGCAAACAATAAGAAGAATTAGAAGAAATGCCGAGCCGTTCCGCTATTCCACGGTAACGGATTTGGCCAGGTTGCGCGGCTGGTCCACGTCGCAACCGCGCCGCACCGCGATGTGATAAGCCAACAGCTGCAGCGGCACAATTTCCAGAATCGGCGCCAGCAATTCCGGCGCCGCCGGCACTTCCACCACATGATTCGCAATTTCGCGCGCCTGCCGATCGCCCTCCGTCACCACCGCGATCACGATTCCGTCGCGCGCCTTCACTTCCTGCATGTTCGAAACGGTCTTCTCGTAGCGCATCATCGAGGCCGGATCGGTTTCGTCGCGCGTCGCGATCACGACTACCGGCAGATTCTCATCAATCAGCGCATTCGGCCCGTGTTTCATTTCCCCCGCCGGATATCCCTCCGCATGAATGTAGGAAATTTCCTTCAGCTTCAGCGCGCCTTCCAAAGCGATGGGGTAATGGATACCGCGCCCCAGATACAGAAAATCCGTGTGCCGGAAAAGCAGCCGTCCCAGCTCCTCCAGCTCCGCGTCGTGCTGCAAAATCGTCTCAATCCTGTGCGGAATCCGCGTGAGTTCTTGCATCAACGTTCTCGCAGCTGCGGGAGTGTGCTTGCCGCGCACTTGCGCGAGGTACAGCGCAGTCAGCATCAGCGCCGCCAATTGCCCGGTGAATGCCTTCGTGGAGGCGACGCCAATTTCCGGCCCCGCGTGCGTGTAAATCGTTCCATTGGCCTCGCGTGTCAACATCGAACCGACCACGTTGCAAATTCCTAGAATCTTCGCGCCTTTCTGCCGCGATTCCCGCTGCGCCGCCAAAGTGTCCGCTGTCTCGCCCGACTGGCTGATGGCAATCACCAAGTGATGTTTATTCACGATCGGATCGCGATAACGGAATTCGCTGCCGTAATCCACTTCCACCGGCAGATGCGCCAGCCGCTCGATCATGAATTTGCCGGCCAACGCCGCGTGCCAGCTCGTTCCGCACGCGATAATCTTCACTCCTTCGAAATTCCGGAATTCCTCCTCGCTGATATCCATCTGATCCAGAAATACTTTGCCCGTGTCCTGCGAAATTCTTCCCAGCAAAGTATCGCGCACCGCGCGCGGCTGCTCGAAAATTTCCTTCTGCATGAAATGTTTGAACCCGCCCTTCTCCGCCATGATCGGGTCCCAGGTCACGTGCTGCGGCTTTCGTTCCACCGGGTGTCCCTGGAAATCCATCACGCAAACACCCTGCGGGGTCAACACCGCAAGTTCGCCGTCGCCCAGAAAGAACACGCTGCGGGTATGCTGCAGAATTGCCGGAATGTCGCTCGCTACGAAAAATTCCTTTTCTCCCAGCCCAATCACAATCGGCGGCCCCATCCGCGCCGCCACAATCTTCAAAGGATCGCGCGTCGAAAGCGCCACCAGCGCAAAGGCCCCCGTCATCACTTTCACCGACTTCAGCACCGCAGCTTCCAGCGATGCGCCGTCGGAATACTTCTCAATCAGGTGCGCGATGATTTCCGTGTCCGTTTCAGTTACGAATTTGTGCCCTTCGGCAATCAGCTGGTGCTTCAAGTCCAGATAGTTCTCAATAATTCCGTTGTGCACCACCACAATCTCGCCGCTGCAATCGCGGTGCGGGTGCGCATTCTCTTCCGTCGGACGCCCATGCGTGGCCCAGCGCGTGTGCCCGATCCCATACACGCCTTCCAGCGGCGTCGCGCGAATGGATTCCTCTAGGTTGTGCAGCTTTCCCGGCGCGCGCCGAATTTCCAGCTCGCCGTCCTTCTGCACCACTGCGATCCCGGCCGAATCGTAGCCGCGATACTCCAGGCGCTTCAGCCCATCCAGAATCAGCGGCACCACGGGTTTCGTGCCAATGTAACCAACAATTCCGCACACGAGATTTTGCTCCTGGAGGCTGCCTTGCAACCAAATCCTTACAACCAAAACAAAGCGCAGCCGCGCCTATAACGCGGTAGGGGCGAGTCGGGCGACTGCGGGACCCGACCGCCTTTGCGGTCGTTATTAAGGTTAGCACATCACTTGCATCAGACAACCTCACCACCACCGCAGGCGCGACAGGCGCTACGTCGAAAAATTAATTAGGGATACAGCAGTTTGTCACTCGAGGATTTCAAAGCGGAATTCTTCAATTACAGGATTCGTCAGCACGTCCTTCGCGATCCGTTCCACCTGCGTCTTGGCTTCCTCGCGGCTCATCCCATCCAGCGCCAGCACAAAAAACTTTCCCTGCCGCACATCTTTCACCGTGGAATATCCCAAAGACGACAAAGCTCGTTGAATGGTCTGACCCTGTGGATCCAGAACCGTGGTTTTCAGCATGACCCAGACATGTGCTTTCATCAGAAAGATTATACCAGCCCCGCCGAATCCGCCGCCGCTCGAAAAGCCACTAGATATTTTCGCTTCTCGTCCGGCGGCAAAAATGCCGCGTGAAAACTTTGTTCCAGCAGCTTCACCAGGTGCGGCGTGGAAACTCCCATCCCCGCCACTTTCGAATATTCCGTCAGCAAATCGGTGTGAAACATTCCCGGGTCGTCCGTAGAAAGCGTCACTGCAATCCCACGCTTCAGAAAATCCGGCAATGGATGATCGCTCAGCGTCACTTCGACTTTCCCCACTTGGCGCGCCAGCGCTCCCGTGCACAAATTGCTCGTCGGACAAACTTCCAGCACCACCCGTCGCATCGCCAGCGTATCCGCAAACGCAGCGTCGCGCATCACGGCAATCCCATGCCCGATTCGCTCTGCTCCCAGCAGTTCAATCGCTTCGCGCACCGAATCCGGCCCGCCAATCTCCCCCGCATGGCACACAATGTGCAGCCCACCCTGCCGCGCCAGATCAAATGCCGGACGAAAGTTAATCGTGGGATACGCCAGCTCGTCGCCGCCCATCCCAAACGACACCACGCCCAACTTCTGCAGCTGCCCGGCCCAGCGCGCGACCTCCTTCGCTGGATCAGGTCCGAATTGCCGCGCCGCGTCCAGAATAAACGCCGTACGCAAGCGCGCAAACGGCACCGACTGCGCCGCTTCGCGAATCGCCGCGACGGTCGCTTCCAGATTCTGCATCCGCCGCAAAATCACGCCCGCGGAAATCGTAAATTCCGCGTACACCACGTTCTGCCGCACCAGCTCTTCGCACAACTGCCGCGTGATCAGCGCATAATCATCCGGGGTGCGCAGGAACGAAGTCACCCACTTGAACATATCCAGAAATCCACTAAAGTTGGAAAAATTGTAACGCGCCGCGACCTCCTCCGGCGTAAGCGTCACACCATGTCGCGCAGCCAATTTCAATGCCGTATCCGGCCGGATCGATCCTTCCAGATGCAAATGCAGTTCTGCTTTCGGCAGCGCGTCAATGGCCATGGGCGGCCGGGCTGTTTGTGTTGGCGGATTCATTTTATTGCTGCGGCAATTGCGGCCGTCCCGCGTTGATCCAGGCCGTCAACCAGTACGAGCCTACGTCAGTGGCAGCATCGGAAAGCTGCCGCACCAGAATCGCTCCGGCCAGCGAATAGAACCTGTCGTAATACTCCTGCGAGTACGCGGAAAGCCCTTCGTGCGCGCGCCGGTCGGCCAGCAGCACATTTTCCAGCCAGGAATGAGCAGTCATACAAAGTTCGAAAGCATGGTCGGTGGGATCGTGAATGAAGACGGCCTCATTAGGCTGCACAAAAAAGAAAAGTTGATAGCGATCCACCAAGCCGCTCGAGAAGCGCTCATTGACCCCCGGCTGCGCGGAAAGTTTCCCATCCATATTAATCGTCGTGTTGAATGGATCGTGCGCCGCGTTCACATAGTGCGCCAAAATCGCGGCAGACACGCGTACCTGATTCCAATCGTGCTCGCGAAATGCGTCGGTAAGCTTCTTGCTGTAGAAACCGATCTCCCACGGCAGAATTCCGTATTGCTCCAGCACTCGCCGGTTGAATTTCGTGCTCGCCGTATTGTACTCGCGCGGCAAGGCGGAGAAGGGAAATGGCCCGTAGTGATCCAGCTGAATGAAATCCGTATGCCGCGCCGTCCCGTTTTTCGCTGCGTTTTCCTCCGGCCCCACGTGCTCCACCAGAAATTGCCGGTTCGCGTAAAAAAAAGGCTGCATCTCCTGCGGCAAAGTGTCCACCGCGCGATTGGTCACTAGCCGGTCGCCCGTTTCGCCCCACCCAAACAGCGGCGCAAGTCCGAGGACCAAAATCCCCGCCGACAAAATACCCGCGCGTTGCAACGAATGGCGCATTACCGGAGTTTATCCTTATCGGCATCCGCCTGGATATTCGCGTCCGATAGCTGGCTGTGGCGGCGCCCGTAAAAATAATAAAATACCAATCCGATCAGAAGCCACACGAAGAAACGGATCCAATTGGTAATCGGCAGCCCCGCCATCAAAAGCAGGCAAGTGAGAATAGTAACCACCGGCGCTAAAACTCCGCCCGGCGCGCGAAATGCCCGCGGGCGATCTGGCTGCTTGTAACGCAGGATCAGCACGCCTCCTGCCACCAAAGCAAATGCGAACAAAGTTCCGATATTAGAAAGATCGGCCAAAGTTCCGATGTCCAGGAGTCCGGCTGGAACACCAACCAAAAATCCCGCCACGATCGTCGAAAAATCCGGCGTGCGAAATCTTTTGTGCACCCGGCTGAAAACTCTGGGCAGCAATCCGTCGCGCGACATCGCGAACCAAACGCGCGCCTGCCCCAGCTGAAATACCAGCAGCGAAGAAATCATTCCGGTTAACGCGCCCAGCAACACGATCAGCTGAATATTCCTGAAGCCCAACTTCTTCAGCGTGTTCACTACCGGCGCCGCGTCGTCCAACAGCGTCTCCCAGCGCACCAGGCCCGTCAGCACCACCACCACCGCGATATACAAAAGCGTGCATACCACCAGCGTTGCGATAATCCCGATTGGCAAATCGCGCTTAGGCTGCTTGCATTCTTCCGCTGCGGTCGAAACCGAATCAAATCCGATATACGTGAAGAAAATAATCGAGCCGCCCGTGAGAATCCCCGGCCACCCGTTCGGCGCAAAGGGATGCCAGTTTGCCGGATGCACGTAGCGCGACGCAAAAATCACGAACACCATGATCGCCGCGATTTTCAGAAGCACCATAATATTATTGGCGTTGGCCGATTCGCGGATGCCGCGCACCAGAATCACGGTGAGCAACATCACAATAATGAAAGCCGGCCAATTAAATCCAAAATGCCAGCCCGGATCGTAAAGAGTGTTTCCCTGCAGATCCGCCAGCCCGGCTGGCAAATATGCTGGCGTAATCCACCTTAAACTCGGATGCACTCCAAACCAATCCAGCAAATTCACCACGTGCGCGGAAAATCCCACGCTTACCGCCATATTCGAAACGGCGTATTCCAGAATTAAATCCCAGCCAATTATCCACGCGATCAGCTCACCCATCGTCGCGTATGTATAGGTGTACGCGCTGCCCGCGATTGGAATCATCGCCGCCAGCTCCGCGTAACACAGTGCCGCGAAAGCGCACACCACTCCCACCAGCACGAACGACAGCGCTATGGCAGGTCCCGCGCCCGGCCGCCCGAACGACGCCGAGTGATAGATCAGATATTCCAGCAGGGGAGCGTTCAGCACGGATTTGAATTGCAGTTTTTGCCCTGCGATGGCCGTGCCGATAATTGTGAAAATCCCCGACCCGATTACCGCGCCAATTCCCAGCGACGTCAGGCTCAACCACCCCAGCGATTTCTTCAGCCGCTTTTCGGGATCTTCCGAATCGGAAATCAGCCGGTCAATGTCCTTCGTCCGGAAAAGCTGTGCGCCCAATCGTCACCTTCCCTGTGAAAGCGCGAGAAACTTTACCCTGCGAATGGTCGTGGTGCAACCCTGCGCGCCGGCACCCCCGCCAATATTCCATCGCGCCAGCGACATCATCCTACAGCACACTGCATTCGTCCTAGAAGTCATCTCACAAAACGGAAGGTCGCGAACGCCATCAAGCACGCAAACAAAAGGCCTCTAGAATCTGCCACAGTACTCGAGTATCTCTGGTGCCGTGTCTAGCCACTTGTCACTCATCACTCGCCACTGCCTTTTTCGCGCTTCACGCTAGCTGCAAATTGGCATAGCGCTCAATAAGTTTCTTCGCCCCGTGATCCTGAAAGCTCACAGTCAACTTCCGATCTTCACCTTCGCCTTCTACCTCGATGATCGTCCCCACGCCGTATTTCGCATGCCGCACCCGCTTCCCAATCAACGGATCTTTCGACGCGCGTCGCGCCGCGCCGCGCGATGCGGCACCGTAAGGCGTGCGCGTCTTCTGGCGGTAAGCATAATTCTCTGAATAATCCGGATCAGGCTCGTACCGCCGCGTTTCCCCTGGCTCCGATTGCGAACCCAGCGCTGCTTCAATCAAATCTCCTGGAATTTCCGCCAGAAAACGCGAAGGCAAGGCCGCGCGCAAACGCTCTTCGCCGTATGTGCGGCGATAAACCGCGCGCGACAGCACCAAAGACTGCTTCGCCCGCGTCATCCCCACATAAAATAGCCGCCGCTCCTCTTCCACTTCGGCATGGCTCCCCAACGAGCGCCCGTGCGGCAAAAGCCCTTCCTCAAGTCCCGCGAGAAATACCGCGTCAAATTCCAATCCCTTCGCGCTGTGCAACGTCATCAGCGAAACTGGAATCGTGTCGTCATACTGATCCGAATCGCTCGCCAGCGCCGCCTGGTCGAGCACGTCTTCCAACGTCTGCCCCTGTTCGGTGGCCTCCGCCATCGCATTCGCCAGCTCGCGCAGATTTTCCGCGCGCGACGTGTGCTCCAGGTTGTCCTGCTGCTCCACCCAGTCCAAATACCCGGTACTGCCCAGCACGCGCTCGATCAACTGCGTCGGCTGCATCTCCTGGCAATCCTTCCGCAAGTCCTCAATTACCTTGCAGAATGAGCGCAGCGCCCCGCTGAATTTTTTGCCTGTGAGAAACTCGCCGCTCGAAATCACCGCCCAAAGCGATTTCGAAGTTTCCTTCGCGCGTGCTTCCAGTGCAGCCACAGTCACAGCGCCAATCCCACGCGGCGGCACGTTCAACACCCGCAGCAAGGCCACATCGTCTTCCGGATGAAAAATCAAGCGCACGTATGCCAGCGCGTTGCGCACCTCCGCGCGCTCGTAAAAACTGAAGCCGCCCACCACGCGATAGCGAATCCCCAGCCGCCGCAGCACTTCTTCGAACGACCGCGATTGCGCGCCCGTGCGATACAGCACCGCGATCCGCGCATCCGAATCGTTCCGCACCAGCCCCGCGAGCACGCCGCAGATAAACTCAGCCTCAGCCGAAGAATCCGGCGCTTCAAAAAATTTCAGTCGCGCGCCCGCACCCAAAGTTGCCTGCAAATTCTTCCCCAGCCGGTCGGAATTGTTTTTCACGACCGCCGCGGCCGCGTCCAGGATCGTCTGCGTCGAGCGGTAATTTTCTTCCAGCCGTATCAGCTTCGTGTCCGGAAAATCCGAGGTGAAGCGTTTCAAATTTCCCGCGCGCGCCCCACGCCATGCATAAATGGACTGGTCCTCATCCCCCACCACGCAAACGTTCTTGCGCGTCCCCGCCAGCAGCCGCACCAATTCTTCCTGCGAGCGGTTGGTGTCCTGAAATTCATCCACCATCAGGTAGTGAAAACGCGCATTCCACGCCGCGCGCACATCCGTATGTTCGCGCAGCAATTCCACCGCCCGCAGCAGCAAATCGTCAAAATCCAGCGCCGCCGCCTTGCGCAGAATCTCGTTGTAAACGCGGAACACTTCCGCCGCTTTCTGGCGCACATCGTCACGCGCTTCAGCGGCCGAAGCGGCCATCTCTTCCACTGTGAGCCCGTGATTCTTCGCGTAGCTGATCTGCGCGCGCAAGCTGCGCGGCGGGTAGTCGTCGGTGGAAAGTTCCAGCTGCGCCAGCGCGCGTTTCACTGCCGCAGTCTGGTCGTCATCATCGTAAATCGCGAAATCGCGCGGCAGCCCCAGGTGCTGCGATTCGCGCCGTATCAACCGCGCGCAAAAAGAATGAAACGTCGAAACCCATACGTCCGAAGCATCGCGCCCTGTCGAACGCAACAGCTCGCCGATGCGTTCTTTCATGACCGCCGCGGCTTTGTTGGTGAAAGTTACAGCGAGGATCGCGCCGCCCGGCACGCCCATCTCAATCAGGTGCGCCACGCGATAAGTGATCACTCGCGTCTTGCCCGTGCCCGCTCCGGCAAGGACCAGCAAGGGACCTTCGGTCGTCAGCACAGCCTCGCGCTGCCGCTCATTCAATTTCTCTAGCAAAGTGGAAGATGAAGTGGAATTGTTCAAGCGCAAATTCTAACCGACCGCACCAGATAGAGCAATTTTCGCTAGGAATGCTGGATTGCAGAAGAGCTTTCGATTGCGCGCCTAACTTCGCACAGCGCTTGCGGCACTTCGGACGATTAAAATCAAAGCAATGTCGATTCGGATAAAAATGATTAGGAACAAACTCGACGGTGAAACCTGTTGCAAGAATCTGGTCCCCGCGAACCAAATGTAGATGGCAACCCCCGCCGGCAAAGCCAGCAGCGCCGCCCAGCGCGCACCGATCGGAAGACTGGCCTCCCTCATCGAGACGAGCTGGAACAGCAGCGAGGACACCGCAAAAAGCAGAACTGCAACTACCATTAGAGGCTTGCGCGTGAGGTCACGACCGCAAACGAAAGAAATCGCTAACGCAGCCGCGAGCGGCGTGAAAATTCCGACCCTGCGCCAGTCTAGTGTTTGAGCCACTGCCATAAGCCTTGTACGGGTTCAGCGCCGAAATCTTATCATGGCGGCTGATCTGTGGCGCCGCGCCTCTAAAACTAACGTCCGACAAGTGTATGAGTCTCCGAAATGGGTTTCGCTGGGTTTCCGCGGCCTAGCCAAGCGTGCGAAGAAACTCTGTTACAATCGTGTGAATTTTCAGGAGCAGTTCTCAAACATGGACCGCCGAAAAATATTTTTGTGGCTGCAAGGCCTGGTCATGGCCTTCGGCGGCGGCGGCCTCTTTGTCGTCACGTTCTTTGATTCGTCGCTGCTCTCGTTCCCATTTTTCCCGGACGCGGTCCTGATCGAACTCTGCATCTCCAAACCCGTGCTCATGCCCTACTACGCGAGCATGGCCGCGCTGGGCTCGCTTTTCGGCTGCCTGGTCCTCTATTTCATCGCGGAAAAAGCCGGCGAGGCCTTTTTTCACAAGCACGCGGGAGGCAGGGCACAGAAAATAAAAGAATGGGTGGACAACAACGGCTTCCTCAGCGCTTTCATTCCGGCGATTCTGCCGCCACCATTCCCGTTCAAGCCATTTATTCTCGCGGAAGGAGTCTTTCAGGTCCCCGCGAAAACATTTATTCTCGCAATTCTCCTAGGCCGCGGCCTGCGCTACGGTACCGAAGGAATTCTCGCCGTCCGCTACGGCGACGCCGCCCTTGGCTACTTAAAATCCCACGGCGGCACTTTCGCTCTAGCCGTGCTTGCCGTGATGGTTGTGCTCTACGTCCTCAGCCACTTCGTATTCCGCCATTCGCCTGCGAAACCGTAATTTCCGTTTACTCTGCGACGTGTGCGCAAACCCGTGTTCAACGCTCGGCGGAATAAGCGTGGCGAAACTCCTCGCGCATCACGCGCAAGTCCGCGCCCAGTTCCACGTGCACGATAATGTTATCCTTGGCGCCATCGCCATCCGCAAAACGCAAATCGCGCAACGTGAACCGGTAACCCAAATCGCCCCGCTCCAAACTAGCCAGCGGAAACCGCGCATAACCCAAGAATGTTTTCGCCGCCGCCGTATTTTCCGCCGCGATAAGCGCCGCAGAATCCTCCGGCTTGAAGTGCCGCAGAGCACGCTCCGGATCGAATCCAGCTCCCGGCGCTAGCAACACTTCGATCACCTCAATGTCGTTGTCAGTTGAAACCACCCCGCGCCAAGCAAGGGGCGAAATCGAGGAAGGGAAGGCTCCAGCAGAAAGTGCCGGCGCCCCGTGATATTCCCGCGCATTCAATTCGCCCACAACGCGACGATGCAACCCGGCCCGCGCGCCAAAATAAAGCAGCAGCAACCACAGAGTCACAATTGCCGCAACGTGCCCACGCGGCCCCCGGTTCCGCTCCCCAATCTCCTCGCTCACTAATCGCAAAACTTCCGGCAACGCCAGACCCAAAACCAGAACCACCAAAATCCAAGGATCAAGCGCACTAACCAAATCCCACCCAGTCCACTTCTCACGAAATGGCCAAAGCAATCGCACGCCAATTCCGCTAGCCAGGTCAAACAGCACATGCACCAGAACGCCCACACCACAGACCGCAACCGCCGCCACAAAACTCAGACGAGGCGAGCTAGAAGCAGAATGTTTCGCAGCCGCCCGCCGCGCCATAGCCCAGAAAACCAAAGCCAGCACGCAGACCAACACAACAGACCCAAGAACGGAATGTAAAACCCCACGATGAAATCGCAAATATGCGGAAGGTCCGCCAAAATAGCTCAGAAAATCCAGATCAGCCGCGACTCCGGAAACAACCAGCATCGCGGCGCCGTAACGCGGCAACAATTTCTGCCCAGCGCGCACCAGCGTCAGCGCGAGCAGCGCATGAGTGAGAATCTCCACGATAGTGTTTTCAGCAAACTTCTAATGCGACAATCCCATCGCGTCCAAATCCAACGCGCGGCAATCCAGCGCAACTCCGCTACTTCAAATGAGCCGGGGTAACCAGCGAAAGCGCGTCCGGCACAATCCGAAACGCCAGCGGCAGACGCCCAATCGGTTCGCCATCCACCTGCGCAAAAACCTTAGCCCCATTTGCCGATTCGCAAACCACCTCGGTGTTCTTCCAAGTCGCGATTCCGTCCATGCCGCGCAGTTTCCCGAGCCACAAAGCGGGCAAACAAGCAAGGTACCGCAACCTGCTGCGCGAAGAATTCGTTAAAAACTCAAACGAATCCTCGAACAGATTCGCGCCAGTAGTAATCTTGAACGGCCCGCCATAATTCACGGTCCGCCCAATCACAATGATAGACGCCAAATGCTCCTGCCCATCCGACCGAACCCGCATTTCCGGAAAATCGTATTGCACCAGCTGCCGCGCGCCCTCCGCCCAATAAGCCAAAACTCCCGCGCGTTTTTTCAATTCGCCATTCACGGCATTCACGATAGCTCCATCCGGCCCCGCTCCACCCACGCTAAGAAAATAGCGCCCGCCCGCAGGCATGTCAGCCGAGTGCGCGCCGTTCAGCGAAGTAGCCAGCCCCAAAGCCACGCGCCGTATCACGCCGCCATGAATCAATCGCGCCGCCTGCGGAATATCCCAGGGAATCCGCAGCTCCTTCGCCAGAATATTCGCTGTCCCAGCAGGCAGCAGCGCCATCGGCACTGCGCTCCCCGCCAATCCATTAATGATTTCATTGATCGTGCCGTCGCCGCCGCAAGCAATCACCATCCCGCGCCGGTGCTCCACGGCCTGCCGCGCGATCCCTTGCGCCGATCCCGCCGCCGTTGTCGCGGCGATCTCTGTCGTGATTCCAAAATCCTTCAGAATCCGCACGGCCTGCTCAATTTCCATAAAACGACGCTGCCGCCGCCCCCCGCTCGTCGGGTTGTAGATCAGCAGCGCGTCTTGAATTCCGTCAGGCATAGGTTTGCGTTCATCCTGTGAAACTAAACGGCCATTGTATAATACCCGTCGCAATTCACCGATGGCATTGGCACGGAGTGTTCATGGCTAAGAACAGCGCGGCAGCAAAAGAAATCGAACGTTTGCGCGAAAAAATCCGGCATCACGAATATTTGTACTACGTGAACGACGATCCCGAAATTTCCGACGCGCAATTCGACAAGCTGATGAACCAGCTGAAAAAGCTGGAAGCCGAAAATCCCAAGCTCGCCACTTCCGATTCACCCACCCAGCGCGTCGGCGGCGTCGCCCGCGAAGGTTTTCAGCAAGTCCGCCACAAAACTCCGATGGTCAGCCTCGACAACGCCTTCTCCTTCGACGAGCTCGCCAATTTCGATCGCCGCGTCCGCGAACTTACCGGCCGCGAAAAAGTCGAATACGTTACCGAACATAAATTCGACGGCCTCAGCATGTCCCTCATATATGAAAAAGGCGCGCTGGTCCGCGCCGTCACCCGCGGCGACGGCACCACAGGGGAAGACGTCTCTCCCAACGTACGCACCATTCGCTCCATACCTCTTTGGATCGACGCTGCCCAACTCAAGAAAGCTGGAATCCCCGGCAGTTTTGAAGTTCGCGGCGAAGCCATCATGACCCGCGCCGCTTTCGAAGCCATGAACGAGCAGCAAGACGCCAAAGGCGAAAAGCGCTACGCCAATCCGCGTAACGCCGCCGCCGGCTCCGTCCGCGTGCTCGATTCCAGCATCACCGCGTCGCGCCGCCTGGGTTTTTTCGCGTACTACTTATTGGCGGATGGCCGCATTCCCAAAAAACGCCACTCCGAAATCCTCGAAGCGCTCGACGAACTCCGCTTCAAAGTTAGCGCCGACTGGGCCCTCTGCCACGGCATTACCGAAGTCGAAGACTACATCACCAAGTGGGACACCAAGCGCGAAAAGCTAGGTTACGAAATTGACGGCATCGTAGTAAAAGTAAACGAAGTCGGCCTGCAGAACGAGCTGGGTTTCACCTCCAAAGCTCCCCGCTGGGCCATCGCCTACAAATATCAAGCCCACCAGGAAACCACGCTCCTAAAACAAATTGAAGTCAGCGTTGGCCGCACCGGCGTCCTCACTCCCTTCGCGGTTTTCGAACCCGTGCAAATCGGCGGCGTCACGGTAACCAAATCCACGCTGCACAATATGGACGAAGTCCAGCGCCTGGGCGTCCACGCCGGCGACACAGTCTTGGTCGAACGCGCCGGCGAAGTAATCCCGCACGTCCTGAAAGTTGTGAAGCACGGGAAAGAAGAAAAAGAATTCAAGATGCCGGAAAAGTGTCCGGTCTGCGGCATGAAGGTCCATCACACCGAAGGCGAAGTCGCCTACCGTTGCGTGAACGTTTCCTGCCCCGCGCGCAAAAGGGAATCGCTGCTGCACTTCGCCGGCCGCCACGCCATGAACATAGACGGCCTAGGCGAAAAAATCGTGGACCAGCTCCTCGAAAAGAATGAAGTGAAAGATTTCGCCGACCTCTACAAGCTCGACCTGAAAACGCTCGAAAACCTCGATCGCATGGGCGAAAAATCCGCACAAAATCTCATAGACGAAATCGCGGGCAGCAAAAAAGCCGCCCTAGCCCGCCTGATCTACGCCATCGGCATGCCCTTCGTAGGCGAACGCACCGCGCAACTCCTAGCCGAACATTTCGGTTCGATGGCCAAGCTAGCCGAAGCCAGCCCCGAAGAACTGATGGAAGTCCCCGAAGTAGGTCCGAAAGTTGCCGAAGGCGTCCGCGAATTTTTCTCCGAATCCGCCAATCGTAAACTAATCGAGCATCTCCGCGCCGTCGGCGTAAACATGAAAGAAGAACGCCAGGCCCCGGTATCTGCACGCTTCGCCGGCATGACCTTCGTCTTCACCGGCACTCTGGCCAAACGCAGTCGCGAAGAAGCCGAAGCCCTGGTAGTCTCCCACGGCGGCAAACCCGCCAACTCCGTAAGCAAAAAAACCACCTACGTCGTAGTAGGCGAAGACGCCGGCTCCAAGCTCGACAAAGCCAAGGCCCTGGGCGTAACAATTCTCACAGAACCCCAATTCGATAAACTACTTTCCGCAAAATAGGTTTGCGGTTATACGATGGGGTACTCGGGTTGTCTACTTGAATTAAGGTTGCGCCAATGCGAAGAATCCTTCCCGCCTTGTTATTGGTCTTGCCGTTAGCGCTGACGCCCGCGCAGACCACGCGGAATCCGAACCTCTATCCCAACGAATTGCCGCGCTTCAAGTTGTACGTAAAATATTTGGCTCGATTGCGTCCCTATATTTCGGATTTGCCGCTAGTGGTCAGGGTCTTCGGTTCAGACGAGGGGATCGCACTAGCCGATTGGCGGATCACTCCTTCCTTCGTTGGTCAGAAAAACACGGTCAACGGTCATCCGTGGGCAATTGATGTGAGCGGCCATTTGGCAGAAATCGACGTGCGACCGAACAAACCAGTCTCGCTGTTGGGGGTGAAATTTCCCGAAGAGTTTACCCAGAGTTCGGGCGGCGTTTCTGAAATCAACGTTCCGTGTGATGTGTACAGCGACAGATTCGGCTTGCAGTATTGGCTCTATGCAGAGGATTCCATGGTCGCGAAGAGAGGCGATCTCATGAAAATCGTGCACGGGCCCAGCAAACGCGTCGAGCGCGTGATCGTTGGACCGTCCTGACTGCGGGTTATGAATTAACTCATTACCCTCAACAGGAATGAGCGTCCTGATCGGGCTGTGATGCCGTATAATGAAAACAGCGGGTGAGTCGGATGATCGCCGGTTCGCGTCTCGCAAGAAACGCAGACGGGAGGAAAGTCCGGACTCCCATAGTCCTCAGCTCGCAAGAGTGTCGGACTACAGGGCGACGCGCCTGGTAACGCCAGGGGGTTGTCGCGAGGTGCCCTTCGAAGCTGCCACTGGCAGCTTCACAAGATCTTGCGACGGCTACGGAAAGTGCCACAGAAAATCAAACCGCCGGTGATGCTATCGCCTCGGCGGCAGGCCTGCGGGAAACCACGGCCCTGCCTGTTTCGGCGCAGCGCATTTGGCAAGGGTGAAAAGGTGGGGTAAGAGCCCACCGCTCGGATGGCAACATCCGGGGCACGGAAAACCCCGCGTGGAGCAAGGCCAAATAGGAGGGGAGGGCTGGCCCCGCCCGTATGCAACGCGCTCGAAGGAGCAAGTTGCTGCGACCCTCGGGTAGGCTGCTGGAGTCCCGGAGCGATCCGGGACCTAGAGGAATGATCATCGCGCCGCGCCGTCGAAAATTCCGACGCAAGTCGGGACCATGACGTCGCAGCGACAGAATCCGGCTTACAGGCTCACCCGCTAATTCTGTTATAGTTAGTGGCTTTTTTGCATCCATTGTCACCGATTTGTCACCGACATCCTTCAAGCCTTGGTGATTCGGGACATGCCCTCGGGATTCCTACTGTGGACGAGGCGAGATCGAATCCAAACTGATCAAGCCGACCGGCGTGTACTTCATTGAACTCGTTCTTTTCGTTCTCGTGAATCGGTACTCCGACGTGGCATCGCTTCCAACCCTTCACCACTATCAAGTGCTCGTCTCACCCGCTCGCGCAGCTCCGGAATGAATGGCGCGTAGTGCCTTTCCAGGATCTCGACGGTGATTCCAACGAGTCTGGCCACACAGTACGGGTTAACGCCCCGCGCGAGCATGTCCACGCAGAACGTGTCGCGGAACCGATGCGGATGTGCGTCCGCCACCCCTGCGCGTCGCCCAAGCGCGCGTATGCGCTCGTACAAGCGGGGCCGCGTCATTGGTTTGCCCGTTGCTGGATTCATCAGCACCTGGGCATCGGATGAAGGCTTCCGTCGGTCAAACTCTGCTTCGAGCACAAACTGAAGTTCAGAATGCATCGGAATCACTACCCGCTTTCGACGCTTCAGCGTGACACGGCTGATCTCTCCCGTCCGGAAATCCACCTCTGCCCAGCGGAGTGTCACTGCATCGGAACCACGCAACCCGGTCCAACGCAGCAACAGGAACGAAAGCGAATCCACCCCGGCCGCTGCGCTCAGCTTTGATAGCTCCTCAGCCTTGAAAGGCTGAGCACCGCACTCGGGGGCTTCGCCCGGTCTCCCTTCGAGTCGCACGGGATTGCGGACGATCATCTCCAATTCGATGCCGTGCGAAAAAACGCGATGAAGAATCGCGGCATCAAGCGCCAAGCTTCTTGCTTCACGGCTGTTGCGTCGCTGTTTGATCCGCGCAACACGCCATGTTTTGAAGTTGTCCACGACGACCCGGCTCAATTGCGCCAGTTCCGAAAGAGCTTCATTTGAAAGAAACTCGGTAAACTCCGAAAGCGTGTGCTGATAGCGCGTCCACGTTGAATCGCGTAGCTTGCCGAGTGCAATCCGACGCTCAGCTTCAGCAGTGAACGCCGCGTTCAAATCCGCCCATGTGTATGGTCGGATCTGCGGCTGATCAGCGTATCCAACAATCGAGGCTAGATTCGAGAAGACGGTATTAGGGACGAGGCCACGAAGTCGCGGCCACTCCTCTGAAGTCGCACCCTCGGCGAGGGCACGCTCGATCCGATTTTTGGCAAGCACTGCGGCGTCATAGTTCTTCGTCCCCAGCGTCGTTTGAATTCGGCGGGTTGCAATTCGTCCTTCCAGCCAGTAGACGCGGCCTCTCTTTCGCAAGCCCAGCATGTCAGCGGAACCTCCGCACCCGGCGCGTCTCGATCCGGCGCACGACTTCAAGGGTGATAAGCTTATGTCCCTTGCGACCTGGTGCTGGCGCGAAGTCGATCACCTCCTCGCCGCGCAGCATGTTGTAAACGGTAGCGCGAGAGCAACGCCAGCGCTGGGCGAGGTCTGGGATGCTAAACAGCGCCGGTTCCACTCGCGGGTTATTCTGCTGGTCCACTTCAGTTGTCAGCACCGCAGCCACCTTCCGAAACCGGAACTAAACACTGCGTGCTATGAAAGCACTGTGTTCTTGTCTAGCTTGGCTCGTTGTTGCTTACTTCGTGCTCCACACTAGACGGTGCGAAAAAGGGTGTCACCGCCCGATACCGTAAGTGCTTTCCTGCCACACGGCCGCTCAGGTCGTTTTCACCCTCAAAAAAGGAAATGGTTTCAAGACCCCGCATGCTGCCCCGCCAGAATCCTATTAATGGTGTACTGCGTCGTCTTGTGCTGAATCGCTAGCTGCCGAACGCTCGCATTCGTCTTCCGTGCTGACCGAATTTGTTCCATCTCCACCTGTGAGAATTTCCGCAATGGTGGACGCCCAATTAACTTTCCTTTGGCGCGAGCGTTGCGCATTCCACATTTCACCCGCTCGACGCACAAGGACCGCTCGATTTCCCCCACAGAACCCAGAATCGTAAAAACCATTTTTCCAGTCGGTGTGGAAGTGTCGATTTGCTCCGTCACAGAAACGAAATCGATTCCTAGGGCGCGGAATGTTTCCAGCGCCCTCAGCAGGTGCGATGTGCTTCTTGCAAAACGGTCAAATTTCCAGCAAACAACCACATCGTGCGCGCGTCGATGTGCGTCTTCCATCAGGCGGTTAAGTTCGGGACGTGAATCAGTTGCTCCCGAGATTCCCTTGTCCACATACACTCCTGCGACTTTCCAACCGCGACGTGTGCAATATTCCTTTAACTCCGCAATCTGCATACTCGGGTCCTGTCCTGCATTAACGGTGCTGACTCTGGCGTAAAGCGCGGCCCGCATCTCGTCTTTCATCTCATCCCCCGTTTTTCCCGGTCTTCAGGAAAGGGGGGATTTTGATTGCGCCGGAGCCCGCGTTCAACCTATAGAATCTTCGGCTCGAATTCGCGGCCTCAGCTCTACCCGACTCCACTTTGAGCCCACTCTTCCAAATCCATACAGAGCGCGTCGATTTCTTCGCAAATGCCATCGAATTGCGCATCGAGCGCCTCATATCGTTCCCGTACCTGCGAAGGGTCCAAGCGGAGCGCTTGCACCTGTTTGATAATGTCCCAATAACGCTTGCTCATATTTGCGTACTTTGCGTAAAGAGTTTTCCACCTCCTTGTGAGTTCGCGTGCCTCTTGTGTCGGGGAAGCTGATGCTCCGCACGCAAGTTCAAGAGCGGTAAATCCGACGTTTGCTTCTTTGATTGCTGCTTTCACGGCCTCTCCAGCCGCTTGTATGTTTACCAGGTGGAATTCCTCGGTCATCCTCTTCCTCCTCTATTCGCCCCAAGTCACGCGGCTCGCTTGCCGCGTCGGATTCCTTGATTGGTTCCCCGCGTCAAGCTCCCGAATTAAATCTGCCGTCGACCGCCGTTCGTTGCGCCGGGTGATCACATGGCCGCGTAACGGACGCCCTTCCCGGTCAGTGGATTGATCACTCCGCTCTCTTTGCCGGATGGAAAAACCTCACCGAACACCTTGGCAGGCGACGGAAACCGGTGGCCCTCCTGGAACACGCCCCGCAGTAACAAGCTCGTGGCCGCAAGATCCTCGAAACCCGCCACGAGCGTTTCCCTCTCGCAACCATCATCGTCTCGGCGGAACGAGCGCAGCAGGCTCATCGTTTTCCACGACTCTACAAAAGCTGGGAGGTGCCGAGCCGAACGCTCATCCTGGCACGCCATCTCGATTACTAAATCTCCCCAATCGGGGAGGAGAATCGGCAGCATCGTCCGTTCTTGCACCATGCGCTGTACCTCGACCCACACCGAAATTTCTTCGTCGTCTAGTGGCATCACCGCCGTAGGAACAGAAGACGCTGCCGCGGGCAACTTTATGGTGACCCACCGCTGCAGTTCCCCAGGTTCACCGAAGATCCGATCTGGGTATTGCGACGACACACATACGAATGGCGCTTCGACTGTGTGTGGAGTTTCCACGATCCGGCCACCTTGTTCGTGCCGATTTATATGTCGCAGCTGATTGCCCTCGATTTCGATCCTCGTGCTTTCCCGAGCAGAATCAAACCAATGGGAGACATAAGCCACTGCGTTCGCCGGATCTGCCGCAAAGCGCGACCATCCTCCTTCCGAGAGGATGTCGCGGACGGTTCCGGGTTCAAATAACTTCGAAACCGATCGCAGTAGATATTTGGCGCCGCCTTCTGTGGTTTCGTGGATTGCGAGCCGTATTGGGTAAGGGCGGAACCTAGACATCAGCGCAAAATATGCGCCCACGCCGAACCTCTCCTCCCCTGCAAGTCCCACCCGTGTCAATGCCCCGCGCAAGTGACCGAAGAAATCCGGTAACGGTGATCGAAGCATCGCAAGTGCGGCCTTCGTCGTAGGGTTCGCTGCCATTCGGCGCTCACTTTCTCTTCAACTTCGCTGGGGTCGTTGGCCACATCGCCGCCCATTTCTTCAGCGCATCCAGAACCACGTCATTCGTGCCGAGCGGATCGAGTAGCCGACGCGTGTTTTTCATCGCCAATTCCTGCCGCAAGTAATTCAAAGTAGCCCATACGTCGTCTTCCAGCAGCGCGACATCCTCCAAGATCTCCCATACCTTCTCTGGGCTGAAACGCATGCCGCGCAGCCGCGCTAGCAATTTCTTCTGGTTGAACCGCACGAAATGAATATGGCGCTTGGGCAAAATCTGGACCAGCTTCCCGAAATCGTACGGATCATTAATTTTGTAATGGCGCAGAAACCTCGACCGCATCTCCAGCTCGACCCGAAGTGCCCTAGAATTCTTTGACATATGCCTGTACTCGCTTGCTCCCGCGCCGCGTGCCCCAATAATCGGTTGTTCCCTCGGGTGCGACGGGTTTGCTCTTTCCGAATAGCGCATGCTCGCGGACAAATTTGCGGTTTACACGTTCGGGACGGAAGTCCACCGCCAACTCCATCATCGTTAAACGAAAGTCTGGTAGGACCTCCAAGATGCCGAATACCTCATCCGGTAATAATCCAGTGCGATCGTCCGCGTACAGCGTTAACCGGTACGGCGGTAACCAAGCTTCGCGTCGCGCTGATTCGATCAGGAACTTCATTGCGGAACTCCGGCTTTCGAACCATTGCACATAGCCGTACGCCTGAAATCGCCCATCCTTGGGCCGTGTGATTCTGTGACCCCGTCCGCGCCTGAAGCCGGGAATCCCGTTTAGAGCGGGTGTGGGATTCTGTCGGCAATAACCCTGCGTCCGGTCCAACTTCGCCGCGCAGGCAGGCGTCGGCGCGGCCCCGACACTCCGGACCTTTTGCGGTTCCGTGGCGAGCCGTTTCAAAGCGGCCCGGGCGGCAGCCTTTTTTGATTTCCATGCCATACGAAAACTCACCAGCGATGACACTGCACCCGGAGCTAAACGTCGGGATCGAACACCTGCCGCCACTTGAATTCGCAATCCCCGCACGTTCGGCCATGAAGGTCGACCTCTACAATCGCCAGCCGATTACGGCAGTACACGCAGCGCTTGTTAGTCAGGTCGTCGCAGTCCGTCGCTGAGTGGTCGGAGTTGTGCCGGTCGAGGTTCGTTCGAATCGCTAATGGATTGCGAATTTTCATCAAGGTCAGGCTAACGCGGGCGGACGCTGCGAGGGAGTGACAAAAGCGGGTGCAGAGTTGAGGGAGCCTAGGGCTTCTGTCCCCGATCATCGGCCGGGCGTTTTCGCAACCGACTCCGGGCTTTCTTGATCCGCTCGATTTCGCGGACATCGCCAAATGCAGCTTCGAACACTCGCTTGATGAGCTTGTTGGGCCAGACGGGCGATCGTGGTCCCGTCCATTCCTCGGGCAGAAGCTCGTTCACAGCGGAGATGAACCATTTGTCGGAAGCGGTGCATCTCCTGTCCGGGAACAGAGCGGTATACTTGCTAGCGGACGAGGTCTGTGCCTCTATCCGTGTGCCTTCAAGATTTTCCAAGTATTGTTGAACGCTCAAATATGCTCCATCGGCTCGCTCGAAGTCTTCGTTAATGTCGGTCAACTTTGCTATTATTTCTGCGATGTTAAACCGTTGAGGATGCCCCTGAGGAAAACGCAATTCTGCTTTCAGCAGTGCCTTCCGGGCATTTTGGATATGAGCACGCGTCCACCGCAATTTTCTTCGCCGTTTCCGGAACGCCCTCGCGTATGCCTCCGCACCTCTCTGACCGCCTTCCATCAAGACTTTCTGAGCCGCGAGCTCGTAGATTTCTTGCAACAGCTGGTTCCGCGATTTTGGAGGAACTCGAGCGAGGACCGGGGAGACCATTTGCTCGAACTCGGCGTAGGGCTTCAGCCCCAGCTCGATCGCCAGCTCGCTATTTGAATCCATCGTGTTTCTCGTCGTCAGTCTCGTTAACATTCTTCGCCGAATCCTGTCGGGTCTCCGGAGTAACGTCGTCGCCGGACTCCTCAGTTATCGCCGTAAGCGGAATTCCGTCGATCAGAAGTGCCGGCATTGGCCTTTTTGTCTTTACGCCGAGGCCACGAATACGCTCGCCGAGAGTGAGAACATTTCCCTTGCCAGTCGCGAGCCTCTTCACAGCTTCATTGTGAGCGCTTAGCGCGGCGGTGATTTTTTCGGCTACGGCGTTGAAGTCAGATAAGCTGATGCTCACTTTGTCACACAAATCCCCGGCAAGGCGGGCGATCTCTTGTGCATTTTGGCCCTGCAATTCATATCTCCAAATCGATGCAACCGTGCGCATCGTCATGATCAACGTGGGCGGGCCAACTAAAACGACATGGCGTTTCCATGCATACGTAAAGAGTTCCGGTTCCCTCGTGAGCGCGGCGGCCAGCGCGCCTTCGATTGGGACAAACATAAGTATGCAGTCATGTGCTTGTAACTTTTCATTCTCCTGGTAGCGCCTGCCTGCGAGCTCATCAATATGTCCCTTCACATCTCGCACAAGCTGATCGGCACAGATTGCTCTCTGAGGTTCTTCTTTTGCTCCAATCAGACGTTCGTACGAAGAAAGTGGTACCTTTGAATCGATGATCATTGTGCGCTGCTCTGGAAGCATTACGATGATGTCAGGTCTTTGGGCACCCCCGTCGTCGCTCTTGAGGCCGAGTCCGCGACCCTGCGAGACGTACTCTCTGCCCTCGGTGAGTCCCGCCGATTCGAGAATGCGCTCGAGCGCGAGCTCGCCCCATCGACCGAGGAGCTGAGAGTCACCTCGTAGCGCTTTAGCGAGACTATCCGCTTGGTTGCCAATCGTGGCGCTAGTTTCGACAACCAACCTAATCTGCTCCTTGAGCGCGAGAACCTGTCGAGTTTCGGAGTCATAGGTACTCTCGATCTTTTGCTGAAAGTCTTGGATTCGATCGCGCAGCGGATCAAGGATGGCGGCCAAGGACTTTTGTGAAGTGTCCGATAGCTCGGCGGCATTGGATTTCAGTATGCGGCTCGCTATATTTTCAAACTCGGCCGTCAATTGCGCCTGCTGCTGGACGAGCAGCGCCGCCTGGGCCTCAATCTGTTGCGAGAGAGCGTGTCCTCGCTCCGTAAGTTGCGCGACTTCCTCTCCGGCAGCCTTCGCTTCGTTTGAGGCCTCGTCGCGCTGAGCTTGAAGAGAGGCGACCTGTTTTGTCTGTTCCTCGAGTTGCCTTGTGAGCCCTGCAACGCGCTCGGTGAGACGGGCGACGTCTTCACCTCCCCTCCTCGCCTCATCGTTCGCTACGTTGCTTTGGGAAGTAAGTTTATCGTTCTGGGCCTTGAGTCCGTTGCATTCTTGGTTGAGTCTAGCGATATCTGCTTGCGCGGCGGCCAGTAGCGTAAGGTCGCTTCGGCGCGCTGTCGGCCAGACATAACGCCCAATCGTGACGCCCAAAACGGCGGCGAGCAGGCCGATGCTTATGAGAAGTGTAATTTCCATAACGTTTCACTCAAACCCGATCCTCACGTGCGTGGGGTTGATTCCGGACTATCGCCATAGCGAGAACCGCAATGGCCACAAAACCGCAGCGCAAATATGGCAGTCTCAAGTAACTCGTTGATGATTAAGTTTTTCGCCAGACTAATTGTAAGGCTCCTGCGCATGCGGTTCATTCTTCGCATATCAGGCAGCCGTTTATTTCCGCCCGTATATCTAGTCATTCAATAATCCGAAACGTGTAGACCTTGCCTCTCGATGCCATGTCGGCGCTAGCCGCCATGCCCGGCGCCAGGAAACCAAACTCGCCGGTTCCAATGGAGGGCAGGGCAACTTTATAGGTCCGAGGCGCTATCTTCTCGAACTGAAATGCGATTACGTTGTCCTTAGCCCCGCTCGACGCATGCAGAACTCCTCCCGTAACTGATCGAAACTCTCGACGGTCGGATTTTTCCC